>JAEEGI010020725.1_pt1 | contig 13131 bp, 8 predicted proteins | sample 8958751 | NCBI WGS metagenome assembly JAEEGI01 (sample SAMN16246545, study PRJNA631951) | gut metagenome | biome: gut microbiome; feature: rumen; material: KS-attached | host: Bos | place: Iran: Karaj | collected 2018-10
TAAATCTTACAATTTATCAATCAAATCCCCCATAATCCTCTTCAGTTCCCCAATCACATAGAGTCTGTATGCTATCTCTTCTTCCTGTAACTTATCCAAGCCCGCCAATTTTTTTAACAGTTCGTCAGATATCTTCCCCCGCTTCTTCTTGGAGTAATAACAGGCAACAGAATATAATGACGCTCGCTTGCCCGCAATAGGGAAATCCAACAGCCAGCCGTAGTCTATTGTTTTCGCAAGGGTTGTAATTTCCTCGCCCGTCAGCCCGTGTGCGAAGGAATATACTTGGTGCTGAATGTTGCTTGTCTCGTCATTAACTCGGTCAAGGAAATTGTTGACAGTTTCGTATAATAAAGTTGTTGTAAGGTACAAATCCCCTTCCCGTAGAATGGTATCTATTTCTTTCTCTAAATCTGACATAATGTTTATATATTATCCTCTGTATTTATCAACACCGATAAATACTTATGGAAAAAATATTTGTACAAATGAAAACAGCAAAAATCCTTAAAGTCGGCGAATATGCCGCAGTGAGAGAGAATCTCACCAAAGACACCCGCATATATGAGATAAAAAACGAAAAAGTTGAGATTACAAGCACAGAACCACTTTATGAGAGTTCTATGCCCATAACCAAGAAGATTGAGAACGCAGTTATCGCTTTACCCGAAGGCGAGATAAGCCTTGAATCACTCACCGATACTATCAGCCGCTTTTTGAACGACCAAAAAATTAAAGGCGACCACGGCTTTTCTGTCGGCAATTATTTCGCTGGCGACTACAAAAGTGGTGAGAATAAGTGGAATGAAAAAAGCCTATGCGTGTCATTGTGGGGTGAGATTAGTGATAGGGCTGGGACGATAGCCACTGCGGTGCAGATTTTGGCTGCATATCACCTGCCGAGGATACTGGTTATGAACGAAACCTCCGTCTTGGAAATTACCAAAGACGGCAACGAGGTGAAGCCATTGCCGCAGAACAGAATCAAGCGAATCGGCGACTAACCGACTGTTCGTAATATTTCCAACAAGGAGGGGAGGCTTCGCACCTCCCTTTCTTTTTTATGCTACATTTTGCGGCAAAAAAGACTATGATTTACGGTTACATTCGCGTAAGCAGCGACAAACAGACGGTTGAGAACCAACGATTTGAAATCAACAACTTTTGTGAGAGGGAACACCTGCACATCGACGGTTGGATTGAAGAAACCATCTCAGGTACAAAAGCGTACAACAAGCGGCAGTTGGGTGTGCTGCTGAAGAAGGTGCAAAAGGACGACCTTATCATCTGCGCCGAACTGTCCCGATTGGGGCGCAGCCTGTTTATGATTATGGAGATTTTGAGCCTGTGTATGAAGAAGGAATGCAAGGTGTGGACTATCAAGGACAACTACCGCCTTGGCGATGACATCCAGAGCAAGGTGTTGGCATTCGCATTCGGGTTGTCGGCGGAGATTGAACGCAATCTGATTAGCCAACGCACCAAGGAGGCGTTGGCACGGAAGAAAGCGGAAGGCGTGGTGCTGGGGCGACCCAAAGGAAGAAAGACCTCTCCACAAAAACACAAACTGCACGGGAAGGAAGTCCTTATAGACGAATTGCTCAAGCAGGACGTGTCGAAGCGACAAATTGCCAAAATCTGCAAGGTGGACAGAAACACCCTCGCAAGATTCTTGAAGCAGCAAGCAGGAGAAAAGTAAATGAGCGATTTCGTGCGGCAGCACCATACCACCTGCAACTTCAAGGGCAATGAAAGTTGGGTGATTCTGTCCCCCATAGAACAGAGCATCAAAAACAAAATCGAATCAGTTGGCACGCCTCTGAAGGATTGGGACATTAACATATATCGTGGTGTTCTCACGGGGTGTAATGAGGCGTTCATAATATCCACCGAGAAGCGCAACGAGATTCTGAACAACTGTACCACCGAAGAAGAACGGCGGCGGACGGAGGAACTAATACGACCTATTTTGAGAGGCAGGGACATCAAGAGGTATGGATATAACTGGGCGAATTTGTGGTTGATAAACACCCATAATGGGGTTAAAGGCAAGTATCCACCAATTGACATTAACGACTACCCTGCAATCAAGCAACACCTTGATTTATATTGGGATAAGATAAGCAAGAGGGACGACAAAGGCGTGACCCCGTACAATTTGAGAAACTGCGCTTATTTGGAGGATTTTAATAAGCCGAAAATAATGTATCCAAATATGACAAAATATCTGCCCTTCTACTTCGATGAAAAAGGATTCTATCAGAACGACAAATCTTTTATGATAACAGGGAAAAACATCTCATTTTTGGCTGCATTTCTAAACTCTTCTCTCTTTAAATTTTGCTTTATTGACAATTTTCCCGAATTGCAAGGGGGAACACGAGAATTGAGAAAAATATTCTTTGATAAAATCCCAGTTCTTCAAGTAAACGAACAAGTAGAACAGCGTTTTAGAATAGCATTAAACAGAATTCAACAAGAATACACAATGCAACAAGCAATCGAAATTGACAACTTGATTTATGACTTGTATGACCTTTCTGAAGAAGAACGCAAACTTATTGGTTTTGTTGAGATTCAATAAATTGCACTTCTTCCGTTGTTAATCCGTATAATTCATAAATGTAACTATCATTGTCTGTACCACCTTCAATTGTCTTTTGCAATGTTGTTCCTTTGTATTTGGGTATTGGCATATTGGTAAAAAATGCTTTTTTGTACCTATAACCATTTTCACCGAGACCACCTCCAGCATAGAATGTCTTGAAAAAATAGGCGGTGGCCATTGAGTTAAACAAAGCACATAAGTATTTTAAATTCTCACCTGTCATTATGAATGTTGTTGCTTCTGGCATAAAATGCTCACGTTCATCGAAGAAAAATTGAGGAGATTGCACAATCTCCGAATAACAGATTTTCGGCTTATAGAAATCCTCCGATAATGGACGATTTCTATAAGCCGAAAATATGTTGGAAAGCCGTTGGAAGAAATTTAACCTTTGCTATCGTTGAAGCAGGCACATTTTTGACAGCACCTGCAAGTTTTATTCAAGCAGGTTCTTACAATGAATACATAATGGCATTCTTGTGCAGTTCTGTCGGAAAATATTTTATCTATCAGAACAGTGACACAACAGGAGCAGGAGATATTATGCTTAACATTCAATCACTCATTAAGTATCCCATACCAACTTGTTCTGAATATAGTACACATTTAAAGCAATTGGTGTTGAAACAAATAGAACACTATTCTCAAGATGGGCAGAATGAATTAGATAGGATTGTCTATATGATATATGGATTTGACAATGACGAAATTAAGGAAATAGAAAGTTGTTAGTACTCTCTGTTCTCAATATAGTTTTCTTCTTCGTTTGAAAGGTGATATGCCTCATAGATATTCTCCAACAATGCTTTTGGAATAGGTATGTTAAGCACATATATTGAAAACATTCTGACTGCTTTCTCTCCTAATTGCACCGACAATGTTCTATAATACCAATCAATTAATTTTGAGTTTAGGTATTTTTGTAATGCTGGCAAAGCAAGGTTTCCATTAGCAACCATAAAATATGTGGTATTGTTGCAAAACATCACCTCGTCACAAAGCACAAAATTTAAATTTTGAGTGATATCGGCATAGAACAATTTCGGCTTATAGAAATCCTCCCAATAACTTATCGAATCTTGAGTCTCAAACCACTTGTTATGGGTCTTCTTTCTTGCCGTAACTTGTTGTCCGTTAATGGTATATTTCTTACCCGTCTGCTCCAAGCGTTCCATACCGAAAGACAACAGGTGTTGTTTTACCGCTGGATACTCCTCTATATCGTAATGCCTTGAGGGAAAGGTTGCTATGAGATACAATCCAGCCCATTCATACCCATATCGCTTTATATCCCTGCCTCTCAAAATAGGTCGTATTAGTTCCTCCGTTCTTTTCCTTTCGTCCTCGGTAAGACAATTGTCAAGTATTTCGTTCCGCTTTTCAGTAGTTATGATGAAAGCCTCGTTATAGCCTGTCTTTATGCCATAGTTGATTTGGATATCCCAATCCTTGAGTGGTGTACCTACAGCCTCAATCTTGCGCTTGATACTTTGCTCAATAGGAGAGAGAATCACCCAACTATCAGCGGTTTTGAAATCGCAGGTGTTATTCTGTTGCCGTACAAAATCGCTCAAATTATTAACGCTGTCTTTGTTCTGTTTGTTGGTGACAGCACAGACGGTTTTGTGTTTGTTCGTGTCCTTGGCGAAAAGGAGAATGTTTGTGTCCACCGTGGCACTCTCGAAAATCTTCACACCCGCAAAGTCAATCAGAAGCATCGGGTTGGTTTGCGTGGCAAAGAACTCACGGGTTTTCTCGCCATAACCTGCACGCATCCACTTGTTAGAAGTGATATAGCACAAATGACCACCTTGTTTCAAGAGTTGGTGTCCCCGTTCATAAAACAGACAGTATATGTCGCCCGTGCTTGCAAAGGTTTTGTAGCCGCAAGGCTGGTACATCTTGCCTAATTTGCCGCCGTCATTCTGCAACTGAATGTATGGCGGATTGCCAATCACAATGTCGAATCCGTCTTTCACGCCAAACATCCATTCGGGGTCGAAGAATGGGCTGACAGCGTTTTGGTCGTATGGATTCCAAGATATTAATTGGTCTGCATTTGTTCCCGTTTGAAATCCTTGGGATAATATATTTGCCAACTCGGTTCTGATTGCTTCGTCTTCTTTACGTAACCGTATCTTTTCAGAAGCGGTTTTTGAACGGAAATGTTTATGACGAACATCGTGCAATGTTTTCTTTAAGTCTGAAATTTGCGAATCAATAAACAAATTCCCTTGAACCGCCTTCCCTTTATCTTTTATTCCAATTAACGAATTGGCGGTAACAAACTTGGTTTCCAAATTCGGCAAGGTCGGAATACCAAAGTTAGGCTTGGAAGCATCCTTATCGCAGTTGCAAATAAGGGAAATGAAGAAGCGCAGTTTCGTGATTTGTGCGGCTATACTCTGAATATCGCTGCCATACAGACAGTTCTCAATAATGGCAAGTTTCAAATCATAAAGGCTTTCATCAGGATTGATACGCTCCAAAATATCCATCATTCGGTTCAGTAATCCCATCGGGAATGCGCCCGAACCGCAAGCGGGGTCAAGTACCTTAACGGATTTCAACCTATCCGCCACTTTCTTGTATTCGTCCTTCTGCTTGTCATCGTATATGAAATCGCTGCTGAACAAGGAGCGTACAAAGGGCGTATCGCCCAAATAGGCAATCAGACTTTCATCCACCATATAGTTCACAATCTCACGAGGCGTGTAGAACGAGCCGCTTTGGTTTCGGGCGGTTTCCTTGGTTTCGGGGTTGTATGCGCCAAGCAAGTTCTCGAACACCTTACCCAGCAATTCGGGGTCAAGGGCTACCTGCTGCTCTTCAGGGGTGTTCTCCTCAATCGTGAAGTTGTAGCGGTTCAGAATGGAAAGCAACCCTTTCTCCTGCTCAAAGAACAGATTGTTCGGTACTACTGCACGGTGTTTGAAGCGACCATCGGCAAAGGTATGGTCGTTGCGGCTGAATCCGTCATAGTTATATGCAACCTCCACGCCATCTATGTAGCGTGTTTTGTCCAAACACTCGAACAATCCGCCGTTCAAGAAAGGTACATCTGCAAAAAGGTCAACCACTTGCTCCTCGCTTATCTTGAACATTTCAGCATAGCGGTATAATGTCTTTATGTCACGCTTGGTTGAGGTGGCGAATTTACGCTTGTTACCCTCTTCATCCACGATAGCACGGTTTAGCGTGGCAAAGAACAGATTTTGCAGAATGGCATTGTAGAAGTTCCCGTTTGTACGACTGTTGGGGTCAAAGTCTTTCAGTACGGTTTTCAAGAATTTTGGGTCAAAAATCTTATGCGGCACAAGGTCTTTCTGCTTTATGAACCACACGAACATAATGCGGGTAATCATTCGGATTACTTTCTTCTCGATATCCTCACGGTCATCCGCTTCGGTGGTGGTGTTGTTTGGGAATGATATGTTGGAAGAACCATCCACAGCCCACTGGTACCACTCGAACAAATCCTTGTAGAACTGTTTGGTCAGGGTTTCCACCGAGAACGCTTCCGTGACATCGCTCAAATTCTGTGCACTCTCCTTCAGTTTAGAGAACTGTTCAATGGCGGTACGGCATCCCCGTCCCTCTCCCAACACGTATGTGTAGCGTTTGGTGTCGGTCGCTTCCGTCCCTAATTTTCCATCTTCATTGAATGCCATTATCTCGCTCACGTAAGAGAATCGCAGAACGGCTTCGTTCTCTTTGAAACAGAACATAAAAGCACCTGCAAATCCGCTGTTACGCCAATGCGATACCAAAAGATTACGGATGCTCACCTTGTTGCGCTCTATTACGACGCTTTCGGAAAGCGGTACTTCATATACGGCTATGGTTTTGCCGTCAGCCAAATCAATTTTCCCCAAGTACAGGGCTGATTTTGCCGTGTCGCTGTTGACATCTATGCGCGTTGGGGTCGCAAAGAATGTTATACGCCGTCCGAAAATGTCGTGCAGGAGTTCCTGCCAATTCTTGCGATTGTATGCGGATTCGATAATCGGTTTGTAATCCATATCTGCGGGTTTTTAACGGAATGATTCTGATAAAATAATGGTTGCTTCGGTTTCCTGTTTCGTTTCGTCCTCCTCCTCGGAGACATAGTAAGGATTGTATTTTTTCGCCATAAAGAGGACTTCTTCCAATGCCTCATCGTGAGCCAATTTGCCGCTCTTCAACTGCTTTGCTATCTTTTGCAGGCGTTTGGCTATGGTAGTGATGACACCTTTCTCGGTCAGGATGCGCAACTGTTCTATTTGCAGTCGCTCCATCGGGTCAGTGATTTCAGCCATAAAAGCGTTCAGCAGGTTCTTTGCCACCGTAACCTGCGCACCCAAATTGCTCTTGGCTGCATTGAGCAGAATGTCCTCCTCCACAATCTCCTTGTTGATACTCGCCTTGAACGCTTGCAACGCTCTCTGTATATGCTCGTGGTGGTGCTGTATTCGGGGGACGGGCTTCTCTTCGGGGGTCGCCTTGAAATAGTTGAAGGCATCCACCACGGAGAGTTCAGCGGGGTCTCCCTTGTCGCACACCCGATAGAACGCCTTGCGGAAATTGGTCTTGAAGAAGACCAGCGTGTCGTTGCTTAATGTGACACCCTCAAATTCCCTTGGCTCACGCCCCGTCCTGCTACGCAGCGAAAGTCTCCGAATGCGGTTGTACTCCTTGCGGTTCGTCTTATATAAATCCCTGATTTCCTCGAAGAACGGGAGTTCTTCGTTCACCTCCTCGGAGGACATCCCTTCCGAAAACAGTTGTTCGAGGTCATAGTCAAGAATCTCCTCGGCGGAATAGATTTGGTTGTCCTCGCCGAATGTGGAGTGGAATGTCTGTATCTTGGAGAGTGCGGTACGGTTCAGTTTGATTTCTTGGTCGCCTTCACGGGAGGGATAGAACACGTAGTTGTAAATGCTGTCGGATGCTGAACCGATACGGTTCACACGCCCGATACGCTGCATCAGCCTTGTGGCATTCCACGGGGTATCGTAATTCACGATAACGTTGCTGCGATGCAGGTTCACACCTTCCGCTAACACATCCGTGGTGAGGATTATGTTGTAATCGCTCTTTTGCTCTTTGGTGTAGTTGGCATCGAAATTGGCTCGGATGGTCTTGAACAGCGCACCACGGTTTTCGGCTGAAATCACCAACACATCCTTTCTCTTTATCCGCTTTGCCAAGTATTCCACAGTGTCGAATGCTTCCGAAAAGACCACCAACTTCTGTTCGGGATTCCGCTTCTTGTTGAACAGTTCGTGTTGTAGCAAATCCTCGAACACATCGAACTTGGAATCATCGGCATCCGTTACCTTCTCCCACTGCTCGCACATCATATCCAACACCACTTGGTCTTTCTTCAAATCTTCAAGGAATTCGGGTTCAAAATCTTCGGGCTTGAACACGGCATTCTTTGGATTATCCACTGCCTTCTCGTTCAGTTTTTCTTCAATCTCCTCTATGCTAAACCCCTTCTCAAGCAGGTTGTTGATGTCCATATCGGGTGCAATCAGAACCTTGCCGTTGGCAAACATATCAATCATATTTTGGTTCGCCTGTGCAAAGCGGTTCAGGGAAATCTTGAAAGCATAAAAACTGCTCTCCAATCGTTTTACCAATCCGTTTTTGCGAATGCCAGCCAACTGACGGGATACCAATTCCGCATTGTCGTATAACCCCCGTGCCACTTCGTCTTTCAAGCCCGCAATCGCTTGGTAGCGGGCATAAACGAGGTCTTTCACCAAATGGTTCATTGTCTCCTCGAACAGATTCGCCAAGTGCTCGTTGAGTTCGTATCCGTTTTGGTTTGGCTTCGCCACCTTCGGGAAATGCCCGACCTCCTTTCTGTAACGCTCCACTCGCTCAATGTCGGTTCTTGTTCTACGGACGGTAATAGGCTTAATGATTCTATTACGCACTCTTTCCGCCAAACGCTTGAACGAAGGCAGGTCATAATCAGGGCTTGCCTTCAACTTCTTGAACTCCACAACAAGCGGGCTGAAGAAGTTTGTCAGGTTACTTACACCGTCAATAGTGCAGCGGCGCGGGTCTTGGAACAGCAGAATTTGGTGGTAGAGGTCTTCGGGAGAGTTATTCATCGGGGTAGCCGAAATCAGCATCACTTTCTTTTTGTAGCCCTTGATGTTGCCCGTCTCTATTCGGGGCATTTTGCATATCTCTTGCAGTTGTTGGAACGCCCCTGTGGTGTGGTTACGGAACTTATGCGCCTCATCCACAAGAACCAAATCATAGTCCTCGGCATTCCAATAATTGTAATTGTCCTCGTCAAGAACCTTATGCAGACTCCCATTGGCAACGAACTTCGTGAACTTGTCAATGCCGAAATCCGCGAAGGTGGTTTTCCAGTTCTGCTCCACAGCAGGCGGATATACCACAAGAATCTTGGTGTTGTCCGCACCGTTCTCAATGAGGAATTTCTTGGCAATCATAGTGGCGATAACGGTCTTGCCCAAACCGACAACATCGGCAAGGAAGAAACCGTCATAGCGTAGCATCTTCTGATAGCCCTCGTTCACAGCGTCAATTTGATATTCAAAGCGGGTGTAACCAGGCGGCAGCACCAACGGGTCTTGCATATCAGTCTCCCTCACACGCTCCTCGAAATACTCCATCAGCATCTTGATGTAAATCTCGTATGGTGTGACATCCTCCTTCAGATAGGTCTTGTTCATTGCATTCTGCAAATCCACGGCTTCAATGGGGCAGTTCTTCGCCTCTTCCCACAGCGTTTCAAACTCTTTTTCCGCATCCTGCACGAGATTGGATTCCTGAACCAACACGTTGAACTCGTATTGGTGGTCTCGTGATACTCCCAAGCCGTTGCCCGTGAGGTTGCTCGAACCCGTTATGGCGGCTGCACCAATGGTATGTTCATTCAGCCCGTCAGGGTAAAGAATGTATATCTTCGCGTGGATTGATCTGGCAGGGTGCGCACGCACCTCAAGTTTGCCATTGATTATGTCCTCCACCATTTGCATCATTCCCTGCTCGACCTCCTTGGTGTAAGGAGAGGTTTCGATGTCCTGTTGGTATTGGAGCAAGTAATCGCTTTTCACCTTGCCTTCCTCCGCAAAGAACAGTTCGCCACGATTAGCGGCATCGGCAATGTACTTGTCCACATTGATGCCAATGAGAATGCGCACCTTGTTGATATTGTCAAGGAACGGACGGAGCGCAAAGTAGCCCGAAGCCCGCAGAAAGCCGACCACGGCATCCAAGTTCTTGATATGCGGATTGTGTTTCAGGAGGTTGTCGAACTCCTTCATCAGGGTGTTATCCCCACGGTTGGTGAAAAAACGAGTACCCATATTTGACATATATAGAATTAAACGGCAAAAATAGTAAAAAAACAGGCTGTAATTGCAAGAAATATGCACTTTATGAGCAATAAATAATTTGAAAAAATTGCAGTGAAAAGAGCATAAGTGACATAAAACAAGGCAAAAGTGGCAAATAACTGGATAAAAGTGACACGGATGTCATTTTTTTCATATTGCGGCTGTACTTCAACAAACATTCTTGGAGATTGTAATGTATTGCATATAAATACGATATATAATAAAAAAGTGTTCCGAACAGAAAAAAAACAGTACTTTGTGACTTTTTTCGGATTTTTTTATTATATTATAGTGTAAAGGAATATTCAGCCGACGGCGGGTGGTTTAAATAGCAGGTGTCCGCCCGCCAAAGTCGGTAACAATGACACCTGCTGAAAAAACACCTGCTATGATAATCACCGATAGGACGAGAACCTATGGCTCTGCAACTTTAGAGACTTTCAAAGGTACAGACGACTACGAGAGAAAAGAAAAATGGTCACGGGCAAAGCCCTTTGTGCTGAACAAAGCCAACCTTGAATCCAAGTTTATCGAATTAGGAGTTTACCACGGAGCGGTCTATGATGACAAAGGGGATAAAACGAAGAGTTACACGGATTTCAAGAACAAATCAGTTCCTGGACTTTGGTTCGTGGATGGCTGCAAATACCGACCGTCAGCCGATGATTATGACAAGTGGGACGGACATATCTTACTTGACATTGACAAATTAACCTCTGCCCAGTCGAAAAGAATATATGATTTGTTGGCTGGCAATATGCCCGAATGGGCGGAGTTGCTGAAACATAGCGGTAGCGGCTCAATTCACATTCTGTGCAAGACACAGGTAACTGCCGAACAGAAAACCAAACGAAATTTCCAAGTCGCTTTTGATGCTTTTTCCCGCCTCCTTAACAATCTGTTGGATGAGAACGGGTTGAAAACCGTCAAGCCAGACTCTGCATCAAGAAACATCACACAGTGTATGGCTTTATGGAAGACGGAATACGTGCTTAACGAGGGTGCTGTGTTCAATGTGTTCGATACCGTTGAATATGCGGAGGCTGAACAGGCGTATCAAGTGCAGGAACAGAAGCAGAAGGCGTTTGAGGTAATGAATGACAGCGAGGGCAAGATACGGAACACGGGCAGCGCAGAGTTCAAGTTCGTCTATGACACAAAGGATGCCGTCCAGCGGCTGTGGCAACCCGATGGTCTTGACCACGCAACGTATGAGTATAGATTTCCCGTCGTTATTGCACTTTACACACTTGGGGTTGACGAAGACGAAACTTACCGTCTTTGTCAGTATGGTTTCCGAGCGGTGGATATGGACGAGGTGAAAAGATACTATGGCACAGCAAAAACGCAAGGTTATGATGTCTATTTGGAACACAATCTTAATTTGTTGAAGGATTACCTTGAAGCGTGTAATATCCACTATTCTATCAAACCTGTTATCAAGGTTGATTCAGCCGTCCGCCCGCTGAACGAAATCGTTTTTGACGAGACCATAAGTCTTGGGCGGAATGAGTATCTGATGGGGAATTTCATCAAAGAATGTCAGATGATGAAACTGTTACGGAAAACAGACAAGGACATAATCTATATCTATTCCGCTCCGTCCACAGGTAAGACCGAAATGGTAAAATGGCTGATAAACAAGGAGGGCAAGAGGGTGTGCTATATCTGTGGTCGCAACACAGTGTTGGAGGGTAAGTTTCACGAGATGGATGTGACAAGGTGCTTTGGAAAATACGCCAAAGATGCCGACCTTGATGACAAGAGCAAATCACTTATAGCCTCCTTGAACTGGTTCGTCGCCAATGCGAATGTTGTGCTGTCGAGTGGATTCGATTATGTGATAGCCGACGAGATACACCTGACAGATGAGGCGTTCAGGAAAGAAACGATGATTAGCCTGTTGAGAATCATAGAACGGTTCAGTACACACAGCGAAACTAAACTTGTCTTGATGACGGGAACACCGAGCATAGAGGTCAACTACTTGAACAAGGAGAGAACCTGTTTTGTGAAGGTCATTAAGGAGGGGTTATTTTCCTATGACATCACCCCTGTGATAGCCAGCAACTATGCTACAGCCGTAGAGATTATGATAGAGGATGTCAAGAGGTGGGTCGGCGAGAACAGGAAGGCGTTTGTCGTGGAGAATGACACGAAGAGGAATGCCGTGCTGACTGATTATCTCAACAGCAGTGGTATTAGGCTTGTTGACTTCAACCGAAAGAACAAGACCAGCGAAGAGGTGAGGTATGTCGTTGAGAATGCGAAAATCCCCGATGGTTATGACGGCATTATCCTGACGAGTTATATGGGGGTTGGAAACGAAATCAAGGACAACAACGAGTGGCAAGTGTTCTTCTTGCCGTCACCAATCAACAATTTCAAGTCCAATGAAATCGAACAGTTCGCAAAGAGGATACGCCACAAGAGCCTATCAGCCCATATTTACTATTACGGGTCGAGCCTTACAAGCAACTTTATTGACAGGGAAAAGGCGTTAGAGGACAAAGGTTCACTTACCCATAAGAAGTATCAGGAATTGCTCAAGATTAAGGATGCTGAAGAGTTCGACGATGTTCGTGATATTATTGATATTCGCAAGGCAGAGGACAGGTATATGCTGTACACCTATCAGAGCGACCTGTATGAGCGAGGAGCGTGTGCCGTGTTGTCCTTGCTGAACAGTGAATATGGTTGGCAGGTGAACGAGTGCGAGGATTACCCGCAGACTGTGAACGACCTCCTTGCCGAAAGCCGTAAGCGTATAACCGAGGTGGAGCGGGAGAAATTTATTCGAGCCCTCAAGGATATGTATATGCGGTATGCCTTCACCGATGCCGCAACCGAAGATAAACCCAACGAACCATTAAGGAGGATAGCGTGCGGGCTTGATGATTATGAAGAATCAACGCAAATCGAAGGCGAGGATATTTTTTCTATGCGGTTGGTCAAGCAGTATCTGTTCTACAGTGACTATCATAGGCAGTTGGCGAAAGATGTCCTTGATTTCGGGGGAGAAGCCCTGTGTGCATATCAGATGGCGATAGACCCCAATTCAAATGTCACGCTGTTGGATGTTCGTCGGGTTCTAAACGCCAAAAGACTGTATGACAAGTTCGGCGACAAAGCCCCTATGCTTTTCAAGTCTATCTCCTC
>JAEEGI010020728.1_pt1 | contig 13131 bp, 10 predicted proteins | sample 8958751 | NCBI WGS metagenome assembly JAEEGI01 (sample SAMN16246545, study PRJNA631951) | gut metagenome | biome: gut microbiome; feature: rumen; material: KS-attached | host: Bos | place: Iran: Karaj | collected 2018-10
TCCCTTTCCGATATGCTCAAGGGTAAGCAGGGTCGTTTCCGTCAGAATCTTCTTGGTAAACGTGTTGACTATTCAGGCCGTTCGGTTATCGTTGTAGGTCCGGAACTCAAGCTTTACCAGTGCGGTTTGCCCAAAGAGATGGCTCTTGAACTGTTCAAACCCTTCGTTATGAAGAGACTTGTTCAGACGGAGCTTGCGGGCAACGTTAAATCCGCGCGCAAAATGGTTGAAAAGGCAAATCCCGTAGTGTGGGACGCGCTTGAAATAGTAATCAAAGATCATCCTGTAATGCTTAACCGTGCTCCTACGCTTCACAGGCTCGGTATCCAGGCATTTGAGCCGGTTCTCGTTGAGGGCAGAGCTATAAAGCTTCATCCTCTTGTATGTACCGCGTTCAACGCCGACTTCGACGGCGACCAGATGGCTGTTCACGTTCCGCTTTCTGCGGAAGCTCAGGCGGAGGCAAGGTTCCTCATGCTTGCGGCAAACAACCTTCTCAAACCCTCGGACGGACGTCCCGTTACCGTTCCCACGCAGGATATGATCCTCGGCTCTTACTACCTCACCCTTGAAAAGCCCGGCGAGCCCGGCGAGGGTAAAGTATTCCGCGATGTCAACGAAGCTCAGATGGCTTATGATGAGGGCGTTATAGGTCTTCATTCATCAATCAAAATCAGAATGAGCAAAGAAATAAACGGCGAAACCGTTACAAAGCTCGTTCCCACCACACTGGGCAGAATCATCTTCAACAATCCCATTCCGCAGGATCTCGGATTCGTTGACAGAAGCGATCCCGAAAACGCTTTCAAACTTGAGATTGACTTCCTTGTAAAGAAGGGCAACCTCGGTAAGATAATTGATAAATGTATCCGCAAGCACGGCACTGCAATAGCCGCCGAAATGCTTGATAAAATCAAGGCTCAGGGTTACAGCTATTCCACAAGGAGCGGTATCACCGTTGCCGTATGTGACGCTACGATTCCTCCGCAGAAGGCTGAACTTATTGCCGCTGCAGAAGAAAAAATCGACAAAGTCAACAAGAACTATTCAAGAGGTCTTATTACAGACAGCGAACGTTCCGACAGAGTTATTGAAATCTGGGAAGACTGCACAAAGAAAGTTGCCGACGAATTAAAGGCAAACTTCGACAGATTCAACCCCATCAACATGATGCTTGATTCCGGTGCCCGCGGTAACGATTCACAGCTTCGTCAGCTTGCCGGCATGCGCGGACTTATCGCGAACACGGCAGGTAAAACGATCGAAGTTCCCATCAAGGCTAACTACCGTGAAGGTCTTAACATTCTTGAATACTTCATCTCATCCAGAGGTGCGCGTAAAGGTCTTGCCGATACCGCTCTTCGTACTGCTGACTCGGGTTATCTTACCCGCCGTCTTGTTGACGTTTCACAGGAAGTTATCATTTATAAAGAGGACTGCGGCTGTGATGAAGGTATCAAAGTTTACGATATTTATCACGGCAACCGTAAAATAGTTGACCTTAAAGAAAGACTCCAGGGCAGATACCTCCTCAACGATTTTGTTGATGAGGAAACGGGCGAGCTCATCCAGTCCAAAGATATCATGATGAGCGATTCCGACGCCGAGCGCGTTGCAAACAAGGTCAAGGCTGATTTCCAGGCTAAGGTTGACGCCGGTCAGATCCCCGAAACAGAAATCCCCAGCATAACAATCAGATCACTCCTCACCTGTAAAGCCGAAAGAGGCGTGTGCATCAAGTGCTACGGCGCAAACCTTGCAACAGGCGAGCCCGTAACCGTAGGCGAAGCCGTAGGTATCATCGCTGCTCAGTCAATCGGTGAACCCGGTACACAGCTTACGATGAGAACGTTCCACACCGGCGGCGCAAAGGATGCAGGCGATATCACACAGGGTCTTCCCAGAATTGAAGAACTCTTTGAGGCAAGAAAGCCGAAGTCACTCGCCATCCTTGCCGAAATCAGCGGTAAGGTTTCCATCCGTGAAATCAAAAAGAGCCGCCACATCGTTATTACAGATGATGAAGGCAACGAAAAATCTTACCTTATTCCTTACGGCTTCCGTGAAATCGTTGAAGAAGGCGATTTCGTTGCAAAAGGTCAGGCGCTCACAGACGGTGCGCCCAACCCGCACGACATCCTCGCAATCAGAGGCGTTGACGCTGTTCACGATTATCTTATCCGTGAAGTTCAGAGGACTTACCGTACACAGGGCGTTGATATCAACGATAAGCATATCGAAGTTATCGTCCGCCAGATGATACGCAAGGTCAAGGTCACGGATCCGGGCGATTCAGATCTGCTTCCCGGAATCCAGATCGAAAAATCACAGTATTACGCTATAAATGAAGAAATAAAGAAGAAAGCCGAAGCCGAGGGCAGAGAGCCTATCTATGTTCAGGTTGTTCCCACACTTATGGGTATCACAAAGGCTTCGCTTGCAACCGAATCATTCCTTTCCGCTGCTTCCTTCCAGGAAACAACGAGAGTTCTTACCGATGCCGCCATCAAAGGCAAAACAGACCCGCTCATCGGTCTTAAAGAAAACGTTATTATCGGTAAGCTTCTTCCGTCAGGTACAGGCATGAGATGCTATTCTGACGTTCAGGTCAACCCTGTTCCGGTATCTTTGCCGGTCACAATGGCTGACGCTTTGCAGGGCGCGGAAGAAGATGAAGAAATATTTTAAAAATTCTATTGACTTTTTAAATAAAAAAGAGTAGAATGTTTAAACGTATGTTGCGTAAAATTGCTTTACTGTGTAAACAGTAAAGCGTTTTGCGTTGACTGAATTTTTGAGGAAAGGAGATGTTTGTGTTTGCCAACCTTTAATCAGTTAGTCAGAAACGGCAGAGAAACACAGGAAAAGAAGGCTAAGGCACCCGCACTCTTAAAGGGTCTCAATTCTAAGAAGAACATTGTTACAGATCAGAATTCACCCCAGAAGAGAGGCGTCTGCACAGCAGTTAAGACAGCTACTCCCAAGAAGCCCAACTCAGCTCTTCGTAAAATAGCCAGAGTTCGTCTTACAAACGGAATCGAAGTTACTTCATACATTCCCGGCGTAGGTCACAACCTTCAGGAGCACAGCGTTGTTCTTATCCGCGGCGGGCGTGTTAAAGACCTTCCCGGCGTTCGTTACCATATCGTCCGCGGTACACTCGATACCCAGGGCGTAACAGGCAGAATGCAGGCTCGCTCAAAGTACGGCGCAAAACGCCCGAAGGCAGCGAAAAAATAATCGTTAACCGGTTATGTTATTTTAATCAGACAGAATCTTCTTGCAGGCTTTGCATATTTTTTATGCAACAATGTGAGATGTATATATATATTATATATGCCTCTCCATTGGCGCCACGGGGTTTTGTCACTCGAGTACCTATGATATCATTATTATGAAGGAGGGAAGCGACGTGCCAAGAAGAGGCCAGATAGCAAAACGTGACGTTTTGCCAGATCCGCTTTACAATTCAAAGTTGGTAACAAGACTTATCAACAGTGTTATGTATGATGGCAAAAAAGGTGTCGCACAGAAAATAGTTTACGACGCATTTGACATCATCAAAGAAAAGACGTCAAAAGACCCGCTTGAGGTTTTTGACGCAGCTATGGAAAATGTTATGCCCGTACTTGAGGTTAAGGCTCGCCGTGTCGGCGGTGCTACCTATCAGGTACCCATCGAGGTCCGTGCAGACAGAAGACAGACTCTCGGCTTAAGATGGATAACACTTTATGCCCGTCAGCGTTCTGAAAGAACAATGAAAGAACGCCTTGCAAACGAAATTATGGACGCTGTCAACGAAACAGGTTCAGCGTTCAAAAAGCGTGAAGATACTCATAAAATGGCTGAAGCCAACAAGGCTTTTGCTCATTTCAGATGGTAATCCGGTTTTTACACGCACCACTTTTTATTTGTCACGGTATATGACAACGGAGGTTTATAATGCCAAGAGAAGTATCGCTTGAATACACAAGAAATATCGGAATCATGGCTCATATAGATGCCGGTAAAACCACTACCACTGAGCGTATTTTGTATTACACGGGTATAAATCACAAAATAGGCGAGACTCATGACGGTACGGCCACAATGGACTGGATGGCACAGGAGCAGGAAAGAGGTATAACAATCACCTCCGCTGCCACAACGTGCTTCTGGTACGGTTCCGAACATCAGTATAAGAAACACCGTGTTAACATCATCGACACTCCCGGTCATGTTGACTTTACGGTTGAGGTTGAGCGTTCACTTCGTGTTCTTGACGGTTCGGTAACTGTTTTGTGCGCAAAAGGCGGTGTTGAACCGCAGTCTGAAACCGTTTGGCGTCAGGCTGACAAGTACCATGTTCCGCGTATGGTTTACGTTAATAAGATGGACATTATGGGCGCTGACTTTTACAGAGTTATCGACATGATGAAGGACCGTCTTAAATGCAACGCAGTTCCGATTCAGCTCCCCATCGGCGCTGAAGCAGATTTTAAAGGCGTAATCGACCTTGTCAAAATGCAGGCAGAGGTCTATTACGACGATCAGGGCAAAGATATAAGAATCGAAGAAATCCCTGACGATATGAAAGAATTAGCTCAGAAATATCATGACGAGCTTATTGAATCCGTCGCAGAGCAGGACGACGCTCTTATGGAAAAATTCTTTGATGGCGAAGAACTCACCATTGATGAAATCAAGAGCTGTATCCGCAAGGCGACTATCGCAAACGATATGGTGCCCGTTACCTGCGGAACATCATACCGCAACAAGGGCGTTCAGATGCTCCTTGACGCGATAATCGACTACATGCCCGCACCGACGGATATTGAGGCAATCAAAGGTATCAACCCGAAAACCGATGAAGAAGAAGAAAGAAAAGCGTCGGACAGCGAGCCGTTCGCAGCTCTTGCTTTCAAAATTGCCACCGACCCGTACGTTGGCAAGCTCTGCTTTTTCAGAGTTTATTCCGGTACGGTTGAAGCGGGTAAAACCGTTTACAATTCGGTAAAAGACAATAACGAAAGAATGGGTCGTCTTCTTCAGATGCACTCAAACAACAGAAAAGATATCGAATGCTGCTACGCGGGCGATATAGCCGCTGCGGTAGGTCTTAAAAACACCACCACGGGCGACACCCTCTGCGACGCAAGACATCCGATAATCCTTGAATCAATGGAATTCCCGGAACCTGTTATCCGTGTTGCCATTGAGCCTAAAACAAAAGCAGGTCAGGAAAAGATGGGTATTGCCCTTGCAAAACTTGCCGAGGAAGATCCCACGTTCCGCTGTTATACAGACGAAGAAACAGGTCAGACCATCATCGCCGGTATGGGTGAGCTTCACCTTGAAATCATCGTTGACAGAATGCTGCGTGAATTCAGAGTTGAAGCAAACGTAGGTAAACCGCAGGTTGCTTACAGAGAAACGATCACAGCCCCCGCCGATGTAGACTGCAAGTATTCCCGCCAGTCAGGCGGACGCGGCCAGTACGGTCACGTTAAAATCAAAATCGAGCCCAACCCCGAAAAAGGCTTTGAGTTTGTCAATGCCATCGTCGGCGGCGTTATTCCCAAGGAATATATCCCTGCTGTTCAGGCAGGTGTTGAGGGCGCGATGCAGTCAGGCGTTCTTGCCGGTTACCCCGTAGTCGACGTTAAGGTCACGCTTTATGACGGATCTTACCACGAGGTCGACTCGTCTGAAATGGCGTTCAAGATTGCCGGTTCCATGGCTTTCAAAGACGCTATGAAAAAAGCAGCCCCGGCGCTTATGGAGCCGATTATGAAGGTTGCAGTTATTGTTCCCGAAGAATATCTCGGCGACGTAATGGGTGACGTTAACTCACGCCGCGGTATGATCCAGGGCACAGAGACCAGAACAGGCGCTGTTCAGGTCAACGCAAATATCCCGCTTGCCAACATGTTTGGCTATGCGACAGACCTCCGTTCCAAAACACAGGGACGCGGTCAGTATGTAATGGAACCGAGCCATTATACGGCAGTTCCGAAGTCCATTTCGGAAGATATTATATCTATCCGTGCAAAAGGCTGATTTTTTTAAAAAAATACTTGCATTTTGCTTATAAAATTGATAAAATAATTCTGTGCAATGCGCATAGTTATTTAATTCTCATTTATGTTAGGAGGAATCCCCCATGGCAAAAGAAAAATTTAACCGTAGTAAGCCCCATGTTAACATTGGTACTATCGGTCACGTTGACCACGGTAAGACAACACTTACAGCAGCTATCACAAAGACTCTCGCTATGAAAGGCGAAGCTGACTTCGTTGACTATGCAAACATCGATAAGGCTCCCGAAGAGAGAGAGCGTGGTATCACAATCAATACAGCTCACGTTGAGTATGAGACAGAAACCCGTCACTATGCTCACGTTGACTGCCCCGGTCATGCTGACTATATTAAGAACATGATCACAGGTGCTGCTCAGATGGACGGCGCAATCCTTGTTATTGCTGCTACTGACGGCCCCATGGCTCAGACAAAAGAACATCTTCTCCTTGCTCGTCAGGTTGGCGTTCCCTACATCATCGTATTCATGAACAAATGCGATCAGGTTGACGACGAAGAACTTATCGAGCTCGTTGAAATGGAAATCCGTGAAACTCTTGACGAGTATGAATTCCCGGGCGACGACACACCGATCATCAAAGGTTCCGCTCTTAAAGCTCTCGAGTATTCAGGCGACGACGTAAACGCTCCTGAACTCGCTTGCATCTGGGAACTCATGGACGCTGTTGACACTTATATCCCCACACCCGACCGTAAAGCAGACCTTCCCTTCCTTATGCCTGTTGAAGACGTTTTCACAATCACAGGCCGTGGTACGGTTGCTACAGGTAGAGTTGAGCGTGGTCAGCTGAAGACAGGCGAAGAAGTTGAAATCGTTGGTCTTCAGGACGAAAAGAAAAAGACAGTTGTTACCGGTATCGAAATGTTCCGCAAGATCCTCGACTATGCTGAGGCAGGCGACAACATCGGTGCTCTCCTTCGTGGTATTCAGCGTACAGAGATTGAGCGTGGTCAGGTTCTCTGCAAACCCGGTTCAATCCATCCTCACACAAAGTTTGCCGGTCAGGTTTACGTTCTGAGCAAGGACGAAGGCGGCCGTCATACTCCCTTCTTCAACAACTATCGTCCTCAGTTCTACTTCCGTACAACTGACGTTACAGGCGTTATCACTCTTCCCGAAGGCGTTGAGATGTGCATGCCCGGCGATAACGTTGTTATGAACGTTGAGCTTATCACTCCTATCGCTATTGAAAACGGTCTTCGTTTCGCTATCCGTGAAGGCGGCCGTACAGTAGGTTCAGGCGTTGTTACCGAGATTTTTGAATAATTACTACGGTTAAATCAAAACAAAACAAAATTACGGCAGTCCGCGAGGGCTGCCGTTTTTTGCGTATGTATAAAAAAAGGAGGACATTTAAGTCCTCCGAAATTCAGCAATTAAGCGTCGATTAAATCTTTGCTTGTAACTATAAACATCATTCTTTCCTGAACGGTGGGGCCGCCGTGGCCTGTGCCGTATCCGCCGTGGTCAGACGTGATAATAAACAGCCAATCCTCAGTGTCGAACGTGTCGCGGTTTTTAACGGCTTTTATAAGCTTATAACCTGCAAGCTCGGCGTTGTAAAAGGCGTTTTTGTAAGCAATGTCGTCCGTGCCGAATCCGAGCGAATGACCGGAATGGTCACAAAATTCAAAAATAGTGAATATAAAATCGGTGCAGTCCTTTTGTTTAATATCTCTTTTAACGTTATTAAACGTACCCACATCACTCTTAGCGCGTGAAAACAAGGTGTTGATTCCTTTTTCTTTAACATAATTTACTTCGTTGATATATGTCGTGTTTTCGCCGCTGAAATGACCGTCCCACGAAACATAAAAAGCGGAGCTGTCAATGGTGCCGTCCTCAACAAGTGTTGTAAGGCAGGTGAGGTGGTCGTTCGATTTAGGCTGACCGTTATTGGTTATGCCGTGAACGTCAGCCCATTCGCCCGTAAGCATTGAACACCAGCCGGGAGCCGTTGAGGTTGCCTGAGTGTTCGGTGCGGGATAGTTTACGCCGCCGCAGTAAGAGATATAAGCTTTGCCGCCGTCATCAAGCAGGGTGGTTATTGCGCTCTTTCTTGAATCCTTGAGCAGGACCATGCTGTCCGCGCGGCAGCCGTCATAACCTATTACAAGAACTTTTTTCTGTGTTTTTCCCTCCGGCAGGGGCGCGTTCAGATGTTTTTCAATAATTGATCTGATAACCGTCTGCGGTATTGCCGTGCTCTGTGTGTTTTCATAAATCCCGATAGAATTGAGGCGGTTGAAGTAAGCCTCCTCGGTGTCTTTTTCCGTGCTTGCGCCGAGACCCAATATATTTGCAAAAAATGCGATCGGAACAAGCAGCCATGCGATAATCTGTCTGAAAAGCATAAAAACTCTCCTATAAATTGTTTTCTCTGAATTTGTAATATGAATTGACAAGTGTTCTATATCCGAGATTTTTCATATCGGAATAAGTAAAACAGTATTTCTTTTTATTCTGCTTCGATGTGGCAACGTACCTTATGCACTGCTGCATATACGAGTCGATTTCCTTTAATCCGTCGCTCGTTGTTATAACCGGGAAATACCAGCGGCACCAGGTTATTTCGTTAGTCATGTCGTTGGAATAAAACTTTTTGTTGAAATGCCTTATAAACGCCCTGACGGCTCGCTCGTCAGAAGCGTTTTTTCTTTTTTTCCAGCGAACGAGAGCGCGTGCTTTGCGCCTCATTTTCTGCTTTAATTTCTGCTTTGAAATTCCGGAAATATCTATCACCGAATTTTTATAGCTGAAACCCAGAAAAGTCCATTCCTCACGCGGGCTTGTTGCGCAGACTTTTTTTTCGTTTACTTCAAGCCCTTTCTGCGATAAGAAAGAGAAGATTGTTCTGACATAACTGTCCAGCAAATTCTGATTCTGTGCAAAAACTATGATGTCGTCAGAATAACGCGCGTACAGAACGCCGGATTTTTCAAAGTATCTGTCCAGCTCGGTGAGATAAAGATTCGCAAGGAATCCCGAAACGGGGGAGCCCGCAAGGATTCCCTTTTTTACCTTTGATTCCATACCGTCAACCAGCGCGTACGGATTCGTCAGCATATCCTCGATAACGCTGAAAAGTCTGCTGTCATTCCGCAGTGTGTTTTTCAGTACGGGCAGAAGCTTATCGGCGTCAACCGAATTAAAGTAATCCGAAATATCAAGCTTGAAAGAGTACATTTCATTGATATTTTCGTGATACATCAGTCGGGATATTGCCTTTTTAACCCCCATGTCACGGCGGAAGGAATACAGGTTGCCGGCGAATACACCGTCGTAATCCAGAAGCTGAAAAGCTATGAATTTCTGAATATAATTTTCTTCTTCGCTGAAAACAAAAACAGTTCTTTTTTTATCGGAATGGCTTTTGTTTACCTTGACCGCTTCCGGAATACCGAAAAAACCGCCGTCAGAGAGTTTGCGTGCGGCGCTCAGATATTTTTTGCCGTCAACAAAATCGGATATTTCGTTTTCCTGCCGCGGGGTAAGGTGTCCGCCGCTGATTTTATAATCCTTAAAGCGGAGCCATTCTTCATGCTGCAATAATTTTTCAATAATTTCCATAATAAATCAACGGAGCCGGGAACGATTTAAAATCGCAGTTTTGCGATACGGGTCTGCACGCGGTACCGCCGCCTGCAAGGCACTTTATTGTTCCGCGCTTTGACCCACACAGGCGCATAGCATCCCGGCTCCGTATAAAGCTTAATTAAAGGTATTTTCTGATTCTTTCAACGACATAAGCTTCGTCGTTTTCATATTCATGATAGAACCTGATATATGTGATATTTTTTGCATCACATATTCTTTTTGTGCCAAGAACGTTCATGCCTCTGTAATTGTTTTCTTTAACAAGCACAACGGCAAGCACGGGTTTTCCGTCTTTGTAGAACATAAACTGAACGGGGGTGCACGCAGGGTGACAGTCGCTCATAAGCTCGCTTGCCGGTACGTTTCTTCTGACCTCGTAATCCGCAAAATTCCTTGAAATAATATCATCAAATTTCGGGAACTGGTCAACAAATTCTTTCCTTACCGGGGCAGGGTAGCTGACAGGCTCCGGCTGTACGCGCTCTTCCGTTTTCTGCGCAGAGCTGTTGTTCTGCTGAGCGGCAAACTGCTCGAGACCCTTGCGGATATCGTCTTTATGCTTTTCAACTTCTTTTGTCAAATCGTCTAAATTCTTTTTAAGTGCGTCAAATAAACCCATAATACTTCCTCCTTAAATTGTTGAGAGTAAAAAGGGTATTGCGTTCTCTCATATTAATTATCTCATACAGAACTATAATTGTCAACTTAAAATATACTGCCGATTATATCGTGAATCACGTTTCTGAAAAAGTCAAAGAGCAGTCTGAGCACCGGTGAAAATACGATTCCTTCCGCTTTGTCTGCAACCTCAAAGAAAATCTGTGAAAGATCCATGCGTGCGCCTCCTTTATTTTTTGAATATAATTCGGAACAGATCTTCAACCATCAGTTTAAGGCATCTGCCCACCATCTTAAAGTAATATGTTGTTTTTTCAAAAAAGCTCTTATCCTGCGGCTCTGCAAGAACCATATCCGGTCTCTGATAATACGAAGTTTCGATCAATACTTTGGTTTCCATAACGGCGTGGTCGGAAAGAGCCTCGTCGTTTCCGTTGTGGGCGTAGTATTTGTAACCGAATTCAACCGGCGTAATGCTGACTGACTCTGTTCCTTTGTAAACGAGCCTTTCGTATGAATCCCAGAGACCCCAGAACTCGTTGTTGTACTGCTCGTTGTATCTGTCAATAATTTCCTGCGCGTCGTCGCCGCGAAGGTAGTTGCCGCCGTTGACAACGTTTACCCATGCGTCCTCAAAGCCGCCTTTTTCAATCATCGTTTCATAAAACTCGGCGTAATAATAAGTGTGCAGGGTGCAGTTCATATCGCCTGTGATCATAACGGGCATGCCGGCGGAATTCTGCCTGATATATTCTTCAAGCTGAATAAACTGCGCCTTTTTTGCAAGCTGATCGCCCATTGTTCTGGATGCGTCGGTATGGATATTGTAAACGTCAACAAGCACGCCGTCAAAATCAACCGTGCATTTCAGAAAACCTTTTGGAGTAAGTCCGTCGTTGTCGTTCTGCAGAATACCGTAGAACTCCTCCCAAGCCACACGTTCAACGTTGTAAATCGGGTATTTTGAAAAGATATTCAGCCCGTCGCCTGCCGGGATGCCGCCGCTCGTGTACGTCTGATACGGATAATTCGTCATCTGCCTTGCAAGCGTATTGTGGAACTGAAAATCCTCCTGAACGCATACAATATCAGCCTCGCTGCTGTTGAGCTTCTGCCCGAAAATCTTCTGCGCCCTTGCAACAATGCGGTGTTCCGATGAAAACAGCGCGGGAATCGGAAGACCCGCAACATTTGCGCATATAAGATCGATTTGCAATTCGTCATTCTTCGGAGCGGCGCTGACCATAATCCCTGCCGCGGGAATCAGTACAATCAATGCAAGCAGTATGCAAAAAAATCTTTTTGTTAAAGTTTTCATGGCTTGTCTGCCTCCTTTTTCATGATTTTATTTTATCATATATTACACATTTTTCAATAATTATACTCAAAAATATTGAATCAGATTGAAATATCGTTTATAATCTTCAAAAAGAGAGGAGAATTATTATGTTTTCAACAGCTTTTTCAAAAATCATCAGTTTTTTTCTTGCGGCGGTAATGATTGTTTCATTCCCGATAAATCTGCTCATAGGCAAGCAAAGGGCAAAAATCGCAAGAGCGGAAGAAAATTGCGGAGTTTGTTTTGCCGCAATATCCGACACGCATATTGACGAAAAAACAAATATGTTCTGCGCCGGTGTGCTCAAAAGCGGGCTCAGCGATATGGAAAAGGCTCAGGACCGCCTTGACGCGCTTGTTTTTGACGGAGACATAACAAACCACGGCTATATAAAGCAGTGGGATATATTCTCGTCGGCTGTTTCGCAGTATGACACGGCGGATAATCTTTTCCTCGTTATCGGCAACCATGACACGTGGGGACCCAACAGGGAAGATTTCACAAATCCGGTTGACGGAGTGCTGCCGACGTTTATAAAGTATAACAAAGAAATTGCCGGCAGAGAGATTGAAAAAACGTATTATTCAGACACGGTCAACGGATATTATTTTATCGCGCTCGGTTCGGAATCTGACAGCACATGCGCGTATCTCAGCGATGAGCAGCTTGAATGGTTTGACGGCGAGATGGCAAAGGCGGCGCGTACAGGTCTGCCGATATTCGTGTTCTGCCATCAGTCGGTCAATCAGACTCACGGTCTGCCATATAACTGGGAGCTTAATAAAAACGATCCGCCTGATGAGGGAGGAATAGGCGACCAGTCCGACGCGGTGGTTGAGATACTCAAAAAATATGACAACGTATTTTATTTTTCGGGTCACATTCACGCCGGATTCAAAAATGAGGGCAGCAAAATCGGTGTGAAGTATTCTTCGGTTGAATATATTGAAAACAATAACGGCAATAACGTCACACTTATTAATATACCGTGCTTTGCAAACCCCGATATATCACGCGGAGGTCATATCGCGAACGGATGCGGCTGGGTAGTTGAAGCTTATAACGAAAAAGTGCTCCTTCGCGCAAGGAATTTCACGGCGGGCACATGGCTTACAAAGTACGACGTCAGCATAGAACTTGTTTGACGAAACAATTAAACTGTAAATATTCGGGCGACAGACATTTATTTACGGAGGAGCAGGCAAAATGCAGTTTCATGAATTCGGCGCGGAAAACAGGGACAGCATAATATTGCTTCACGGCGGCGGATTGTCCTGGTGGAATTACCGTGAAGCGGCGGAGCTTCTGAAACAGGATTTTCACGTTATACTGCCGATTCTGGACGGGCACGCCGGCAGTGACCGCCCGTTTACAAGCATTGAGGAAAATGCGGCGGAGATCATTTCTTGGACAGACGAACACTGCGGAGGTTCCGTATTGCTGCTCGGCGGTCTTTCGCTCGGCGCGCAGATTGCGTTGGAAATACTTTCTCAGCGGC
>JAEEGI010020729.1_pt1 | contig 13130 bp, 11 predicted proteins | sample 8958751 | NCBI WGS metagenome assembly JAEEGI01 (sample SAMN16246545, study PRJNA631951) | gut metagenome | biome: gut microbiome; feature: rumen; material: KS-attached | host: Bos | place: Iran: Karaj | collected 2018-10
GCTGCTGCTTCTGGAGAGTGTCAAGATAACGCGCAGCGTGGAGGCATTGTCCGACACGGCGGTTATTACACTTCCCGGTATGGTGCATAACCAGGCCATCGAGGTCGAGGACAAAATCAATGTGGGCGACGCGGTGAAGATAGAACTGGGCTACAACGGCAAATTGAAGACCGAGTTCGAGGGCTATGTGCAGCGCATCGGTACCGACGGCGGCAGCATTAAACTGGAATGCGAGGATGGGCTGTGGCTGTTCCGCAAGGGGGTGGAGGATAAAGTGTACGCCAATAAGGATGTGAAGGACATCCTGAGCGACATCTGCGGGCAATGTGGCAGTTTTACGGTGGAGTGCGACTATGCTTTCACTTACGAGAAGTTCACGGTACACAACGCCACCGGCTACGACGTGTTGAAGAAGATCCAGGAAGAGGTGAAGCCGAACATCTACCTGAAGGGCGAGAAGCTCCATGTGCATCCGCAATATGCGGAGGTGTTCGGTGAGGCGAAGTATGACTTCACCCGGAATATCGAGCGCGGGGGCACCAGTCTGGAGTACCGGAAGAAAGACGACCGCCGTGTGCTGGTGGTTGTCGAGGGCGAGAAAAAAGACGGCACCAAGGTGAAGGTGGAAGCTGGCACGACCGGCGGCGACCGTATCACGATGAAGGTGCCGGGGGCAACCGACGAAGCCAGCCTTAAAAAGGTGGCCGAGCAGGTGCTTGAAGAGAAATGCTATACCGGCTACAGCGGCAGCTTCAGCGGCTGGTTGTGGCCATACTGCGACGCGGGCTACAAAGTGAGCATTGTGGACCCGGACTATGAATACAAGAACGGCACCTACTACGTCACCGCCGTGGAGGTGGACTACAGCAAGGGCGGTGGAAAACGAACCATAACACTTGGCAAAAGACTATCGTAATGGGCAAGGCACAGGACATAAAGGAAGCCATACGGCAGATCTGCGGCGCGAAAGGCGGCAGCGGGCTGTTTCTGGTTGGGGAGGTGAAGAGCGTCGAGGGCGAGACCTGCACGGTCAACGTGGCGGGGCTGGAACTGGACGAAGTGCGCCTCACCGCCGTCAACGACGGAGCCGACGGCAAACTGCTGCTGACACCCAAGGAGGGCAGCATGGTACTGCTGACCGACCTGAGCGGCGGCAACCTGCGCGACCTTGCAGTGATAGTTTACACCAACATAGAAAAGATAAAGGCCACCTTTGAGCAAATAGCCATCGAGGCCGACAGCATAGAGTTGAACGGTGGCGACAATGGCGGGCTGGTGAACATCGAGAGTTTGAAGAATAACCTTGACACCCTGAAGAAATACATGGAAGCCATGAAGAAAGCCATTGCAAACGGCTTTACAAGTGTCGGTGCATCGACAGCGGCCAACGGACCGGCGGGCAGAGCAACCTTTGAGGGCGCAATGGCCGCCCAGATGATTAACTTCGAGGATATGGAGGACACCAAAATAACGCACTGATGAAAGGATTAAGACTGATACAAGAGACGGGCGGTACCGTTGACCTCGAACTAGACAACGGCACGATGGCGACAGGCGAGACGCAGTTCCAGGAAGAGTACCTGGTGCTGGCCACCCAGCGCGGGGAGTGGAAAGAGAACCCCTTGGTAGGTGTCGGCGTGGCCGATATGGCGGGGGATGAAGACCTGCGGTACTGGAAAAGAGAGATAACGGAAAACCTTGCCCGTGTGGGCATCAAGATAAAGGGCGTGAGCCTGAACAACGGACAACTTGAAATCAAACATTGAGAGATATGAAACACTTTACGATTAGCGAGCTGCTGTACAGTGCGAACCACTGGAAGCGCATCTGGAACAAGACGACACCAGAAATCGAACAGAACCTGACGGCCTTGGTGGCCGTGGTACTCGACCCATTGAGAGAGAAGTGGGGCAAGCCCATCACGGTGAACAGCGGGTACCGCTGCCCGGAACTGAACCGTGCCGTAGGTGGCGTGGCCACCAGCCAACATCTGAAGGGCGAGGCGGCGGACATCTGCGCGGCCACCCGGAAAGAGACGGCCAAGCTGGGGCGGTTGCTGGTGAGCATGGGAACCTTCGACCAGGTCATCTTCGAGCAAAGCAACAAGGAATGCACCGAGGCGGAGTGGATCCACGTCAGCTGGAAGCGCGTGGGCGAGAACCGGCGCCAGGTGCTGCGCCTGGTGGCTGGGTCAAAGAAATATGAACCAATAAGCATATAGGCCTATGGAATGGACAAGCATTGTATTGGCGGTTATTACCTTGCTGGGTGGCTGCGGATGGATTGTTGACCGGCACAAACACAAACAAGAGGTGGAAGGGCTGAAGGAAGACAACCGGAAGAAAGCCCAGGAGGTGGAGAGCATCAAGGCCGACAACCGCCAAAAGGACATGGACCTGTCGAAGATGTACGTCGACGAGTTCAAGGAAAACATCGCCGAACCCCTGCGGCGCGAAGTCGGGGGACTGCGTAGAGAAGTAAAACATCTTAGAGATGCGATACAGAAGATTAACGATTGCCCTCACGCTGCTGACTGCCCTGTGTATGATGAGTTGCAGAAGCAGCAGAACGATGACGAAAGAACAAACCAGGACGGAGGTGCTGCATGATACGCTGGTGGATGTGCGGACCGTCGTGGTACATGATACCGTGCGTGAGACACAGACTGTCACGGTTGTCCTTAATGCGGACAGCACAGAGCGCAGCCGTACCACCGAGAAAACCCGTGAGCACCTGCGGAGCAGTGTTGCCACCGCTGAAGAGAAGAGTGTACTGGAAAGCTCGGTGCAGTCCGAAGAGCGCACGGAGGACAAACAGACAGTGGTCGAGCAACCCAAGCGGAATCCGATAAAGCCCTTCCTCTGGGGAACGCTGGCCGGAATAGTATTGACAACGATAATTATCATTTTCGTGAAAGCACGAAAATGGTTCAAAAGATAAAGACCGATGGCACGAACGATAGCAGAGATAAAACAGGAAATAACCACCGCCTTCATGGCAGAGAGCGCGGTGCGTGACAAATATGGCTTCACCAGTTCGGACACCTTCGAGGACAGATTCTCGAAGGTGAGCATCGAGGGGCTGCTGTTTTATGTGGTGGCTTTTGGCATCTGGGTGCTGGAAAAGCTCTTCGACACCCACAAGGAAGAGGTGAGCACGATGCTGGCCGACCTGACACCACACACTACACGCTGGTACCGTAACCGGGTGCTGTCGATGGTGCCCAGCGGTCAGGAGGAACCGCCGGTGAAGTATTGCTCTGTGGATGACCGTGGTTGCCGGCTGAAGGTGAAAATTGCCGGTGGCACAGCTGGCGACCGCCAGCCTGTGGGCAGCGACATATACAATGCGGTGGTGTCGTACCTTGCTGAAGAGAAAGACGCAGGGCTGAAGATAGTGGTGGTGAACGAAGACAGCAATCGTCTGAAGGCGACGCTGCGGGTGTGGTACGACCCGATGGAGCTGGTGCCAAGCGAGACACCGGTGGAAGCGGCACTGAAAGCCTACGTGAGCAATCTGGACTTTGACGGCCTGTTGTCGAGGAACGCCATCGTCGACGCCCTTCGTGAGGTTCCAGGGGTGGAGATGGTGAAGATAGAACTGCTGCAGACGAAGTATGCCGAGAACGCCTGGCGCGATTTTGGGAACCAGGAACGGGCAGAGAGCGGCTACTGGGGTATAGAGGATGGCGACGTAACGGTGGTGTATGACCGCTACAGAAAGGAGAACCTATGAGCGTGATGAACGTCGACTACGAGAAGCTGCGCATCATCCTGACGCCGCATGTGCTGAGGCAGGGCGGACTGCTGGAGGCGGTTTTCAAGGCGGCATACAAGCCGTTGAAGACACTTTACGAGGCCTTTGTAAGATACGAGGCGAGGGAGTGCCAGGAGCGGAACTACGGGCCGACGGTGAAGCAGCTGCGGCAAGCCATAGCCGCCCACCTTGGTATAACTCCGGGGCTGGTGCTGATAGGGGACGTGGCGAACCGGGACGTGGTGGACCTGCGTAGGCAGAGCGACGCGGCAAGCACGAGGGTGGAACTGGGAACCTTGCCCATAGCCCTGTGGAGCGACGATATGGTGTGGTGGAACCGTGAGTTTACGGTGAGCCTTCCGGAAGCCTACAATTCGCCATACATACAGAAAGAGACAGAAGCGATACTCGACCGCTGGAAGATGGCGGCGAGCCGATACACGATAATATACAGATAGAGATATGAACAGACAGAATTTTGACCAAAACAGCGTAAGCAACTATCCGCTGACGATAGACCGAATGTCGGAGGCCCAGAGCGACTGGCAGGAGCCGATGAAGATACTGGAAAAAATGCTGCCTTCCGGCAACTGCATCATAGCTGGCTGCGAGAGCAAAGGAGCGGCAGGCTGGGTGCGTATGGTGAACGAGGAGGGGCAGCCCGAAGTGTTCGAGGTGAGACCCGGGAGCGACGGAGCCTCTTATCTGACGCTGACAGAACAGACAATCACAACCGAGAATTCGGACGGAGAGACGGTGACGGTGCGTGTGGAGCGGTATCTTGTGTGGTCGTACAATGCCACAGCCAACAGTGTGGCTTATGCAGATCTGCCGAGGATGCGAGTTCGCACGACGCCACAGGATGACGCAGGATGGACTGAGGTGCCCGAAGGAAACCAATGGACAGCCTTCACCACCGGGCAGCGGTTGAGGGTGCAGCGTGTTGGCGGACGTGTCCACCTATGGGGCGATATGACTTACGCATTGCTGATAAACACCGCCTGGATCCGTGTCGGTCATAAGCTGGACTATATCAACGACGGTACCTTTGTGATGCTTGAAAGCAGCGACACGTTCCGTCTGCCATTGGGCTACCGCCCCGACGGAGATGTGGCGGTGCCTATCCGCTACAACGGGAAGGCTACCACAGCTGTGCTGACCAGCAACGGGCAGTTGTTGCTGGGGTGCGACACGGAGATGGGCGACACGCTGAAAATAGACACCTACATAGAGATATGAAAGCCGGGCAGGGACAGACACTGATAGACGTGGCGGCGCAGATGTGCGGCAATGCGGAGATGGCGTGGGATATAGCCGTGCGCAGCGGCCTGGCGTTGACCGAAACGCCAGGCGACGGTGAGCTGGAAATACCGGCAGAAGGTGGCGACCCTGACACGGCAACCGAGATGGCCTCCACCGGGGCAAGACCAGCGACAGACTGCACGGTGACAGCCGAACAGGTGGTGGCAATAGGACAATTCAGAATTGGAAGGGACAGAATAAGATGAAAACAATAGAATGGCTGAAGAGCCAACTCGAAGACGGGGACATACTGACCCAAGAGGTTGTAGAAGAATGGCTGGCGAGTTTCTGGCACAAGTCAGAACTCGGGCAAGTGGCCGAAGGCGACGCACGCCCTGTGACAGGGAATGCGGTTGCCGCATACGTGGCAACAAAGCTAACGGTGGAGCTTATCAAACCCATCGTGGAAGGCCTGCTTCGTGAAATGTTGCCCACGTTGCTCGGGAACTATGTGACCGGCGACACTTTGGCGGAGGCGGTAAGCGGCACGGTGTCGGAGCAATGGGTGCGCAACCTGGTTGCCGACAAAGCCGACCTGACAGCGGTGAACACGGCATTGGCCGACAAAGCCAGTGCGACGGATGTGTACACCAAGGCAGAGGCCAACGAGCTGCTGGCGGATAAAGCCGACACCACCGACCTCCCAGACGTGAGCGGGTTTGTGTCGCAGACAGCGATGGAGGCGGCACTGGCGGAGAAAGCCGACACCTCGCAGGTGTACAACAGGCAGCAGATAGACGCAGTTGTGGCAGCCAGACCGACACAGACGGAGGTGGCTGGCGAGATGTCGGCTACAGTGGCCGACTTGCCAAACAGCACCATTATCCAGCAGCTGACCGACAAAATCAATGCTTTGGTAATACGCACCAACAAACTCAGCCACGTGGCGTGTGGAAGCGAGACGATGGATGCGTGCCTGATGGATATAAGCCAAATAACGGGAGACTAACGATGAGCAAAGCCGGACAGGGACAGACATTGATAGACGTCGCGCTGGAGCGCAGCGGGCGTGCGAGCGAGGCGTGGAGCCTTGCCGTTTCACTTGGTGTGAGCCTGACCGACCTGATAGAGGGCGGGGAAGCCGGCAGTGGTCCCAGTGTGCGGAACCGGCGAGTGGTGAGGAACTACACACAGGGGCAGACGCACCCTGCCACGGAGCTGACCGAGGGTATCGGCGGCTGGCGCATCGGCCAATTCATCATCAGTTAAACAACGATTAAACGACAATTAAATCGATATGCAACAGACCATAGAATACCTTTACAACCGTTTTCTGACGGGTATGAAACCCACACAGCAGGACTTCCGCGACCTGATGGACTCTTTTTTCCACAAGGCAGACCTTGACGCGACCCTGCAGAGGCTTGAGGCCATCAGCCTTGGAGAAGGTGAGGCGTGGCAGGTGGACAACACCCTTGACGAGGGGAGCATCCAGCCCGTGCAGAACAAAGTGGTGGCCGCCCGTCTGCGGCAGCTTGCGGAGAGTATCAGCACAACCAATGCGAGCCTTGCCAGCACGATGGGGACCCTCTCGGGGGCACTCACCACCCTTAACGGCAAAGCAAGCCAGACCGACCTCGAAGCACTACGGGGCACGGTGTCTGACTTTTTGTCCGCCATGAATGCCTACAAGCTGGCAACTGATGGGCGGCTGGACACCATCGAAGCGACTCTGCCTGGCAAGGTGGACAAAGACCAAGGAGTGAGCCAAGCCGGCAAGGTGCTGACCGTGGGGCCAGACGGCAAGGTACTGCCCCAGGAACCCAGCAGCGACGGCAACACGCTCAACCTTGGTGCGCAGACAGACCTGGCTACGGCGATAGCGGCGGTACCGGCGAGGAAACGCCAGCCGGGGCGTTGCATAACGTGGTATGCCGACGGCAAATGGGCTTGCAAGCAGTTCACCGGTGAGAGTGTCGACGACTGGCTGACGGAGGCATTGTGGAAAGACTACGGCGGAGGCGGCAGCCTTGGAGCATTGAGCGTGAACGGTACGCCGGTAACACCCGACGAAAACGGAGCTGTGGACTTGACCGTGGTGGCGGGCGTGAAGGTGAACGGTACCGAGCTCCAGAAGGACAGCCAAGGGAAGGTGAACATCCCCATCGACACAGTGGAGGTGGACCAGACGCTTGACCCGACCAGCAGCAATGCTGTGGCGAACAGCGCCGTCGCCCCGAGGCTAACCGAGCTGCAGCAGGGTATGATTACCAGCGCCGAGGTGGAACAGGGCGAGGATGGGGAAGGCAACCCGACCTACAACCTGGTTCTCGGACGGCAATATGGCTCCGACATAGCGGTAGCACTTCCAGCCACAGGCGGCGGGGGTGGCACGGCCAACCTCAGCCGAATCAGTCTCCGTGCAAGCGTAAGCAGCCAGCAGGTGAAGGAGGGCGGCCACGTTGACCTGACCTACCAGTACGACCACCTGAACGGCGACGGGGAGAGCGACGGCACCAAGGCAACCATCACCATCACGGTAAAGAAAGGCTCCACTATCACGATGCAGCGCACCATCAACGAGGTGGCCGCCGGCAGCTATACGCTCGACATCAGCAGCGCACTGCAAGCCGGAACAATGGACGTGTATGTGCAAGCCGTATGCCAGATAGTGAACGAAGACACCGGCGACACCCAAAGCCAGACGAAACAGGCCTACAAGAGCGTGAATGTGGTGCAGATAGAACTTACCACAAGCTACGACCTTGCCGACGGCTTCACCAACGGCGGCTACCTTGACAGCGAGACCATCACCATACCCTGGGCTGTGCGCGGCAGCGGCAGCAAGGAGGTGAGGCTTGTGGTGGACGGCGACGATAGCCACGCCCTGAACCGGAGCAAGACAATAACTAAGAGCGGCACCACGAACGATGAATTCCTGATAGCGGCGCGGACTCTGACACCGGGACGCCACTGGCTGCAGCTGGTTGCCGAGGTGGGCGACATCAAGAGCGAGAGCATCTGGATAGACGTGCTGAAAGCCGGTGGCAGCGACAAATACATAGGTCTGATGTCAATCGATGACACAGGGTCCGTCAAGGCCTACGACAGCCAGGATGCCGGCAGCAGCTACCCGACGCTGACGGCTGGGCAGTATGAGCAGCTGGGGTTCCAGTGGGCAGCCTACGACCCGACGGGCAGCATTGCCACCGTGGAGGAACGCGAAAGCGGCACGACGGTGAACACAATGGCCGTTGGGCGCACGATGCAGAACTACACCAACCGCTTCAACGAGAGCGGCACGGTGAACCGCGAGCTGGTGTGCGGCAGCACCCATTATCCGCTTTCCATCGTGGTCAGCGGCAGCAGCATCGACCTCAGCGAGGCGGTGGGAAGTCTGGCACTGCGCCTGAAGGCCACCGGCAGGAGCAACGGTGAGGCGAACCCTGCGCAGTGGACGTATGAGGGCGTCACTACCGCATTTGTGAACGTGGACTGGAACGTGAGCGGATGGGACGGTGAGAGCCTTGTGCTGAAAAACGGGGCGAGGGCCATTATCGGCATCCAGCCATTCGCGAGCGACCCCGGAGCCACGGGGCTGACGGTGGAGATGGAATATATGATACAGAACCCGACCGACCGCACGGGCAACGTGATAAGCTGCTACAGCGGTGGCAAAGGTTTCCAGATAACGACAGAACTAATCAGCCTTTTGACCGGCGGTGTGAAGAGCATTGTGGACGATGACACGGGAGAGAGCATCGACAAACCGGCAGGCGTGAGTACCAACTACGCCAGCGGCGAATGGATCAAGGTTGCCTTCGTGATAGGCCGTCGCAGCGGCGACCGTCTGATGGAGCTTTATGTGAACGGCGTGCGCTGCTCTGCGGACGTGTACGGTAATGGGGACAGCTTTATGCAGGCAAACCCGGTGGGCATCACTGTGGAGAGCGGCAGCGCGGACGTGAAGTTCCGCATCACGCGCGTCTATACCCGTGCCCTGACCGACGATGAGGAGTTCGGCAACTATGCCATAGACAGGATGACCGGCACGGAGATATACGAGGTGTACGATAACAACGACATCCTGGAGAGCGACGCGGTGGACATTGACAAACTGAGGGCAAAGGGCAAAGGTGTGCTGCGCATCGTGCGTACCGGAGGCTTGGAGGAGCTGAACGCCACGAACGACAAAAGCGCGAAGTTCTATGGCGATGTGTACTTCTACTCCCCATTCGGGTCGGAGTATGACTTCGTGGCGCGGAACGTGCTTGTGCAGATACAGGGCACCAGCTCAACGAAGTACCCGAGGAAGAACTATCGCATCACGCTGAACAAAGGCACCGGTACGGGCCCGAAGCTGTTTGTGGGGGCCGAGGCACAGAAAGAGATGGCCGCGCCCGGTACCGGCACCTGCGAGGCCGACAAAGGGAACACAAAGAACAACTACCGGATGCGTCCCGGTGCGATACCCATCAACATATTCGTATGCAAAAAGGACTTCTCGGACAGCTCCATGACCCACAACACGGGTACGTCGAAGCTGATGAACGAGGTGTTCAAGGAGATGGGCATACTGACACCCCCCCAGCAGCTGGACGCGGCCTACCGTACAGGATTCGACGGTCTGCCCATCGACATATTCAGCAGCGAGAGCGCGGAGGGGGAGAGCGAATACTACGGACAGTACAACTTCAACAACGAGAAGAAGAGCAGCGGCAAGGTGTACGGCTTCGACCCGATAGACCTTGGCAACGGCACGAGCCTCGAATGCCTGTGCTGTCTGGAGTTCCTGAACAACTCGGAGAAACTGTGCAACTTCCAAGTCGATGCCGACCTGGACACGCAGCTGGACGATGAGTTCGACGACGCGCTGGAGTTCCGCTACCCTGAAGACGACACCACGTGGAACGGCAACCCATCGAAAAACAAGCCGGCGGCAACGGCTGAGCAGAAGGCGGCCATCAAGCGGCTCTTCACCTGGATCAGGACGATGAAGCCGGCAGGCGCGGAGATAGCCACAAGGCTTCAGGAACAGGGCGGCGACGACCGCCTGAGCACGTGGGTGAACGCCCTGTTTGCCCAGCAGGTAGACCAGTATTTCAACGTGGACAGCCTGTTATCGTGGTATGTGTACACGGACTACTTTATGAGCGTCGACCAGCGTGCGAAGAACATGATGCTGGCGACCTTCGTGGTCAGGGACAACACGACGCACGAGATAGTGAGCAACGCGGTGAACGGCAAGTGGTGGTTCTTCTTCTGGGACGCAGACACGATGCTGGGCGACCGAAACGACAGCTACCTTGCCTACGACTACCTGCTGACGCGCACGACGTGGGACGTGGACCGAAAAAAATACGCCTTCGAGGGCCACGGCAGCTGGCTGTGGAACCTGGTGCTGGCAAATATGGGCGGCCAGCTGAGCACTGTTGCCGGCACGATGCGCGGGCACCTGACGAATGCGAGGGTGCACGCGATGTTCGACCAGGAGCAGCAGGGCAACTGGTGCGAGAGGGCATACAACAAGAGCGGCCACTTCACCTACATCATTCCCCAGCTGGAGGGTGTTATGAAGCAGGGCGAGCTGACACGTTACAGCTTTATGTACGCCCTGAAGGGCACGGGCCAGGCACACCGCCACTTTACGATTGAGAACCGCTTCGCGTTGCTGGACGCCAAATACCGCTGCGGGCAATACCTGAGCGACAACATCGACGCATACGTGGCGAGGGCGGCTAACGATGCGGCCAACACGATAAGTATAGTGAGCCTCGAGGCCTACTACTTTGGCTGGGGCACAAACAACAACACTTACCAGATAGGCATTGAGGCGGCGGCCAACGAGCAAATAACGCTTACCTTGACGGCTGCGCTGACGGCCAACGACCCCATCCGTGTGTATGGTGCCAGCCGAATACTGGAGCTTGACCTAACTGGGATGGCCGGCAAGATGACCGGCACGTGGAACCTCAACAAGTGCGTGAAGATGCGCCGGCTGCTGATGGGTATGCAGACGGCCACCGGAGGCAGCTGGTTTATGGAGATTGATGCTTGCCGCCTGCTGGAGGAGATAGACCTGACCAACCAGAAGGGCGCAAGCACGGCGGCTGGCAGCAAGGAACTTGACCTGCGCGGGCAGACCCACCTGCGTATCGGACGCTTTGGAGGCACAGAGGTTACCAGTGTTGTGCTGGCACAGGGAGCCCCGACGGAGACGCTGGTGCTGCCCGGCACATTGACAACGCTGAGGCTTGAGAGCCTTCCTCTGCTGACGATGGCCGGACTGACGGTTGAAAGTTATGCCAACGTCACGACCCTTATCGTGAGCGGCTGCCCGGGAGTGGAGTGGGAGACGCTGGCTGGACGCTGCAACAACCTGCAGAGGCTGCGCGTGGAACTGGGCAACATAGAAGGCGACGGCCAAGACCTGGTGAGAATGGCAGCAAGGAACCTGCAAGGTGTGGATGCCCAGGGCAACTATGTGAACTATTGCGCCCTGACAGGGCGGTATCAGCTTACGCGCTTCATCAGCGAAGATGTGAAGGCTGCCTATCCTGAACTGGAGATACTTGACCCAGAGTACACGATGATAGAGTTCGACGATGAGGCGAGCGACCCTGCCAACGTGAGCAATCTGGACAACCATACGGGCTACAAGTACGGCAACAGTTACGAGCCGAGCGGCCACATAACAAAGATTCTGGAGAAGCGGCACAGGGTGCTTGGCAAGGTAACGGCGGAGGGCGTGATGACCTATTTCCCGCTGCACGATAAAGACAGCCGCTACTATGCCGATGCAGAAGAGACCGCAAACTGCACAAGCGCGGCGCTTGACGGCACGGAAGGTGATGTGATGCTGATAGAGCCACACCATTGGTTCAAGGGGGTGAATGACTACCTGAACCACAAGCACTACAGCTGCTACAGCAGCAAGGCGACGATGCCGAAGGTGCCAGATGCAACGGTGCTGACATGGGCAGAACTGACGGCTGCTGGGCTGGTTCGTCAGAACTATAAGGTGTTGACAGGCAAGAACAGCCTTTCCGCTGCCTACAGTGCAGACAGCAGCTATGCGGTGGTACATGTGGAGGTGAGTGGCTACAGGAGGGTTAGATTTCCGAGTGTACCAGGCAGCGGCTTTGTGGGCAGTATCATGCTTGACGGGAACGGCACCATCGTGAAGGAGGTTCTGGTGGAGACGTTGAGCGGTGGCTTTGAGCCGGGCATGTACATTGTCGTGGACATACCGGCGACGGCCACTGACCTTTACTTCTCAGTGCAGAAGAGTGCGGAGTTTGACTGCGTGGTGCTGTCGAACAGCGAGCGTATAGAGGATATGGAGCCAGAGTGGGTGGAGTTTGAGGAAATGGCCGGCGCGGTGGCAGAGAGCAGCGTGGTAGGTTCGAAGATGCGCAGCGCGATGAGGAGCGGTGCGAGTGCCGGCAGCATGTCGTGGACAGACTTCAACTACTACAGCGCGCAGAGAGGTATGCGGCAGGTGGACTGGGTATGGCACAACCACGTGGGCAACCTGTTCTTTGCCAAGTATGGCACAAGGGACAGCCAAGGGCAGTGTGGTTACGGCGAGAGCAGCAATACCCAGCCGATGAACCGCACGGCGGCGTTGGGTATGCGCGACACGATATACTCCAACGGCGGTACCTACTACCAGAACGACGCGGACCCTCCGCAGCTGGTGAGCATAGGCAGTGTGAACGCTATGGGCTACCAGAACCTATTCGGAGACAAGGCGGAGTGGATGGACGGCGTGGGGGTGAACGTTGGGCAGGTGGACGGCAAGTGGGTCATCAACATGCCGGACGGCACGACGCGCAAAGTTAAGGGCGGTACGACCAGCGGAATTTGGATTAAATCCATAGTCCACGGCAAGTATATGGATTTGATTTGCGCGGGCAGCCAGGGAGACAGCTCGACCACCTACTATTGCGATATGTACTATTATACTGCTTCCGTGGGCCGTGTGGTGTGCCGTTCGAGCTACGATGCGAGCGCGTATGGCGGCGTGTCGTTTGCGAATGCGAACTACGACTCTTCTTACACGATTGCGTACATCGGCTCGCGTCTGGCCTTCCGCGGAACCCTCGTCAAGGCGGCAAGCGTGGCAGCGT
>JAEEGI010020730.1_pt1 | contig 13130 bp, 12 predicted proteins | sample 8958751 | NCBI WGS metagenome assembly JAEEGI01 (sample SAMN16246545, study PRJNA631951) | gut metagenome | biome: gut microbiome; feature: rumen; material: KS-attached | host: Bos | place: Iran: Karaj | collected 2018-10
TCAAATCTAAATTATGCTTTTTTATGAGATTTACTATTGCCATACCTGCTTATAAATTAAGATTCTTTGAAGAATGCCTTGATAGTATATTTGCCCAAAGTTATCAAGACTTTGAACTTTTGATATTAAATGACGCTTCACCTGAAGACTTTGATTCTGCAATCGCAAAATATAGTGATAAACGCATTCAATATTTAAAAAATGACAAAAATTGTGGTGCCATAAACGTTGTAGATAATTGGAATAAATTGCTAAAAATGTCAACCGGTGATTATATCGTTATGATGGGTGATGACGATAAACTTCATCCAGACTTTCTTTCAACGTTTAATTCTCTTATTGAAAAATACCCTCAAGTAGATGTCTTCCAGGCCCGTGTGACTGGCATTGATGAGAAAAGTTCTCCATGTTATCTAGCCTTAGAAAGAGTTGAATATGAATCGCCTTGTACATTTATACTCGAACGATTTCGAAGAGGAACTCAATTTATCGGAGATTTTTGTATCCGCAGGACTAAACTTTTAGAGATTGGTGGCTACGCAAAATTTCCATTAGCTTGGTGCTCCGATGATGTTACTTCTTTTTCTGCATGCGTTCCCAATGGAGTCGTGCACACAAAAGAGCCATTGTTCTATTATAGATCAAGTTATATAACTATTAGCAGTTCAAAGTTCAATAAAGAAAAATTAGAAGCAGTGCTAGCGGAGCGAAAATGGTTTGAACAATTTGTAAAAACTTATAAACCAAAAGATGAAAAAGAAAAACTGTTATTCAGTTTGGTAAAAAAAGAATATCCTAAGCATATCAGTGACAAAGAGGCTCTATATTTTGCCAGACATCTGGCTGAAAAGAAATCAAATCTATTTCATTTTAACAAAATCAGAAAGCAATATCAGATTTCTTCTGAAACAGCTCAAAAAACAGCCTTTATGGCGTTAGGACATATTTTAAAATCTATATTTTCAAAATAAAAAATATGACACCAAACATCCCCAAAATAATCCATCTCTGTTGGTTCAGTGGTGATGAGTATCCTGAAGGCATTAAAGAGTGCCTGGATAGTTGGAAACGGGTTATTCCTGACTATCAAGTAAAATTGTGGACGAAAGACATGGCCTTGGCTACAGGCATACCTTTCGTAAAAGAGGCTATCGAACAACGTAAATGGGCATTTGCGGCAGACGTAATTCGTTTATATGCTCTTTATAATGATGGAGGCATATATGCAGATTCTGATATTTATTTCTTAAAACGATTTGATGAGTTACTTACAGATAAACTTATCCTATTCATAGAAATGAGTGAGAAAAGTTTCAAAAAAGCGAACCCTGCAGAAATGTTCTCCTCTGACGGAACGAATCTAATGAAAGATGCTTCTGTTAACTACTTCGGTATCCAAGCTGCCTTGATGATTGCTGAACCACAACATCCTTTTATTGGACATCTTTTAGAATACTACAAAAAACTGCACTTCATTCATAAAGACGGAACCTTACACATGGATTCCATTGCACCTCAAATATACGCGAAACAAATAGAGAGCCGGGGATTCAGATATAAAAATGAAAAGCAAGAATTGCAGGATAATATTGTTGTCTATCCTGCCGAATATGTCGGTGGCAATAATTATTTGAGATTCAAAGATTCCTTTGCCGTTCATTGCGTCTCTCATAGCTGGAAGCCTTCTTCAAAAAAAGAAAAGATCATCTTCAAGATTAAGAAAATAATAAAAAAAATGTGCTTTATGGAAGATAAGGCCACCGTTAAAAGTTTTGAAAAGTACTAGATTGTGAAAATTGGATTAGTTCAATTAGCGTTAAGCCATGGAGGTGCAGAACAAGTAGGTGTTATGCTGGCGAATGGTCTTCGGCAACATGGGAATGATACTTTTATCCTTACAGATATGAATGAACCTGTTGTCTATCGTGTAGATGATAACATTCCCGTTTATGACTTTGCAGGCAAGAAGGCAAAGGCTCTCATTAAATGGATAAAGGCTATTAAGAATATCCGGCATATCATCAAGAAAGAAAAGCCAGATGTCATAATCGGAATCATGGGGCTATGCACTCTTGTCACCTATATTGCTTGTCTAGGACTACGTATTCCTATTGTAATGACAGAACATAATGCCTTTGAACGGCCTACATCTGCACCGTTCCCCTTGTCTGTTATACTCTTTAAATTTTGGATTAATAAACTATATAAACATATCACTGTACTTACAGAAGCAGACAAAAAGGTGATTGGCAACAAGCTTACAAATGTAACAGTGATGCCCAACCCTCTGCTGCTTAAACCCGTTAATGATATACCAACTAAAGAAAAATTTGTCTTAGCTGCTGGTCGTGTGGATGCTTGGCATGTGAAAGGATTTGATACACTAATTTGTGCTTGGCAAAAATTTGTAGTTTCAAGTTCCAAGACTAAGGATTCAAGTTGGTGTCTGAAGATTGCGGGAGCAGGTAAAAAAGAGAGTTTTGATTATCTCATGAATCTTCTGCCAGATGGGGAATGGATATACAACGATAACGTTAACGATGACGATAACTATATAAACACAAAAGAAAAGAACATTGGCGCAGAAAAACACAAATCACAGAAAGGCGGTGTTTGGAGGTCGGAGAAATACCATATAGAGTTCTTGGGATTCCATAAAGACATGGAGTCACTTTATAAGAAATCGGAGATTTTTGTTCTGAGTAGCCGATATGAAGGATTTGGACTAGTTTTGATTGAAGCAATGAGCCAAGGATGTGCCTGTGTTGCTTGTGACTATAAGGGGAGGCAGAAGGAGATACTGCGCCCTGAGGGCGTTTCATGTTCCAAGTTTATTCGTCAAGACTCATCAGCAAGCAGTCAAGATTCAAGTATGGAGATTTGTGAGAATGGAATTCTGTGTGAACCAGAAAATGTAGAGGCGTTGGCTTCTGCTTTGGAAAAATTGATGACGGACGAGGAATACAGAAAACAGGCTCAACTGAAATCTGTGGAGCGTTCAAAATACTATTCATTAGATAATTGCGTTAATAGATGGGAAGAGTATCTTCGGTATGACGTTTTAGCTTAAGAGCCTCACCTTAAGCCTCCCCTTAGGGAGGGGATTTCGTTTGCATCAACGTATTATTAGAATTAATAAAAGAAATAAAAAATGGTTGTAGTATTCTTTATATTTTTCATTGTGGCAATGACTTTGGAAATCCAAGGCAATACTAAAAACAGAGACACAATGCTTATTTTGGCTTGCTTTGTTTTATCTTTAGCAGCTGGATTCCGAGATCTTACTTGGTCTGACACTATAGTTTATAAAATCAGTTTTGATAATTATACACCTTTTATTTGGGATTTTTCATTTTCCGATAGACCCGTAGGATATGTAGAAAAGGGGTTCTATCTCCTACAGGTATTAGTTAAAACACTTGTTGATAGTAGCACTGTTTTCTTTTTGGTTATAGCTGCTTTGAGTATGTTCTTTTTATATAAAGACTTAAAACGCTTTTCCATCTTTCCTCTGATTGGACTTTGTGCTTATATATCAAGATTTCTTTTGGGGCGTAACTTTGTGCAGATACGTGCAGGATTAGCTTATCTCATATTGATGCTAAGTATCAAGTATATTTTTGAGAAAGACTGGAAACGATACTTTCTGATTGTATTTGTTGCCTGGCTGTTCCACAGAAGTTGTATTATTGCTGTTCCACTTTATTTTGTTTGCAACTGGATTCACGTGAAAAAATGGCATGTTTGTGTAGCTCTTGCATTATCATTTCTTGTTGGTATATTTGGACAGGGATTCGTTCATACAATCGTAGAAGATAATGCTTCTGACCTAAATGTTGGTGTAAGATATACAGATGCTGGTGGTGAAAAAAAACAATTAGAAGGATTAGGCATTCGAAATCCTATGATTTACTTCCAGTGTTTTATATTATTAGCTTATACATTTCTTGAAAAAAGATTAGCGCATTTGAATAAGTATTATTATATCATCAGGAATGCCTACTTGTATTCTACAATGATTCTAATATGTTTTTGTACTTATAAAGTATTATCTGCACGTACAGGTTCAATGTATGCAACTTTAGAATTTGCAATGATTCCATCACTCATTTTTATATTTAATAAGAAAAACAGAATATTTGCAATGTTCGCTACAGGTCTAGTCTTAACATTTATTTTCTATTTATACTATAATAGAAGTGCAGGATAAATATTTTCTTATGTTATATGTTTTTCATCTTAAACCAATAACTCAATGATGAAACTAACATTTGTGACAGCTACGTTGACTTCGGGCGGTAGTGAGCGCGTGATGTCAATTGTAGCGAACAAAATGCAGGAACGAGGATATGAGGTGGAGATCATCTGTCTCAATGACCAGATTGTCTTTTATCCCATTAATGAGGGTATCAAAATCACTCATGTGGAGGTAGAGGCTGGAACGAAATCACTGCCTAAGAAACTTTGGTGGTTCAGGAAACATATCCAAAAGACTCAACCTGATGTAGTGATTGCCTTTATGGTTTCGGTCTACACTGTTACATTATTAGCACTGATGGGCATAGATATACCCGTCATTTCTTCCGTAAGAAATGATCCTGCATACAGTAATATTAGAAAAAAGATAACCCGAAAACTCCTATTACCAAGATCGGCTCATGTAGTTGTGCAGACCCAACAGATCAAGAAGTTCTTTAACAAGAGCATTCAGAACATGACAACAGTTATTTATAACCCTGTCAACGAAAAGGTCTTTAAACTACAACCCTCAAAAAAGGAAAACCGAATCATTAGTGTGGGACGACTTTACCCACAGAAAGACCAAAAAACAATGATAGAAGCCTTTGCCAAAATGAGTGAACACCATCCGGACTGGAAACTCGTGATTTTTGGTGAAGGGCCAGAGAGAGATTCTTTGGAAAGAATGATTAAAGATCCAAAATCCAAGATTCAAGATAAAGTGTTCTTGCCTGGAAGAAGCGAAAACATTATTGATGAACTGAATAAATCAAAGATTTTCTGCCTGTCTTCTATCTATGAGGGGATGAGCAATGCTCTGGTAGAAGCCATCTGTGTAGGACTTCCAATCGTCACTACAAAAGTTTCCGGAACGGAAGAGCTGATTAAAAATGGTGAAAACGGATTTATCGTGAATATTGGTGACAAAGAATCCATGGCAAAGGCCTTGACAAAGATAATAGAAGACGAGAATCTCCAAAACCAATTTGCTGAAAAAAACAAGGCGCAAGCCATAAAGTTCGAGACAAATACAATTGTGAATCAATGGGAAGATTTAGTTAATTCAGTTGTTAGGTTAAAGGTTAAAGGATAAGTTTTCGTTATCGTCATCGTTATCGTTTAAAAAAAACATGAAAAAATACGGAATTATCACACACTATCATATCAGTAATCATGGGGCAATGCTGCAACTGCAGGCGTTGATTCATGTGCTGAAATCATTGGGCGTTGAAGCGAAAGCTCTTCGATTTGAAAAATCTTTCGATTTTATAGATGAAGAGACTCGGAATAAATACAGGATTTCACTTCGCTCTATTCCTTTCTTCGTGAAATTCCTGATAGAAAACGGCCTGAGGAAATCATGGTTCAACTTCCTGAAGGTGAGAAAGTTTAACCGTTTCAAAAAGAACAACCCTATCATAGGGGAGTATTATTCGCTTGCAAAAGATCTGGATGGTGTTATCGTGGGCAGTGATGAGGTGTTTGCCCTGCACACGGGACCAACACCGGTATTCTTCGGACATGCCTGTCCCACGGATAACGTTTTTGCATACGCAGCGAGTTTCGGACCTACTAACTATGAGGATATCGAAAGACTGCACTGTATCCCTTTTGTGAAGAGCGGACTGGAGAATATGAAAGCGATCTCCGTAAGAGACAACAATACAGGAGCTATCGTAGAGAAACTGACCGGAAAGAAACCACAGAAAGTTTGTGATCCTGTGATTCTCTATGGTTATCAGAAAGAAATAGGAGATTTCGGAACACTGAACCATCAGCCCTATCTGCTTATCTATGCCTACGATAATAACATGAATGCCCCTGCAGAGGTGGATATGATTAAAACCTTTGCCAAGAAACACGGGCTCAAGATTGTGGCACCGGGATTCTATCATAGTTGGTGTGACGAGATGGTGAATGCTGGTCCTATCGAAATACTAAGATATTTCAAAAATGCCGATTTCATCGTTACTGATACCTTTCATGGAAGCGTGATGTCACTGATAACCAACCGCAATTTTGCCGTCATCACGCGTAATAACAAAAATAAATTGGTAAACCTGTTGGATGAATACGGACAAGTGGGACGCATTTTATCCGAGGATGTTACACTTGACTCCCTCTACGAACAGCCCATTGACTACACAACCGTGAATGCAGAAATGGATAAGCGGAGGAAAGAGTCGTTACAATATTTAAGCCTCTCCCTAACCCTCCCCTCAAGGGAGGGAACTCTGTCTTCGTCATCGTTATCGTCATAGTTAGAAAAACATGAATATTGAGGATAAGATTATATTGCGGGAATGCACCAGTTGCCAGGTGTGCGGTGCTGTCTGCCCAAAGGAAGCCATCCATATTGAACTTAATAAGGATGGCTTTTATCGGCCTATAATAGACCATGATAAATGCATCGACTGTGGAATCTGCCTGAAAGCATGCTACAAATACGACGAACAGATTAGCATAACCACAGATGAGAAACTGAAAGACATTCCTATCTATGCGGCCTTTGCCAAAGACGATGACGTGCTAAGCAATACGACCTCTGGCGGAGTGGCAGACATTCTATGCAAGCGTCTGATAGAAGAAGGTTATCAATGCGTGGGTGTCAGTTATGATCAGGAAAAAGACATCGCCATCAATACCATTGCTTCTACCCAGAAAGAAACGGATGCTTTCCGAGGGTCAAAGTATATACAGTCGTTCACCTATCCCGCCTTCAAAGAACTGCTTGGGAAAAAGGTGGATGGAAAATATGCTGTATTCGGAACACCCTGCCACATCTATGCACTGGACAGACACCTCCGTAGAATCAAGAAAAGAGAACAATTCCTATTGATAGACATCTTCTGCCATGGTTGTCCCTCACTAACCATTTGGAAAAAATATGTGAAGGAAGTGCATCAAACAACTCAAGGTGAAGTGCTCGACCAAATTAAGTTCAGAAGTAAATATCGCGGTTGGGGAAATTTCTGTGTTTCAGCAGAAAAGGACCATAAAACCGTCTATGCCGGCAAGAAAATCAATGATGCCTTCTACACCTTGTTCTTCTCGAATCTGGCACTGAATGATTCATGCTGTGACTGTAAACTGAGAAGTACTTTTGAATATACAGATATCCGGTTGGGTGATTTTTGGGGAAAGGCTTATGATATGAATCATACGGGCGTTTCTGTTGTTGTACCTGTCAGCGAATCTGGTAAAATGGTTTTTAGACAAATAAAACCACAGCTAATTATAAACGAACACCAGCATCAGGATTATCTTCCCTATCAGAGCTATGGGAAGAATTATACCATCAATTCTCAGCGACGCGAAAAGATTCTTAGCCTTATCAATAATGAGAAGCTGAATTTAAAGGAAGCAGTAAACTATTATTACGAAACACAGCCTCTTACCGTAAAAATAAAGCGACATATCAAGAATTTAATCCTATTAATGCCAAATAGCATCATTTCAATATTCAAGAAGGTGTATCATTAAGGTTTTAGGTTACCAAAGAACAAAATACATGTTAGTAAACTCTATTATATTCTGGATATTCTTTGCTATATTTCTGCTACCCTACTTCACGCTGATGCGGGGAAGCAATAAGATACAAAACTTGTGGCTATTGGCTGCAAGTTATGTTTTCTATGGGTATGCGGACTGGAGAATGGCCATTCTTTTGTTAATTGCCACCATAACTTTTTATCTTTTAGGATTGGCAATTAATAAGGTTTCAGGTTCCAAGTCTCAAGTTTCAGGTAAGTCATTACTCTCTCCAAAAACGTTTGTTGTTTTGGGAGTCATCTTGGGAGCGGGGCTGTTGCTGTACTTTAAGTACCTGAACTTCTTTATTGAACAGTTTGCGGCATTGTTTGGATTGTTTGGACTGAAGACGAACTACAGTTCATTCAATATCATCGTGCCGATAGGTATATCGTTCTTTACCTTCAAACTGATAGCATATATCGTGGAGGTATATAAAGGGAATATGGAGCCATGCAAAGATTTTGTGACGTTTGCTACCTATATCGCCTTCTTTCCAACGATTATGTCGGGTCCTATAGATGCACCGAAACTGCTGATTCCACAGATGGCAAATGCCAGAATATGGCAGAACGACCAAGTGGCAGAAGGATTGAAACGGGTGCTATGGGGAATGTTTATGAAAATGTGTATTGCCGATAAGGTGTCGGGTTATACTGATGCGGTATTCAATAATGCCTACCACCATAATGCAACCTCCATTATTGCGGCTTCTGTTCTCTATACTTTCCAAATCTATGCGGACTTTAGCGGCTATTCGGAAATGGCCATCGGAACTTCACAAATCATGGGATTCCGCGTGACGGAGAACTTCATGCGACCATATTTTTCACAGAATGTAGGTGATTTCTGGCGTCGTTGGCATGCCTCACTGATGAACTGGTTCCGGGATTATATCTACTTCCCCTTAGGTGGCAGCCGTTGTTCAAAGGCAAGGATGTACTGGAACACGATGGTGGTGTTTATGGTGAGCGGTCTGTGGCATGGTGCCAATTGGACATTCATCTTCTGGGGAACGTATCATGGTTTGTTGGTTTGTGTGTATAAACTAACAAAGAAGACCCACCCCAACCCTCCCTGTTTAGGGAGGGAGGCCAATACCGCTGAAAAAATGGAGAACTGTAATAACAAGTCCTCCCTAAACAGGGAGGATTTAGGTGGGTCTCGAGTTGGTGGGTCTAAATACCTGAACATCCTTATTGTATTCATATTGGTTACCATTGGTTGGCAAGTGTTCAGGTGCAATTCTTTCGGTCAGTTCGTTGGGCTATGGGAGCGGATGTTCACTGGATTCGGACCAATATTTAAGAGTTGGGCCCTGATGGGTTTCATTCCTATCGCCATACTGATGTTCAAGGAAATGAAAGATGAGGAAGGATGGGACATCCACCTTTTACATTCTAAGAAACTATGGGTGCAGATTGTTTCGTTCGCCCTCATTGCCGTGTTTATCCTTTATTTCGGAGAATTAGAAGGCGGAAGCTTTATTTATTTCCAATTCTGATAGTCCTAAAGGACTAGAAATCACACAAATATAGACAAATCATACAAATATAGACAAATACGGAGAGTCCTTCGGACTAGAAATCACACAAATCTAAACAAATCGGATAGTCCTGAAGGACTAGAAATCTCGCAAAATCTAAACAAATCAGACAAATATAGACAAATAATGACTTTGGTAGATGAAAAAGATGAAAGATGGGGGTTCTTTCATAAGATAACAGGGGATGCCATGAAGGTTTATAATAAGTTTCATGCTGGACTGTTGGAATCTGCGTATGAAGCTGGATTGAAATTCTTATTGGAAAGAGATGGATACAAAGTTGAAGAGCAAGTGTATGTTCCGATGTTTTGGGATGATATAAAACTTGAACAAAGTTACCGTATAGATTTACTTGTTAATGATGATATCATCATTGAACTCAAAACAGCAAAATTTATCGGAACTGAACATCGGAGGCAATTATGGAACTATATGAATCTGACTCATAAACCATACGGTATGCTTATCAACTTCGCTGAAGAAGGATTATATAGTGAATGGTATTATCGAGATCCTGAAACTGAAAAAATAGATAAAATCAAAATAAATAAGGAATAACGAGCAAAAGATTTGTAAAATTTGTATTAATTTGAAAGATTTCTGCTCGAAGAGCATCAGATTTCTACGAATGAAATGAGTATGAGAAAAGCTATATATATAACTTTAATAACAATAGGAATCATTGTTGGGTGCGACCTTTTAATTGGTGCTGTATCCAGGAAACTGGTAATGGCAGCACCTGACGCAGGACTGAACCAGACGAATACAGCACAGGCGCTGTTCAACAAAAAAGCCGACGTATTGGTGCTGGGTTCTTCAAGAGCCAACCACCATTATGTTTCTTCGATGTTCAAAGATTCTCTGGGACTGACATGTTATAATGCAGGGCGTGACGGACATGACATTCTCTATGCTACGATGGTTTTGCGGTCGTTTTTGGAACGATGCACACCAAAACTGGTTATCACGGATCTTAATAGCTCCATGATGGATGGTTCATGGATAAAGAGCAATAAGGACATGAGTTGCTTCTATGGTGCTTCGAAAGCGGTGACTGAGATTTTGGATAAAGATGTGCTCAAGGATTTCGACCACCTCAAGATGATGTCGAACCTTTACAGATATAACAACACTTTGGAATGGATTGCCACGGCCTACCTGAGCAACTGGGGAGAGGGTGACGGCTATTTTCCTATGCCCGTCACTAACAATGGAATGAAAAAGGTGATAGGTAAAGACCACGTTTTCAAACCGCATCCAAAATGTTTAGAATATTTGGATGATATCGTTAAGACTTGTCAGGAAAAGAATATCAAAATTATTCTTTGTGTATCACCCAGTTTAAGCTACAGCATGCATGGCTTGAACGACTGGATGAAAGAATATGGTGATAAAAATCGAGTGCAAACCTTCGACTTCACTGGAGACACTACATATGTAGACCATCCTCAACTATTTTTCGATGCAACACATCTGAACGACAAAGGGGCAAAGATCTTTACTAGAATATTAATTTCAAGATTGAAGATTTGAAAATATCACTTTCAATTTGACAAAAACACCATAACTTGTTGATGATTTATTACCTTACTCATTATAACCAACAGACATATCCGTTTCTTATTGACTATCTCAATAGAAACGGATTGTCTGCTTCTTGGGCGCATACTCCTATAAATCATGGAGAATATGTGAATGCCTTGATTGGAGCATGGAATGCGGTAAAAAAAACTGCTAAAGGTGATACAATCATTACTTATATGAGTTCGGCTGGGGTACTTTGTTGGTGGATAAGTGTGATTCTCTTTAAAAGAATTAATATCATAGCAACCAATTTAGCACTGAAAGATGACTCTTCGCTGCAAACTCGCTTCATGACCTTGCTTTATCGTAAGGCTCTACAAAGTAAAAGGTTCACACTCACGGTGACTAGCCAACGATATGGAGAAACAATGCGAAAGAGACTTCATTCAAAGCAAGAATTACCTCTATTGAGGGATTTTAACCATTTCCCTAGTTACGCCAAAGAATATCAAGATAAAGGTAAGCGGATTTTTTGCGGCGGTAATACACAACGGGACTGGATAAGTTGTGTGGACTTAGCAAAACAAATGCCTGACTGGTGTTTTCTGCTGGTGGGATGGAAAAATGAAGAGCAGATAGATATTCCAAAGAATATCAAAAGAATCGAACGACTACCCTTTCCACAATTTATGCAAGCTATGCGGGATTCAACGATTGTCTATGTACCTGTAAAGTGGAACTGTCCTGCAGGTTTAATCGTTATGATGGAGGCTACATGGGAAGGAAAACTCATTGCTACCAGCAAGAACGACATTACTATAGAATATATATCTCGTGAACGCGGTATAGCTGATAATGATATAAATAATGTTGCCAAACAAATAATTGAACTATATCTAAATCCCGAAGATTGTAAAAAGAAAGTAAGTAATCTGCAACAATTTCTTTCAGAACAATGTTCTGCAGAAGTTTATTCTAAAACCATATCAGATTTAATAACCACCAACACCTAATACCTATATAATAAAGATGAAATTTTCCGTATTACTTTCTATATATTATAAAGAGCAGCCTGCGTATTTGCGATTGGCTTTGGACAGTGTGTTCTCACAGACCATAAGGGCTGACGAGGTGGTGCTAGTGGAGGACGGACGACTGACACCAGAACTGGATGCGGTGATTGAGGAATATCAGGGGCAGTATCCGGAATTAAAGGTTGTGAAGTTCGAGCAGAACCGGGGACTGGGATTTGCGCTGAATGACGGACTGAAAGCTTGTTCCTATGATGTCGTAGCACGCATGGATACGGATGATATAGCAAAGCCAGAACGATTTGAAAAACAACTGAAGGTTCTGGAAGAACATCCTGAAATAGACTTAGTAACGGCCTGGATAGAAGAGTTCGTGGATTCTCCTGAGAATATCACTGCCATGCGGACGCTACCTGAGACACCCGAAGAATTGTTTAACTATGGAAAATCCAGGTGCCCGGCCAACCATCCCGTGACGATGTATCGGAAAAAAGCAGTACAGTCTGTTGGCGGATATCAGACATCCTTATTCCCAGAGGACTATTTCCTTTGGATTAAAATGCTGCAAAATGGCAGTAAGTTCTATTGTATGCAGGAGTCATTACTATTTTTCCGCTATGCACCTGAGACAATTGCAAAGCGTGGAGGATGGAAATATGCAAAGGATGAACTTAAAATACAATGGAATATCTACAAGACAGGATATGTCTCATTTCCGAGATATCTGTATAATAGCGTAGCGAAATTCACAGTAAGGATAATGCCGTTAGGTATTCGTAGGTATATATATCAAAAACTATTAAGACGACCCACCCCAACCCTCCCTGCTTAGGGAGGGAGTTGTTTTTGTCTGAACACGAAATACACAGAATCACACTGATTTTCAGTCTTAACGATAACGATAACTATTAAAATGAAGAGTGAAGAATGAAGAGTGAAAAATCTCCCTCCCTAAACAGGGAGGGCCAGGGTGGGTCTCTTGGTCAGGGTGGGTCTCTCTTATTTGAAATATTGCGGGCTGAATTGTGGGGAACGAGTCTTTCGTTCTCACAGTTATCTCACAATGAATTTGAAGAACTGATGGAGATGGCTGGCGAACAGACAGTGACGGGATTGGTAGGCGACAGTCTCATCAAGAATGGTGTGAAGCTTGAGCGGGAAGATGCTTTAGGACTCTATGCAAAGATGAAGGTCATAGAAAAGGCAAATGTTCGGGTAAATGAAAACCTGGTGAGCTTCGTTAACTTCATGGAGCGTAA
>JAEEGI010020734.1_pt1 | contig 13127 bp, 8 predicted proteins | sample 8958751 | NCBI WGS metagenome assembly JAEEGI01 (sample SAMN16246545, study PRJNA631951) | gut metagenome | biome: gut microbiome; feature: rumen; material: KS-attached | host: Bos | place: Iran: Karaj | collected 2018-10
ATAAAGAACAAAAATTAATAAATAAAAATGATTTTAATTTTACTTTCCGAAAAAATAATAAAAATCAAGAAAGATTATTTAAAAATAAAGAAGAAAAAGAAAAAAGTGAAGAAGAAAATTTAGAAAATTTAAGTACAAAAAATCATCCAAGAACAAATTATTATAATAATGAAAAAAGTGTTTTTGAAAATGAAGATAATAATTATAATAATATTTTAGAACAATTAAAGCAAAAATTAAGAATAAGAGGAATAAGAGGATTATTATATCTTCATAAACAATTTTTATTATCTTGTCCAAATTTAATGAGAATTTCATATAATGATTTTATAAATATTTTAAAAGGACAACATTTATTTTTTAATGATAATGAATATAAAATTTTATTTAATTCCTTTTCATATGATAATTATCTTCTTTTTTCAAAATTTATAAGAGAATTTAAAAAAAAATTAAATGAAAATAAATTAAATGAAGTAAATAATATTTTTTCAATTCTTGATTTAGAAAATACTGGAAATGTAAATATTAATCAAATTAAAATGAATTTTGATGCTAAAAATCATCCTGAAGTTATTTCAGGTAAAAAAAATGAAGAAGAAATTTTACTTGAATTTATTGATTCTTTTCAAATTAATAATTATATTTTAAATTATGGAAACAATAAAGAAAATAATATCATTGATTTTGAAATTTTTGCTAATTTTTATGAATATGTTGCTTTTGTTTATGAAAATGATAATGAGTTTAAAAATATTGTCAATTCTACTTTTCATGAATAAATATTTTTTTTTTAATTTTTTTTATTTAAATCTTGATTTAAAAACATAAATTTATAAATTTAATTGTTTTTTATTATAAATTTAATAAGTTTTATAGAATTATTTATTATAACATTTAATAAAAATAAATTTATTAATAGAAGATAAAAATTAAATAAATATAAAAAGAATTAATATGTAAATAAATATACCATAATTTTTTTAAATAATTTAAAAGAAAGATTAATGATATAATATATTTAAATAAATTTAAATTATCCATAAAAAAAATCTTCTTTTGATAAAACAAAACTATTTAATCTTGAATCTTGAGTCAAAACTTGTTTAAAACTGATTTTTTTGTTTGGTGTTTTTTTAACATTTGTAAAAAAAGAAGAAGAAAAATCTTTTTTATAATGAGAATTATTAACAGAAGGTAAATCTGAATGAATATGTAACACTTTTTTTTTTAATGAAAATAAACCTTTTCTAGAATTAATAGTTTTACTCAATAAACTAATATTATTATGATTATTATTATTATTTAAATTATTATTCTTTCTCAATTTTATTTTAATTCTTTTTTTTCTTTGAGAAATTATATCTTTCATTTTTATTATATGTTCATTTCTCATTTCTTCTGATAATTTTTTTTTTTCTCTTGTATCTGGATTTTGTAAATAAATATCACATAAATTTCCAGAATAAATTAATTTTTTTTTTTTTATATTTGTTCTAGATAAAATTAATAAATTTCTTTTATCAAAATATTTATACATATTACTATTATCTTCTTTCTTAACTTTTGTAACTTTATATATTTTCTCAAAGTATCTTTTATAAGAAATTTCAATTGGAATTTCCCAATTATGTTCATTTAATTTAGTTAAATGTTCTTTTGGATTATAACTTTCTAAAATATCATTAATTCTTATTTTTTTTTCAAAAGCATATTGAAAAATTTTTTTTCTTAATGTCCTTGCTTTAAAATAAAGCATTTTAAAATAAATATAAGGAAGTTTAAATTCATTCCAAACAAAATCTTTAGTCATTTGTAAATAACAAGAATAAAAATTTATTTCTTTATTATTTTTTTTTTCAACAAAATCAATCATTTTTTTTTTCTTTATATTTTCAAAAGTTTCTACTTTTCCTTCATTTAAAAGTATTTCATAAAAAAAAATATCTGGATTTGTATTAAATTCTATTTGAAGTTGTTTAAAATTAAACTTAGAAAATTTTTTTCTATTAAAATTTCTTAAAGTTGGAAAAGGCTTCATTATTATATTATTTAATTATATCATTAAGTTTTCAAATTTTATCCATTCACAAAAATATTAAAAATAATTAAAAATTTTAAAAACTCTTTAATAATCTTTTTCTATTATAATTTTATACTGGTTCAGTGTGATAATTAAATATATTAAAAGATGTAAATCTGTTTTAATATTTATAAATTAAAAATTTTTTATAAAAAATCAAAACAAAAGATTAATAGTTATGTTTCTTAATATGTAAAAGATTAATAGAAAAAATTATGAAATATGATTGACAATATATAAAGAAATAATGAATAGACTTATTAATTATGTATGAATGAAATTTTATTGTGCTAAACTTTAAATATATATTTATTTTATTATAAATTTATAAATAAAAAAAATATATTAAAAATAACTACTGAATGTGTTAATAAAATTGATAAAGTTTAAAAAGATAATGAAAAAAAATGTTTTTTATTAGTTAGATTCAAGAAAATTAGAAAATGGACAGATAAAGAAAAAATTTTAATAAATAATGGTATAAAAATATTATATTATACTATTCTAAATATTATCTAATTTTCAACTAGACTATTTGTATTATTAATATCTTCATCACTTATTCTTTTTCTTTTATGAACTACTTTACATATTATAAATAAAACAATAATTAAAGCTAAAATTCCTAAAATTATAATTATTACATAAAACATTGAATTTTTTGAATTTTGTACATTAATATTAAAAGAGTATTTTTCATTTCCACATAAATCAAAAATTTTTAATTCATATTTTTTCAAATCATTTGGTTTCTCTGAATTAACGGGTAAAATATTATTATTAATCGTACATTGTAATTTTAAATTATTTATATCACATTTTATTTCTTTATTATCATTCATTACTCTTAATTTTTCATCAGGTTCATTTTTAAAAATAATTTCAATAATTTCAGATTCTTTTTTTCCATAATCAATTGTATAATTGTTTTTAGTTGATTCTTTATTAACTTCTGATTCTTTTGTATATATTTTAATTTTTGATTCATGAATTTTAATTGCATAATTTATTTTTTGTATTCTATTAGGAATTTTTAAAATGTATTCACCAGATTTTTTTATACTATCATTTAATAAACAATATTTTTCTTCTGAATTTAATATACATTCAACTCCGATACTTTTATTATCTACTTCTAAATTAATTCCATTTGTTATATTTAAATTATCTAATTTTTCTTCATATTCATCTGATATAATATATAATTTTGAACTATTTAATTCATCTAATTTAAGACATTTATCTTTTTCTTTAAGATTTATTGTTAAAATTGGAAATTCTTTCTTTGATTTTTCAATTTCTTTTTCTGCCATTTCATACATTGCATTATGATAAAAAGATTTTAAATTTTTAAGTGTTTCAACTGCTTTTATTTCATCTCTTTTATAAAAATATTCATATAAATTTACCATATAATCGAGTGCACCATATTTTGATAAAAATTTAATTAAACTTTCTAATTCATTTTCATAAAATTTATCAGTTTTTTTTAAGATAAATCTAAAATAATTAACAGAAACTAAAAAATCTTGTCCTTCATAAAATTTTAATTTCTTAGTAAAAAAATCATGTAGTTTATCTGATATAAATTCATCATCTTCTTCTTCTAAAGTAGTCATAAATACTGTTTTAGAAGTATGCATCCAATTTTTTACAATTTTTTCTAAATTATCATCAATTTCTCCTTTTTTTATTTTTTCTAAAACTATATCAACCTCATCTTTATATTTATTTGAAAAATCATTATCTATAGGACATTTTCCTGGTTTAAATAACCATTCATCCCAATTTATTTTATTTAATGTTTCATCAGTTACACCATTATTTTTACAAAATTCAATAAAATAGTTTTTAAACTGATATACATCTATAGATTTATATTTAAAATGTATAAAATAACTTTGGAAAAATTTTTTCATAATTTCTTCACCTACTAATCCTTCAATAAAATATAAAAAATTATAACCTTTTTCATATGGTATATCACTATAAGAATCATCAGGTGAAATTCCAGTTAAATCAGGTCTAAGTGTAGTAAAAGTACTATTTTCTCCAAAGATAAGTAAATATGAATTAATGTAAGATAAACCTAAAATAGAATCCATTTTAGCATAATCATCCCCTTTCCACATTCCTATTATTTTTCTTTGAAGAAACATAGTAATTCCTTCATTAAGCCAAAAATCACTCCAATTTTCATTAGTAACTAAATTTCCTGACCATGAATGAATTAATTCATGTGCTATTATATCAACTAAGGATTTATCCCCATTTATAAGACATGGAGAACAAAATGATAAACATGGATTTTCCATACCTGAATATGGGAAAGAATATGGTAAAACTAAAATATTATATTGTTCCCATTCATAATCTCCCATATATGAAGTTGCATTTTTAAGTATTTCTGGTATATCTATTAATTCATTATATACTGTTTCAATATATTCTGGTTCTGTGTAAACTGAAATATTATCTGTTATTGATTGATTAACAATATTACCAGCTGCTAAAGCTATTAAATAACTTGGTACTGGAATATTTTGATAATAATAATATATTTTATATTTATTTTCAACTTCTTCTACTCTATCAAATAATCCACTTATCATACCTCTAAGATTTTTATCTACTTTTATTCCTAAATTAAAAGTAAATTTAACTGCTGGAGTATCTTGAATTGGTAATAATTCTCTTCCTAAAATCATTTCTGAACTTGTAAAAAAGTAAGGATATTTTTTTCCTATTGTTTGTTCTTTAGTAAGGAATTGAGCTGAAGAACCTTCTGTTGTTGTTTTATAATTAATAGTTATATTAATTAATGAACTTTCATTGTAATCATAATGAATAATTAAGGGAGTTCCTAAATTTTCATCAAATTCTCCAAATGAATAATTTATTGGTTTTTTAAGTTCATCTTCAATAGAAATAATTTCTAAATATTTTGTGTCTAAAATTATTTCTGAACCATTTATATTAGATTGAAATGTCAAATTTAATTCACCTTGAATTATTTCTTCTTCAAAATCAGGTGTAAATAAACCTTTAAGTCTAATTAATGTTATATTTTTATAATTTGATTAAGTACTAGGGTCAAGGGATTTAATTGAAAATATTAATAAAGATATAATTATTAATTGAATCGAACAAATGTATTTCATTTTTTGATTTTTCTAATAATATAATATTAATCATAAAGATTTTAGTTTTTAAAATATAAAAATAATATTGAAAATCAAGTGGTGATATATTAAGGATATTATGAAAATATTTAAAGAAGATATATTTCTTTAATTTATTAATCTTTAAAAATAATGATAATACTATAAAAACAATAAATAAACTTGTTTTAAATATTTGAATAAAAATCTACAAAAGAATCAAATAAATTTTTAAAATTTTTTTTCATTTATTCATAATAATGAAAAAAATATTATTAAATAATATTTTTAAATAAATAATAAAATTTAAAAAAAAAAATGCCTCAAAAAAAAATATTTGTCTACTCATTAATATTGGGAATTTCATTATCAATTAATTCATTAAAAGAAAAAGTATGAAACAAATATCCATCAGCATAAAAAAATTTATTTTGAAATTCTACCCAATGTAATCTTAAAGTATGTAAAAAGCATTCCATTAAATCCATAAACATTAAAACTCCAATAGTAATATTTGCAAAAATAAAGAAAGATAAAACAATTAAAATGAAACTGAATCCAAATTTAAAATCACCATTTCGAATAAATATTAAAATACAATATTCAAAAAAAACTTTTGATAATTGAGAATGAGCTAAACTTAAAGCCCAAAGTCTTAAATAAGAAGCAGTATTACTTATTGTTCCTAATATAAATTCTATTGTTTCTATTATTTGATTTACTATTAAATCTGTTATTGAAGGATTTTTTTTTAAAAGTTTTGATTTATGTAAATAACTATAATGAATATCTTCATATTCATTATCTAATTCTTTTGGAATTTTATTAACCAATAATAAATTTTCTCTTTCTTTTTTCTTATTTAAATAATATACTAAAATCGGTTTTGGAACTAACATTATGAAAGAAGAAATTAAACATATTATTAAAATTGATTTATGAAATTGTTCTTGTTGATATGTGTTGCTTTTATCTATTTTTTTTCCCCAAAGTGGTTTTTCTTCAATAGAACCAAATCTTAATATAATATTTATCATTTGAGATATAATACTTGGTGCTTTAGAAGTGTCGTCCCAATTTTTATTCCATTTAATATATATTAATATTATCATATAACCAAAGAGAATTGACATAAATATTAATTGAGGTATAAACATTAAAATAAAAGATATATAATCTTGAAAATATAGATCATTTAAACCTTTTAATATTATTCCAAATATCATTTGAAAAACTCCATAAATAACACTTAATTTCATTTTTAATGAATTTATAAATGATAATTCATTTGTTGATGAATACCATTTTGAATCAATTCCAATTGGATAAACACAATTATTTTTTCTATTAACAATAGTATTATTTTTATTATTAATATTATTATAACAAGAATTAAAAATTGGAATTGGATTTCCAATAAAATCATTATACATGAATCCAGAATAAAAAGAACAAAAACCCATAAAAATAATAAAGTATTGATATTGAATTCCCATTTTTAACATTGAATTTTTTGATTGTTTAATTTTTTCACTGTAATAATAAATATATAATCCAATTAATAATAAAATTAATCCATGACCAATATCACCAAACATTATTCCAAATAAAAAAGGGAAAAAAATAATATTAAAATATCCTGGATTAATTTCTTGATATCTTGGAATTCCATAAGAATTAACAACATCTTGGAAAGAATTAAAAAAAGAATTATTTAATAAATAAGTTGGCTTCTCTAAATTTGCCTCATGTAAATCTATAAATATTCCTATTGATGATAATCCTTCATTTATTTCATTTAATTTATTTTTTAATAAATTAAAATTTTTTTTTATTATCCATACTTCACCATCAATAAAATTTTCTCTTATTATACATTTATTTAAATTTAAATATATTTCTTTCATTTTTTTAAAATATAATTTATATAAAGATATTTTTCCTTTTTTTTTCTCATCACCTGATAATTCAAATAATTGATCAATAATTTGATTTTTTGTATGTTTAATAATATTGTTTTTATCTTTTATATCTTGCTCAATTTCATTAATAAAATTTTCAATTTCTTCATTACTTCCTTGAGGTTGATAAATTGAAGTAAGAAACAAATCACAAATTTTAATTAATTTATTTCTTAAAATTTCTCTTCCATCAGAAGGATAAAAAATAATAAAAAGTTTTTTAGAAATTTTAAAACTTTTCTTATTATTATTAATTATTTTTTCAACATTAATATTAATATCTGAAAAATTAACATAAGCAGTTGCTCTACTTACTCTAAATATCATTCTTTTCATTTTTAATTCATTAACAGCATCAACAACACCAATAATAAAAAGTAATTTTGATTGAAAATGCATATAACTTACATTATTTAAACTTTGTCTTTCATCAGGATCCATATTTATTTCATTTTCATTTATTAATTTTTGTTCTTTTATTAAATTTAAATATTTTTTATATACTTCTTTTTTTTCTATATCTATATTTAAATCTTCTTTTAATTTATTATATGAATTTATTATTTCTTGTATTTTTTTATTTTTGTCTATTAATTCATTTTCTAATATATCAAAATAATCTGAATTTCTTACTTCTCTTAAATCTTGATCTGTTTTTAAATCATTTTCAAAGTCTAAGATATTTTTATATTTATTATTTTTTATTCTAAATTCTTCACATATTTGTTCTATTTTATCTATTATTTGTTCTAAATTTTCACATCTATTTATCATTGGATTAAAATTTTTTTTTTGTTCTAAATCTGTTTTTGTTAAATCTATAAATTGAAGACAGTCTTCTGATAATAAACCAAATGCATTTAATATTTTAACTGCACTGTCTATTTCTCTTGGTAATCGTAATTTTTTATGTAATATTTCTTCAGAACGGAAAAAACCCATATTTAATTTTTTTAAATATATATTTTTATAAATAAATTAATTATAACAATTTTTTATATTATGTTTAATTTTACTTAAAATTTAATATTTAGAAATTATTTTCTTTTTATATCCTTAAATTAATAGTTTTTTGGATTTGAAAAAGATTATAAATATTTTCTATTGTAAATTTAGTCTTTAAATTTGAAAAATTGTTTTTATTTATATTATAATATATTATTATTCAAAAAATTTAAAGTAATTATTACAAAATATTAGATGCTTTTATTTTAATAAAAATAAATATTTTAATTAAAATTATTCGCACACAAATGAAAAATTATTTTAATTCTTTTTCAAATTTCTTAAAAAATAACGGTATAATAAAAAGTAGAACCCTCCTTTTATCGAAATATAATAAGTCAAATAAGGAAATAAAGACTTTAAAAGAAACTTTAGGTGAAGTAATATCTCAAATAAATCCAAATTGTAAAAATTAAATTTTAACTTCTTTTAGTATTATCATGTTCAATTTTTGATAAATATATTTTTAACGATGACAAAAAAATAAAATTACAATTAAGAGGATTATTAACAACATATTTAAGATTTTCAAGAAATATATTATTGAGATATTTAAATAAATGGTATTTAATTGTTTATCAAAAGAAAATATCAAGAATAAAACAATATAAATATAAAAATAGAACTCAATTAAATTTTGTAAATAAAAATAATGTTTGTAATAGATTATATGAAGATGCAAAATATAAACAAAGTTATTTATCTGCTTTAAAATTATTATATCAATTAAAAGAATATAAAGATTGTCCTTTTCAACCAAAAATAAATAAAGGAAATTATTATTTTTATAACGATAATTCTTTTCTTTTAAACAATAAAATAAATAAATTAAATAGACAAAGAAGAAATTGTATAACAAATGAATTTGAAAAAAGTAATAGTTCAATAAATATAAATTATTTAAATAATAATTATATTATTAATAATAAAAATCCTTTTGATTTGAAAAAATTGAATAATGAAAAATCAATATTTAATTCAGGGAATTCATCATTTTATAATGCATTAACAAAGACTCAAATATCTCCTTTATCAATATCAAATAAATATATAAGTAAAAATGATAGTAGAATATTTTATTCAAATAATTTTAGTGATTTAAATTCAAAATTAACTTTTCAATATAATAAATATAGAAGTCCTCAAAATGAAAAAAGAACAAATTTATCAGAAGGAATTTTAGCAGGAAGAATTTCTAATAATATTTATAGTGTTCCTATAGAATCTAATGAACAATTATTTATTAATAGTTTTAATAATGTAAATCCTATAAATGAAATATCTGCTTTTTCAGCAAAAAATTCAAGAACTAAATTTAATATTATTTACAATAAAAATATTCAAAATTCTAATTCTTCATCAATTGGAAATTCGAATAATTTTATTTTATTTGAAGAAAAGGAAAAAAATAAAAAAATAGAATCATATAATTATAAAAATAATATGAATAATAATTTAGAATTAGAAATGAATACTACATATGAAAAAAAAAATATAAAAAATTCAAATAATATATCAAATTCAACAGGAACAAATGATAAATATAGTTTAGTTTTTGAACAATTAAGTGTAAGAGCAGCTTATCAAAAAGATAATCATGTTACTTTACAATCAATTCCTGATGATCTTTTATTTTCTTATGCTGGAAATTATATTGATTCTGATCAATCTCTTGAAAGATTTAGGTTAAATATTAAAAAAAAAAAAATATAAATATTTATATTTATTTTATTTTTTTTCAAATAATAATGATTTTTTATATTTTTTCTTTTCTTTTTTTTATTATATTTTTTTATTGATTTTGAATAATTGTCTTATTCAAAATGAAATTAAAATTATTTATATATAAATTATAATATGAGAGTCTCCTTTGGTAAACAAATAAAAAAATTATCAAAAGAAGAATATTTTAATTTAGTTAAATCAGGAGATTTAGAAAATATTAAAAATTCTTTTCAAAAAAAAGAAATAAAAGCTCCAGACGAAACAGATGATGAAAATCAAAATGTTTTATTTGCAATGATGATTGAATTACAGAATGATGAAAAGTGTTTAAATATATTAAAATATTTGTGTTTAGAACAACATATTGATCCATCAATAATGGATAATAATCAACAAAATTTATTATTTTATTCTTGTGCAGAAGGATTATTAGAATGTACTAAATTTTTATTAGATAATAAATTTAATATTTCTGTAAATTCAATTGATAAAGAAGGAAATACTCCTTTATTTTATGCAGTTAGAAATAATTGTTTTTCTATAGTAAAATATTTAATTGAAAATCATAATTGTAATATTAATTATGAGAACAAAGAAAATAAAAATTGTTTATATGAAATGCAAGAAGATAATGCTGAAATGATTAAATATTTATTGTCTAAAGGAGCTCAGAGTAATATATATTTAAGAAAATTAATGAGACAAACTGGACAATTTAATGTTTATAATATTTTATGTGGAAATGATAATAATGAATCATATAATTTTTATTGCTTTTTCCATAATGATAAACAAATAGATTCAAGAACCATAAATGATATAATCAATAATAAAGTTAATAATAATTAAATATAATCCTTTTAAAACTTTAAGAGAAATGATTACCCTTAAAAAAATATTGTCATTTATATTATTATTTAAATTTTTTTTATTTAAAAATAAAACTCATAAAAACTTATCAAAAAAAAAATAAAACATATAAATTTCCTTAAATGGGTAAAGACTTCAAGCAACGTGGTAACACATCACGTGGTAGAGGAGGAGGTGGAAATAGAGGTGGTCGAGGAAATAGAGGTGGAATAGGTTCTAAAAAGTTTTCAAAGCCAAAAAAATCAATTACTCCTCATCGTTTCGAAGGAATATACATTCTGCATTCAGGAAAGGAAGATTCCTTAGTAACATTGAATTTGAATCCAGGAGAATCAGTATATGGAGAAAAACGTGTAACAATAGAATCTCAGACATCTCTTCCATCAGGAACAAATAATCCTCCTTTAAAATTAGAATATAGAATATGGAATATTTTTCGTTCGAAATTAGGAGCTGCAATTATAAATGGAATAAATGAAATTTATATGAAACCAGGTTCATCTGTTCTTTATTTAGGAGCAGCAAATGGAACTACAATTTCTCATGTGAGTGATTTAATTGGTGAGAATGGAATAGTTTATGGAGTAGAAATATCGAAAAGATCAGGAAGAGATTTAATTAATATGGCAAAAAAAAGACCTAATTTAGTTCCTATAATAGATGATGCTAGAAAACCACAAAATTATAGATTTTTAATTCCTTCTCTTGTAGATTGTATCTTCGCTGATGTTGCTCAACCTGATCAAGCAAGAATTATTTCTGTCAATGCTGATCATTTCCTTAAAGATAAAGGAGGATTTGTCTTTTCTATTAAAGCCAATTGTATTGATAGTACTGTTGAACCTGAAATTGTATTTGATAATCAAGTTAAAGTTCTTAAGAAATATGGATTAATTGCTAAAGAACAAGTTACTTTGGAACCTTATGAAAGAGGACATGCTGTTGTTAGTGGAATTTATAAAAGAGAAAAAGTCATTCAAAAATTAGATCAACAGGAATCTAATAATGATAAAGAGGAAGAAAATGAAGGAAAAAAGAGCAAAGAAAAAAAGAAGAAAAAAAATATTACTGATGATGATGATAATGATGAATAATTAATAAATTTTGGAATTTTTTTTTATTTTTGGAAATTTTTAATTTTTTAAAAAGATAAAATTTAAATAAATTTAGTAAATTATTTAAAATAAAATAATATGATTTTTAATTATTTATTTTAGAATATTATTTAATAATTGGAATTTGAATTTTTAAAAATGGAAAAAGCTCAATTAATTTTATCTCAATTATTATTGTTTCATAAAGAATATAATAAAATTACATATTTTTATAAAGAATCATATGAATATTTTAAAAAATTTTCTTCTTCAATGAAAAATTCATTAAATCAATTTATAAAAGGAACAATATTTAATGAAATTGAATTTATGAAATTTACTAATTTTCAATCAATTAAATTTTTTGTTGATTTTATTTCTGAAAAAACAGAAGAAAATTATTTAATCTATGATAATTTAAAAGAAGAAGAAAAAAAAATAAAAGAAGTAGAAAAAAATTTGATGAAGAATATTAAAAATATGAAAAAATTTATTAAAAATGATATTTCAAAAAATAATGAAAATAAAATAAAAAACATTGAAAATGAAATTGAAAATACATTAAATATATTTTATACAATAAAAGATTCAATTAAATATTCATTTGATAAATATATTGATTCATTATGTTCTTTTTCTGAAACAGAAGAAAAAATAAAGAAAATAAAAGAAAAATATGATAAACAATTTAATGAATTTAATCAATTATTTTATGAAAAAATAAATTTAATTTTTGAAAATACAGATTCTAATATTAGTTCTCCAAGATTTAATTATACAAATAATAAAGATAAAAATTACAGTGAAAATATAAGTAATTCAAATGAAGATAGAATTGATAAAATGATGCATTTTTTTAGTACAATTAAAAAAACAGATAAAAAATTAAATTCGAAAAAAATTTTTATGAATGATATTGAAAATCCAGAGTTAATTAATAATAATTATAATAATGAAAAATTATCTAATAATATTTTTAAAACTTTAAATCCTAATATAATTGTCAATGAAAAAGAATGTGAAAATAATAATAGTGATTTTTCGATTAATGATGAATATGAAAGTGATTTTTCAATTGAAAAAATTAAAAGAAAACCTTATAATGAATATGATCCTTTTAATTCTTAAAATATAATTAAGTATTATTTATAAGAATGTATATAATGGTAAAATTATATATATTTAAATTAGAATTTTTATATTAATAGAAAAAATAATTATCATTTAA
>JAEEGI010020736.1_pt1 | contig 13126 bp, 7 predicted proteins | sample 8958751 | NCBI WGS metagenome assembly JAEEGI01 (sample SAMN16246545, study PRJNA631951) | gut metagenome | biome: gut microbiome; feature: rumen; material: KS-attached | host: Bos | place: Iran: Karaj | collected 2018-10
TTACTCCCTTACTGACAATGAATAAAAAGGAGGTTACCATGAAACAGATTTACATGGCATTATTATGCGTTGTTTGCGCAACCGTTACCTTGTCCTGCCAGAAGAATGATCTTGATATATCTGGAAATAACGGTGAAGGAATAGTTGCCGGGGGGTACTCCCTCCTGACCTTGTCCGCGATAAGCGAAGAGACAAGGACCACACTTGACGGAACAACTGTAAAGTGGGCTGATGATGATCAGATCAAGGTTTATTGCAGTGATGCTTCCGTACAGGACTTTACCCTCGTGGACGGGGCCGGCACTGCAAACGGAAATTTTCAGGGTTTGGTTCCAGACGGGAAGACGGCTCTGTATGCGGTCTACCCCGCAGCGCGCTATTCGTCAGTGAGCGGTACCACTGTCAAGGTTACCATTCCTGCTGACCAGACCGGTGTTTTCGGAGCCGGCAACATAGCAGTCGCCAAGATTGACGCTGAAACACATGACATGGCTTTCAAGAACGTGAATGCATTCATCGGTTTCACCGTCCCTTCTGACATTACCAAGGTTGTCGTCAGCAGCGTGGACGGGAGCAGCCTGAGCGGCACGGTCTCCGTGGACTGTTCCGGCGGTACGCCGGTCGCAGGCGCAGTTGAGGATGGAGCTCCCAGCATCAATGTTACGTTCCCTGCCAGCACTGGCGGCACATACTATGTATCCATCGCCCCCGGCGTAGCCCATGCGAAAGGACTTAAGTTCGAGTACTATAAGGATGCGGATGTTTCCGGAACCTACTACCTCAACAAAAACATTATCGCATCGGCGACCGCTGCCGGCAGCGTCCTGGATATGGGCGACGTGGAGACAGGTGGCAACTATTATGTCACTGTCAGCGGCGCCGGCAACCAGAACGGCATGAGTTGGGCCAATGCCATGAGCGCAGAGAAGATGTGGAAGAAACTGACCCTGGCTGGAACCGATCCCGATACGGATGCGGCCAAAGTCGCAGCCATCAACGGCGCTACTTTCCATCTTGGCAAGGGGAACTATGAGATGCCTTCTCCCTATACGATTGAGTTCAACGGGACAGAGACCGTAAGCCTGACTTTCAAAGGAGACTATCCCGCCGAAGGCGGCGCCAGAACCGATTATGAGAACCGCGCCAACTTCACGGGAAACAATGCCCATGCGGCGATGATCATCCGCGGCAATGTCAACGTATCCTTCGAGAGGATCGGCTTCATCAACAGTTACACTCAGGACGATGAGGACGGAACTGGCGTTTCCGCCGCTCTGGACTGTTATAAAGTAAAGACTATTTCGCTCAAGAACTGCTACGTAAAGAATAACACACACGCATCGAACGGGAATTTCGGAGCCGGTATCCGTATCACCGGGTCCGAATACTTCTCCGCCGATTCTGTGACATTTGCCAGGAACACCTCTCCCGGTGCCGCAGCCTTGAGCACCAGGGACACCCGTTCTCGTTTGGAATCCTGCGCATTCATCGACAATACTGCGACCGCAAGTGATGCAGGAGCCATTTATGTCGCCGGGACAAAGGGGACAGAAATCAAGATGAGCAGTTTCGAGAATAACTCTTCGGCCAAATGGGGCGGAGCCATCTGCTACAACCGCACTACCAACAACAACCTGACGCTCTGGGACTGCACCTTCACGAATTGTTATGCTGCTCAGGGAGGCGGAGCAATCGGAACGAGAACTGGAAGTCTGGGAACGCTGGAAATAAGGGGCTGTACTTTCGACGGATGCTATTCCGACGGTAACGGCGGCGCCGTAATGACCCAGTGCAACGGTAATCTGAAAATAAATACCAGCAACGAAACCAAGGCAAAATCGCTTTTCCAGAACTGCTATGCAAGCGGAAGCAACAAGGGCGGTGCTGTAACGATCACGAACGGCACGATGAATATGACCGTCGAGCAGGCTTCTTTTGTCGGAAATCACGCCTACGGTGGTGGAGCTATTTATCAGAACAACAATTCTTCAACCATCTACCTGTCCGAATGTTCGTTCGATGCTAACTATTCCACAAGGTGGGGCTGCGTATATTATGCCGAACGGGCGAAGGACTTCTATATGTACAACAGTTCCGTAAGAGGTTCCTACAATACCGGCATCTCCGACAGTGATGTTAATGTCTCCAGGCTCGCATGGTTCTACTTTGAGGTTGTCGCCGGAAAGGCCAGCATTGCCAACAGCAGCATCATCGGAGATCCCGGGCGCAAAGAATCCGGAGGCGCTTTCACGACGAATTTCTCCAACAAACCGCTCGCGCTGGTCTGCACATACAGCGCCAATCTGAAGCTGACCAATAACATCATCGTCCCTGAAACGGATGCGTCGTATATCTACTCCATCGCGGGAGATGAAGGTAATACGGCTGTTGATATCTTCTATAACCATTATGGCAAACTTAACTGGGTTACCGGAACTCCGGAAGGTGGTTCCAGTAACCGCCTGATGAGTGACATCGGCGATTTGGCTTGGATAGACGGCTGCTGGACCTGGAACGGCAATATCGCCGGTTCGGCCCCGACACTTGCCACCAGGACAGATATCTACAACCGCCTGAATGGTTTCTCCAGTGCTTTTACCGATTGGGTATACTTCAATTACGACCAGCGTCACATTGGCCGTGGCACGGGTTCCTGGTGGCCCGGGGCTTATCAGCCTGCATCGTAGTGTGTGATCGTCGCAAACGTATAACAGTTTTATAGATAATCCTGCAGCGTATGAAACATTGTTTTTCCACAATATTGCTTACGGCACTGGCTCTTCTGGTCTCTTGCACCCGCGAGGATGCGGAAGTCGCCACTGAGCCAGTAGCCAAGGAGTTTGTATCTTTCCGTGCAGGAGAATCTCCTACCCGGACGTCCGTCGACGAATCCGGAGCGGTGAGCTGGACAGCCGGCGACGAGATTACGATCCGCTATCAAGGGGCGACATACTATTATGTCGCCGACAATTCCGGTCTGTCCACCTCCTTCTCTCCCAAGACGGAGGCGGACAGGATACCGGTCGCGTCAAGCCACGTCTATACGATGGATGCGACCTATGGGAATGACGCCCTTCCCCTGGTCCAGACCATCGCGGCAGACGGGACAAACGGCAGCAAAATGCCGCTTCTTGCTTCGGTACAGGATCTCTTAGCCGAGGATGACGAAATCAATCTGCATTTCTCGCACAAGGCTTCCCTTCTGAGACTGACATTTGCAAAGGAAGCCCTGAACTTTAAAAGTATCACGCTTTCAGGGTTGAACGGATCAGGTGACCTGACTCTTAACTTTCCGGACGGATTGGACCTTTCGAGTGGTCCGGCCGTCGTGCCCGTTGTCGTTGGGGCGGTGAGTACCAGCGCGGACGAGGGAGTATTGATGCGTGCCGTGTGCGCAGACGATAGTGAAATCGCCCGGGTGATGTGGGCAGGCACTGCCAAGAGGCTGGCTGTCGGAACGTTGATCGACCAGCCGCTATCCTTATGGAAGACCTCTCCCGCCGGCATATCTTCGGGCAAGGAACTGAAGGAATATGCAATCCTTGTCAGCAATGGCAGTCCACTCACTCGCTTCACGGAAGACGGAACACCTGACGGAGCCGTCAAACTCCTTGCAGACGTGGATATATCCTCCTTCATCCCGTGGAGCCCCATCGGCGCTAACGGGAATCAGGATCCCGGAGAGTCCATTCTTGATGATAAGATCCTTCGTAACGAATTTGATGGCGGCGGACATACTGTCAGTGGTATGAGCCTGGACAAGGTGCATGACGGCTTCTGCAATTATGGGCTTTTCGGTGTGGCGGCGGCCAATATCCATGACCTCAATGTAGAAGGAGAGATTACCATCGGCAGCGGTTCGGCGCAGAAGCTAAACCTCTGCGTCGGCGGTTTGGTCTCGACGCTGCGCCCCGGCTGCAGCGTACAGCGGTGCACGACCACAGTTGCCATCAACGTACAGTACTATGGAACCGAAGCCCTTTCCGGAAGCGACGTCGTCACCGCATCTTCGGCGACATCGCACAAATGGCAGAGGGTCGGCGGAATAGCCGGCCGATGCTCTGGGAATATCAGCGACTGTGAAAACAAAGGGACGATCAAATTCACTAACGGTGACTCTGCTCCATCGGTCATAGTCAACTGCCATTACGGCGGTATAGCCGGACAGGTGTGCGAATATGGCGCCAATAACGTCAGTATATCTAACTGCACGAATATCGGCACCATCGCTTCACAAGGCCGGATAAGCGGCTATTCCGACAAGCACAGTTCCGACGACAGCCCTTCTTCCGTATCTCAGGTTTTCCACGGAATGTCACTGGGTGGAATTGTCGGTACTCTCGGTCATATGGTTTCGGCCGATATGACTGCACAGCCGGGCGTGGTATCTATGAACGGATGCACCAACAATGGTGAGATAGGCCGCAATTACAACGGCGCCGGCGGAAATTTCGGCGGCGTGGCCGGTCGTACCGGTTGCGATGCAGTGATCAACATCACGGAGTGCACAAACACAAAGAGCGTCCATGGGGCCAAGACCAGCGCCGAATCTTCCCAGACCTCCAACAATGACTTTTTCCAAACGATGGGTGGAGTCATCGGTGCCTGCCATGCACGTGGTGGTGAATTGAGTTCCCTTACCAATTCAGGCAATGTGTACGTCGATGATTCCAACACGGCAGCCATCATCGGCGGTGTCTTCGGCATTATCTCCACCTTCTCCGGAGGCGTCACTTTCCGCAATCTGTCCAACTCAGGCAGCGTCTATACCAACAAGGAAGCTGCTGACACCTACCTCAATATAGGAGGTATCGTGGGGCGGCTATGGATGCAGAAAGGCGCCACCCCGGTTACCTTGAATTCTCCGGTCAATACAGGATATATCCACAATGCAAACAACGGAAAGAAGGCTAGGATCGGCGGCCTGATCGGCCTTACGCCGGGAAGGGTTATCATCAATGACGGTGTCAACAAGGGCGACGTGACCGCCTGGACCAAGAACGGCACATCCGGTTACAGTAACGTATGCTTCATCGGAGGACTGATCGGCGAAATCTGGGACCTTTCCTGCGAACTCAATCGATGCAAACAATACGGCTACATCGCATATAACAATACTGATTCCTACCACGGATTGATTGCCGGATACCTGGAAGGAAAGGGTAATTTAACTGCCTCAGCCTGTTATGCGGCAGGCAGTTTCGGCCTGAGCGGAGGCACTGTTTACAGGATATCCTCTGCTGAGGACTTGTCTTCGATGGTAACCGATCCAAGCGCATCAACGTCCATCACGGATGGAAAAATCCCTATCGTCGCCCTTGGCGGCTCAGCATATTATGTAGGCACTCCCTGGGAATGGAGCTATCACGAAGTTGAATAAGATTAATGAATATCCCTTACAGACATTTGGCATTGGCAGTTCTCCTCTCCGGAGGACTGTTGTGCTGTACTAAAGTTGAAGAGCCGGAGGCTCCGGAAAGCAATACTCCCTTTAATGGCGGTATTGTTACTTTATCGGCCAGTATAGACGATACAAAGACCGTTACTTCGGTTGTTGGTGGACAGAGTATCACCGAATGGGTGGCCGGTGACGAGATCAGCGTCACTTCCGGAGCCGGGACATACACTTATGTGGCGGAATCATCCGGACCGTCCACCCGCTTCGTTCCGAAGGTCGAAGGGCAGGGAGTGCCTGTTTCCCAGGATGGCAATTATTCGATAACAGCCGTCTATGGGGGCAGTGTTTTTACTGTCCAGAATATTGCCTCTGACGGCACCAATGATGTTGAAAAACCGCTGGCGGCCAGCTTTGAAGGACATTCGGACACGGGTTCGCTTCCGCTTGTATTTACCCAGACAGCGTCCCTGTTGGAACTGAGTTTTGCAGCGGAGGATCTTACGATAAACAGTCTGGTTCTTTCCGGTATGGGAGGAGGCGACGTGACCGTCAATTTCACGGACGGGCTGGACCTGTCGTCCGGCTCAGCCTCGGTCCAGATTGTGATGGGCGCTATGAGTACCGTAGCGCACAGCGGTCTCTACATGTTGGCGACCCTGGACGATGATTCCAAGATCGGCCGGGTGATATGGCTGGGGGCAGATAAGTCGTTCCCCGTCGGCTCCCACGTCCGGCAACCCCTGTCACGCTGGAAAACCAGCATCTCGGGTACGGGTGGAGGAATCTCCAGCGCCAAGCAGTTGAAGGAGTTCCAAATACTCACCAGCAAGGGATGCCCCGTAACGCGTTTTACCGTCGACGGAACTTCCGGCGGCGTAGTCAGGCTCCTCGCCGATGTGGATATCTCTTTCTATGCCCCGTGGAGCCCTATCGGGCCCAACGGAAAAATCGATCCGGCCGTAACAGTGCGCCCCTATAATGTTCTCCGGAATGAATTCGACGGGGGTGGCCACACGGTCAGCGGTTTCAGCCTGACAAAGACGCACAGTGAATTCTTGAACTATGGCCTTTTCGGTGTAGCCAATGCTGACATCCACGACCTTACTGTTGCAGGGACGATGACTATAAAGAGCAGCAGCTCGGCCCAGAATCTCAACCTCTGTGCGGGCGGTCTGGTATCTACTCTCCTTTCTGGTCATACGGTGCAGCGTTGCACCACGAATGTTGCCACTGAGGTGCAGTATTATGGGACTGAGGCGTTGTCTGAGAGCGATGTGGTTACCGCTTCTTCCGCAACGGTGCACAAATGGCAGCGAGTCGGGGGTATCGCAGGCCGTAGTTCAGGCAATATCTATGATTGCGTGAATCAGGGCTCTGTCACATTCTTCAACGGCACGTCGGCTCCGAGCGTAATCGTGAACTGCCACTACGGCGGAATCGTCGGACAGGTGTGTGAATACGGCAGCCACAATGCCTCAATTTCCGGCTGCACCAACAGCGGAAAGATTCAGTCCAAGGGATATATCAGCGGCTACTCCGACAAACACAGCTCCGATGATGCCCCGTCCCAGGTGTCGCAGGTATTCCATGGTATGTCGATGGGGGGTATCGTCGGTACGCTGGGCCATATGGTATCGGCCGATATGACTGCACAGGACGGCATGGTATCTATGGGCGACTGCAGCAACAGCGGGGTAATAGGCGAACACTATCGCTGCGCCGGAGGAAACTTCGGCGGAGTGGCGGGCCGGACCGGCTGCGATGCCGTGGTGAACATCACTTCCTGCAGCAATACCGGCAGCGTGTACGGCTCCAAGAACGTGGAAGCCACCACACAGACCTCGAACAATGACTTCTTCTATACAGCGGGAGGAGTCATAGGCGCGTGCCACGCCAGAGGCGGAGAAATCAGTTCGCTTTCCAATTCCGGAGCAGTCTATGACGCCGACAATACGGCAGCCATACTTGGCGGAGTCTTCGGCATCATCTCCACCTTTTGCGGAGACGTCACTTTTTCCGACCTTTCCAACTCCGGAGAAATCTACATCAGTGTTTCAGATGCCGATACTTACCTCAATATAGGTGGCGTTGTGGGAAGACTCTGGATGCAGAAGGGCGCCACTCCGGTCACCCTCAATTCCCCGGTCAATACTGGATATATCCATAATGCGACCGGAGGAAGGAAAGCAAGAGTCGGCGGCCTGATTGGCCTTACTCCAGGCAACTTTGTCATCAATGACGGCGTGAACAAAGGCAACGTGGTTGCCTGGACAAAAAACAACTCGTCCGGATACTCCAATATCTGCTTTGTGGGCGGCATGATCGGAGAAATGTGGGATCTTCCCGGCGCCTTCAACCGCTGTAAGGAATACGGATACGTTGCCTACAACAACACGGCATCCTATCACGGACTGGTAATAGGCTACTTGGAGGGCAAGGGCAATATTACTGCGTCCTCGTGTTATGCATCCGGCAGTTTCGGCGTACACGGCAGTACCACCTATGTCATTTCCTCAAGTTCAGACCTGTCCTCAATGGTCACCGCGCCTGCCGCATCCACCTCGGTCATAACTGGAAAGATTCCCATCGTCGCACTTGGCGGCAATTCATATTATGTCGGAACCCCCTGGGAGTGGGGATACCACGCTCCGGAGGATGTTACTCCCGTTAATGGCTTTGTGGAAGAACCGAATGATTCGTCTTCAGATCCGTCGGGCACCTTCAACTACGCTTCACTTTCCACGATGGGGCATCCACGTATCCTGATGGATGATGATGCACTTGCCTCATTGAAGACGAAGGTCACGACGAACAGGGCGGCCAATCCGGTACTTGCCGGCATTCACGACGACATTATCTCGCTGGCTGACAGTTACACCCAGGAATCATCCGCCATCACCCGCACATTCGATGCGTCGGGCAAAAGGATACTCTCTCAATCCCGTAAGGCGCTCAGGCGACTTTTCGCCTGTTCCTACGCATACCGAATGACGGGGATGAACCGCTATCTCGAATGTGTAAAACGCGACCTCACGGCTGCCTGCGGGCTGTCCGACTGGAACGGGACACAACACTTCCTTGATGCAGCCGAAATGGCTGCGGGAGTTGCCATCGCATATGACTGGTGCTATTATTCGTTGCCATACGATATAAGAGTAGCCGCGCATTCTGCGCTGGTGAACAAGGCAATTACAGTCAACCCCTCAACGGACTACACCAGCGCTACCAACAACTGGAACCAGGTCTGCTATGCGGGAGTCGTTCTTGGAGCTCTTGCGGTTTACGAAAAAGACAAGACCGTCGCAAAGAATATCATCGAAAGCTGCATCTCGCACAATCCGGCTGCGATTACGGCAAGTTACACCAATGGTAATTTCCCGGAAGGGTATTCCTACTGGGCCTATGGCACCAATTTCCAGATGCTGCTTATAGCTGCGCTCAACAGTGTATTCGGCAGCGACGGAGGACTATTCTCCACCGTTTCCTGGAACAACACGGCGGGCTGGATGCTTATGATGAACGGGTCAGTCGGTAAGGCTTTCAGTTATTCCGACTGCTCCCCTATCAGCAATGAGCCCCAGTTGGCCATGTGGTACCTTGCATCCAGGCTTTCCAATACATCACTTCTCTACAATGAGTTAAGACTTCTGGACAGCTATTCTGACTGTGCGGATGTGAGACTTCTTCCGATGGTCCCCATTATGGCGGCGAATATGACCATTCCGTCATCAGTCCCGGCACCTTCCGTTTCGGTATGGCCGTCATCCACGCCGTCAAGCAGTGATACGGCGCCCGTTGTGATTGTCCGCGACGGATGGACGGGCACGTCATCTGACAAGTTCCTCGGCATCAAGGGCGGAAAGCCCAACAGCAGCCACGCACACATGGATGCCGGATCGTTTGTCTTCGATGCCTTCGGCCACCGCTGGAGCGAGGACCTCGGCGCCTGCGATTATGCCAAGGTCGAGGCGCAGGGAATTTCTCTCTCAAGCTATGGAAAGAATTCCACTCGCTGGGATGTTTTCATGTGCTCGAATTTCTCCCATAGCACCATTATGGGCGCGAACAAAAAGTTCAATCCCAACGGGACCGCGAATTTCACTTCCATCATTAATTCATCCACTGAGAAGGGCGCCGTTATCAATATGCTTCCCGTCCTTGACAGCGATGATCTGGAGATGGAGGGGAATATACTCTCTAGTGGATCGGCATCCAGGACGGTCAAACTGACAAGTGCCGGCAATATCGTCATAATTGACAATATTAAGGTTCCGGGATCCCTTGGAGGCGGCAGGAATACTACCTTCTGGTGGAGGATGATGACCAAAGCCTCTGTCAATCAGCAATCCGGATACATCGAGCTTTCGTTCGGTGACATTACGCAGAAATACCGACTGAGTGTCTCGGCTTCGGGATGCAGCCCGGCCCTTACGGTATGGAACCCCGTCGGTCCCAATGGCCAGCAGAGTTGGGATACCACCCTTTCCGGATATTCGCTGGTCGGCCACAGTTTCACCGTATCTGCAGGCTCTACTGCTACTGTAACCACGACCCTTACCCTTGTAAATTAACCGAAATGCAACATACCGGGAACATCAAATCAAAGTACACTCCACCCATAATACAGGAATTGTACGTAATGGAAGACGAGACGGTCCTGACCTCGCTGGACGGTGGTACCATTGGTAACTATGACCTTTATGATCTTCCGGAAGAGTAAACTCTTGAAAAGCATGGCTTTATTCATTGCGTTTCTGCTTGTCCTGTCAACGGGCCAGGCGGTCGGACAGAACCATGCTGATGAATACACGTTCACCGAAGCAACTGAACTGACCCTCACCGGGAAAGTGTTCCGGGATACTCCGATGCCTTACCAGAGGATGGATTTCGACCGTTTCGGAGGATGGACCAGTAAGGATCGTCATTTACTTGAAATGTCGGCAGGGGTCATGGTCTCCTTCCGGACCGATTCTCCGGTAATCGCCGTGAAGGCAGATTTTAGTTCCGGGTTTAATACGCCTTATTCTCATTTTGCCGACCATGGATTTGATCTGTACATCAAGAGCGGCGACCGGTGGCAATGGGCAGGAAACTGCTGCTATGAGCGTAGCGACGAAAACGGCAAGGTCAAAAAACTTATCGAGCAGATGGAGGGTTCCGTGAAAGAATGCCTAATCTATTTTCCGCTGTTTGCAAAACCCGCTTCGGTGCAGGTGGGCGTAATCAGCGGATCAGTTCTGGAGCCTGGTCCGGAGCCGTTCTCCCACCGAATTTGCCTTCACGGCTCCAGCTTTATGCACGGAGTTGGAACCACTCGCTCCGGCATTACGGTACCGGCCATTCTCTCGCGTCAGACGGGACTGCTGTTCTGTAATCTCGGGGTTAGTGGAGACTGCAGGATGGAACCTCAGTTTGCGGCAGCCTTGATGGAAGCCGATGTAGAAGCATTTGTGTTCGATGCGTTTTCAAATGGTAATGCAGAATCGGTAAACCATAATCTGTTTCCTTTCATCGAGACTCTTCAGTCGGCAAAGCCGGGCGTCCCGCTCATTTTCATGGGGACGATTTACCGCCATCGCCGGAGTTTCAACCAAGGGCATAATTTGGGGGAAAGTAAAAAAATCGCCATGGCGGATTCGCTGATGAAAATTGCCGTAAAAAAATACAAGGATGTCTATTACATTCCGTCCAATGCAGAAGATGATTGGGGCGACACCACCCTGGACGGCGTTCATCCCGGAGATTACGGCTATCAGCTTTGGGCGAATTCTGTTCGTAAAAAGATATTGAGAATACTTCGGCGTTACGGGATACGTCCATAGTTTTTAATAATGGTAATCATGCAAAGAAGAGATTTTATTAAAAAAGTAGGTATTACTGCCGCTATGGCGGGCCTTTCCACCGCCGGAGTCGGCCTGCTAGCCTCGGAGTCGCCGACGTCTGCCGCACCGTGTGCAGGAAAAAAGAAAAAGAACCGTTACGACGCGAAAGGCCTTCCGACAGTCGTTCTGGGACGGACCGGAGCCGTGATTCCCAAAATGGTCCTCGGCCTGGGCAGCCGTTTCTGCCACATCGACACGGACGAGGAGGCCTGGGAGATGCTCAATTTCGCCCTGGACAACGGTCTCTACTACTGGGATACGGCCCACGCCTACGACAATTCGCTGGCTCTTCCGAAAGGGAAGCCCAAGCCCACGGTAAAAGTCTATAGTGAAGTCCGGATTGCCGAGGTCCTCAAGACCCGACGCAAGGAAGTCTATCTTTCCACGAAAGTGTCTGCCCGCAATCCTGACGAGGCCCTTGCGGAAATCGAGGACAGCCTGAAGCGCCTGGGTACGGACCATCTGGAAGAACTCAAAATCCACAGTGTCAACTCATTGGAGGACGTGGAGGAAATGAGCCGGCCGGGGCATCTGATTGACATCGTCCACCGGATGAAAGACGAGAAGGTCTGCGACCATATCGGTTTCTCCTGCCATTCCGACGCCTACGCCGCGAAAGCGATGTGCGACCGCGGGGACTTTGAGACGATGCTCATCGCGATGAACCAGTGGGACGCTTCCCATTACTCCAACCGTGAGGGCATTGCCATCCCGGCGGCCAAAGCGCAGGGGATGGGCGTTATGCTGATGAAACTCGTCCGGCCGAAGGAAAACCGGGCTGGAATCGACATTCCCACGCTCATCAAATACGCGATGAGCCTGGACGGCCCGGACGCCGTCTGCATTGGGATGGACAGCCACGCCATCGTGCAGTCCAACCTGGACATTCTCCGCAATTTCAAAAAGTATTCTGCCGCCGAGATGAAGGAACTCTCCAAGGCACTCGGCCCGTTTTGACAAATGAAAAAAATTGTTTCCCTCTTCCTTGCCCTTCTTTGGGGTCTCTCTCTTTTTGCTCAGGACGTCCCTGAAATCCTGGGTCTTTCGGGGCTTACCTTCAGGGTGAGCTCTTTTGAAATGGCGCGGGACTATTATGGGAAACTCCTCGGTTTCGATGAGGCCTTCCGCTATAAAAGTGATGACGGACTGGTCCTGGCCTTCAAGGTAAATGACCGGCAGTTTATCCAGTTGGTGGAGGATCAAAACGTTACCCCGGGGACCGGTCTCCTGAAAGTTTCCATTTTGGTGAGTTCCGCCGATAGGATGCACGATTTCCTTGTCGCCAAAGGTTGGGAAGTTTCCGATGTCGCGACGGATGAGGCTGGGGAAAAGGCTTTCAGCTGCCGCGATGCGGATGGGAACCCGGTGGAATTCATCGAATATCTGCCTGGAGGCAAACATCTGAAATGTACAGGGAAGAAGTTGTCGAAGCGGCGTCTTTCGGAGCATATTCTCCACGCAGGACTGCCCGCGCCGGGTGTCAATTCTTCCGACCCGTTCTGGATAGGAGTGCTCGGTTGCCGCGAAATCATCAGAGAGGACAAGGGGAGCCGGTCCATCCACTACCTGCGCCTCGGTTCCTCATTGGAGACCATCGAGCACTACAGTCCCTGCAAGGCTGATTTCTCCCACCCCTGCCTGCAGACAATGGATATGCAGGCGACCATTGATGCGCTTCGCGCCCGGGGCGGAACAGCCCAGCTCGGCGAACCCGGTATCGGCCTCACCCGCCGCTGGATTTACAATGCCCTCAACCCGGACGGCGTGCGGGTTGAATTCTCCGAACCCTTCTGTATCAAGTAACCATGCTGCTGTCGTTTGTCCTTTCGCTTCTGCTTCTCTCCCC
>JAEEGI010020740.1_pt1 | contig 13124 bp, 12 predicted proteins | sample 8958751 | NCBI WGS metagenome assembly JAEEGI01 (sample SAMN16246545, study PRJNA631951) | gut metagenome | biome: gut microbiome; feature: rumen; material: KS-attached | host: Bos | place: Iran: Karaj | collected 2018-10
GAGATGTTTGGGAACTGGTTTTTCCGGTAGCAAGTGGCATCAACTATGTGCAGATTCTGGTGGATGGAGATGAAGTGTTATCGCCCTATCTGCCAATCGGCTATGGCTATTCCAGACCTTACAACTATGTGGAACAGCCGGTGGAAGGCTGCGAGCGCTGGAGCATGGAAGGGGTGCGACATGGAACGTTGCATCATGAAATAATCTACTCCATGGTGACCGGTACCTATGAACGATGCGTGGTCTATACGCCATTCGGATATGAGATGGATGAGCGGGAATATCCGGTGTTGTATTTACAACACGGACACGGCGAGAATGAAATCGGATGGACCACGGCCGGCAAGGTGCAGTTCATATTAGATCACCTCATTGCAGAGGGGGATGCAACACCGATGATAGTGGTAATGAATAACGGTATGGTGCAGCGCCGGGATGCTTCCGGCAAGCCTTATGTGGATCATCTGCTCTTCGAGCAGTATCTCTTAGAGGATGTGATGCCGTTGATTGAGCATAAGTATCGTATCAAGAAGGGCAAGGAGAATCGCGCCATGGCAGGACTGTCCATGGGATCCATCCAGACGGCGATTACCACCTTCAAGCATCCGGAACAATTCGGAGCGGTGGGCATCTTCAGTGGATTTTTACACGACTGGATTACCAGCAGCGAATTGGATACCAACGACCGGGGACCAAGCGAGAATCAGCATCTTAAGATTCTTGATGATGCGAAGACTTTTTCCGAGAACTTCGATGTGTTCTTCCGAGGCATTGGTAAGGACGATCCGTTCCTGGAATACTTCCTGGAGGATGATGCACTCTTGGAGGAGAAAGGCATATCCTGTACCAGACGCATCTATGAGGGCACCCACGATTGGAATGTGTGGCGTGCATGCATTTATGATTTTGCGAGATTAGTTTTTAAGTAACAAGGAGTGGGGAAATGGCAAGTGGAACAATGCGGTTTTATTCCGTATGCAGAAGTGGACAGACCAACGTTCGGTATGTGATTCCGAACGATTTGATGGAGGAGATGAAGGTAGGCAATCCGCACTATGAGCGGCCCATGAAGACCTTGATTCTCTTACATGGATTCAGTGGCAATGAGAGCGACTGGCAGTTTAACGGTGTGGCAGAGGATATTGCCTTCCGTTACAACATGGCGGTATTTATGCCGGATGGTGGCAACAATTTCTATCTGGATCGGGAGAGTTCCTCAGCGAAGTACGGAACCTATGTTGGCAAGGAGCTGGTAGATTACGTTCGCAAGACCTTCGGATTGTCTGATAAGCGGGAAGATACCTTCATCGGAGGATTATCCATGGGTGGATTCGGCGCGCTACACACAGCACTTGCGTTTCCGGAGACCTTCGCGGGAGCCGTTGCTCTTTCTTCCGCCTTGGTCATCCACGAACTTCGCGAGATGAAGGAAGGCGCCGAAAATATGCTGGCCAACATGGCCTATTACAAGGAAGTCTTCGGTGATATGAAGACGGCCCATACGACCGACAAGAATCCGGAAGTACTGTTTGACAGCATTGTCAAGGCTGGCGGTGTGATGCCGCGCATTTACATGGCTTGCGGCACCGAGGATTTCTTATATAACAATAACATTCAGTTCCGTGACTACGTTGCGGCACATCGACGTCCACAGGACGACTTCCTCTATGAGGAGGGCCCGGGAATCCATGAATGGCGATTCTGGAACGAGTACATCTTCCGGGGAATGGATTGGATCTTATCATAGATTCATTACATGGACGCATGTTTTGAATACAACTCACAAACCTTTTTCGTGAAAAACAGTGTGTAATGCGTGCATACTGTTTTTTGCGTTAGTGACTCAGGGGGAATTATGGAAATCACAGTAGAAGTAGTAATTGATGGAATTCATCGGATGGAAGGAGCGGGGGTGCTGGTACAGCAGATTCCCTTCCACGGAACCTTTACCTGTAAGGCAGGTAACGGCGTCATCCTGCCCGGTGGGGTGGATACGCAAGTGAAGCGGGGCGAGGGCCCGCTGGAATTAAGCGCCCGGTATATCCTAGAGGGCACAACCGCAGAGGGAGAGACCTTCCACCTCTATGTGGAGAACAACGGCAGCTTCCAATCACCGGAAGATAATAAAACACGGCCCACAATCCTTACGGATTATGAGCCGCTAAAGTATCTAGAGACATCCGAGCTCACCGGAACGGTAGAACCGAATGGAGAGAACGGAGTTCTGATAAAAATAGCGCAAGCTTAATTCATCATGCCGCCGGAAATGGTTCCGTCAATAGAACAATCATGCTAGAATGAGAAAAGATAGAAAAATAAAGAGGAACCAATATGTTAGAAGAGTTTTGCAGAACGGAAATTGTATATGGAACAAAAGCCATGGAACGCTTGGTCAATAGCCGCGTGCTCGTCTTCGGCGTCGGCGGCGTGGGAGGATACGTGGTAGAGGCATTGGCTCGCAGTGGGATTGGCGCACTGGATCTTGTGGACAATGACACCGTAGCCCGCTCCAACATCAACCGCCAGATTATTGCCACTCAGGCAAGCGTCGGTCGCTACAAGGTGGAGGTAGCCGAGGAACGGGTCCATGCCATCAATCCGGACTGTCAGGTGCGTACCTACAAGACCTTCTACCTTCCGGAGACCAAGGACCGGTTCGATTTTACCCAATACGACTATGTGGTGGATGCCATCGATACCGTCACCGGCAAGCTGTCTATTATCGAAGAGGCCAAAGCGGCAGGCGTACCGGTGATCTCATCCATGGGCGCCGGCAACAAGATTCACCCGGCGGAATTCCAAGTGGCGGATATCTATGAGACCTCCATTTGTCCACTGGCCAAGGTGATGCGGAAGGAGTGCAAAAAGCGTGGCATTGACTCCCTGAAGGTGGTCTACTCCAAGGAAGCCCCGAGAGAACCTCATATGACAGAGGCGCTTGTGAAGGAGATGGAAGCGGCCAAGGCGGCAGGCTCAACCCGTCGCTCCATTCCGGGCTCTACAGCATTTGCCCCATCGGTGGCAGGCCTGATTGCAGCTGCGGAAATCGTCAATGACTTGTGTGCGGACGATATGTTATAAAAACAACAAGAACGGAGCGCTTTCGGAAAAAGAAGGCGCTCTGTTTTTAATAAAAAGAAAAGAATTCTGACAAAATCGACAAAAAGGGATATAATATAGACATGCAGCGTTAGTACATCGGTAGTGCGCCGGCTTCCCAAGCCGGATAGGCGGGTCCGATTCCCGTACGCTGCTTTTGTTGTAGAAAAAGAGATATTACACAAATGAGGGGAAACTATGAGCAAAAAGAGGCAGGGCGCGGTGTTACTACTGGCGGCAATACTTGTCGTTGTGGGGTGTAGCATGGTGCCAAAAAGCGGTATAACGGAATTCGACGGCGTACTTTTTACGCCACAGGTGGAGCAGAACCAGCCACTGGTCATCTACTATCACGGCTACGGCGAGTCCGAGCATGTGGAAGATACCAAGGTGGTGGCGACCCTGACGGGGCATGACAGCCAGCAGAAGTACCCGTGCTATGTGTTGGCACCGGCCATTTCGGATAAGACCTATATGGCACAGCGGAAAAGAGAGAACACCTACGAGGCGGTGAAGGAAGTGGCAGACCAGCTGGTGAAGTTAGGGAAGGTAAATCCCAATCGTATCTATGTGATGGGCAATTCCTTCGGAGGACTGGCTACGGTGGAGTATCTGGAGGATTATCCGGAAGAGGTGGCGGGAGCCATCGCGATCTGCCCGGCCTTAAGCTATAACGAGAACGCCATAGCGAATCTGGCAGCTATGAAGGACGTGCCAATCTGGTTCGCCCATGCCAAGGGTGACACGGTGGTACCGGCGGAGATTAGCCGCGAGGCGGTATCTGCTCTGGTACAAATGGGTGCTAGAGAAACCCACCTAACAGAATTCACCGACGAAGACATGCGTTATGCCGGGGCGTTGCCGGGCTACCATCAGGCGGACTTCGCAGTAATGGCAAACGATGAATATCTAGACTGGCTCTTCGGTGAGACCCTGGAATAATTTTGACTCAGGGGGACGGGGTTCCTGAGTCATTTTAAAGAAAAAGACCGGACGTAATGTCCGGTCTTCGTTGTTATAGATTAAACTGCCTGCTCATCATCAGATGGCTGAGTAGCTTCTACCTGCTCGGTAGTAACGGCTGCATCTGTCTTCTTATCAAGTACGAAGATGAGGATTGTAAACAATACACACATCGGAATGTTAAGAAGAAGTCCTGCAATTAAAGATCCTACGATACAAGCGGCAAATCCACCAATAGCAAGACCTTTCTTGCCTTTCTTGAGGCCGATAATCAATGGGATAAGTCCCAATAAAGCGCCGGCAACAAGAGAACCAACGATTGCACCAACTACAGTTGCTGTTTCTACACTCATAGTTTTCCTCCCTATGTGAAAATTTATACTACCGGTCGAGTATACCACACATTTCTTGGTATGGGTAGCATTTTAAACTACAAGTTAACTCAGTGGAAGAAGGACATTTCTTCGTCGAGAACCTTGGCAACGTCGTTTAGGCTGTTCGCCTTGGCGGACAGGCTTTCCATGGTAACGGACAAATCTTCCATAGAGGTTTTGGTCTCCTCGGAACTTGCTGCATTTTCTTCGGAAATCGCAGAAAGATTGGAGATGGTCTCCGAAATGGTGGAGCAAGCCTTTTCCGTTTTATCTACATTGGTAACAATCTCTTTTGTAAGGGCGAAGGACTTGTTGATATCCTCAATGAGCATATCCACCTGAGCAATGGTCTCATGGATGGTGCTTCGCTGCTTCGCGATTTTTTCCTGAACACTACCGGCTTCTTCCATGGTCTTGCCGGAATCGGAAGCAAGTCCCTTCATGGCTTCCTGAATGTTGTTGGCAGCTGCTGCAGACTGATCGGCTAACAAGCGGATTTCTTCAGCAACAACGGCAAAACCTCTGCCGGCCTCACCGGCTCTGGCCGCTTCGATGCTGGCATTCAGTGATAACAGGTTGGTCTGTGCAGCAATCGCATCGATGATGGCAATCGCTTCGCTGATGGTGGTAACGGCAGCGTTGGTATTGCCAATCAAGGAAACAATGCCCTCGATGGCCTGATTACTCTCTCTTGTGGAGACGCGTAGCTCCGCAAGCTTATCCTGGCTTGCCTTGGAGTTGGTCTGCATGGTATCCGCGGTGGCTTCCATTTCGTTTGTGTTATCAATAATGAGACCAATGGCTTCGTTGATGTTGTTGACACTTTCCACGGCTTCCTGCAGGGAATTGGCCTGGCTTGCGGCACCGGTCGCAACGTGAGTGACGGAAGTTGTAACGGTTTCCGCAGTGGAGGAGATGGACTTCGCGGTTTCGTACAGGTAACCGGCGGAATCATCCACCTCGTGGGAGGATTGCCTTGCCTCATTGATGACACTACGAACTTTTGCGCCCATTTCAAAAAGCGCGGTGGACATCTCACCAAGCTCGTCGGAACGGTTCCGTACCTTGTCGCTTAACTTAATATCCAAATCACCGGTGGCCATTTGGCGAACTGCCTTTACATTTTCATCCAATGCCTGAACCATGCGAAGCACATATAGAATCGTGGCGATGGTAAGGGCAAAAATGAGAATACTGGCAAGGGTTATCATAATCTTGATACGATTATTGATATAGGTACTGATCAAAACTTTTTTCAAACCAACAAACGCCATACCGTACACTTCACCGGTGGATTCGTTGATGAGCGGCTCGTAGGCGACGTAGTACTTCTCGCCGTTAATGACAACGTTCTGCGCCTGGTAGCTCTGCTTGCCCTTGATGACGTGTTCGATGACGGCATCGCCGGCTTTTGTTCCGATGACGCCATCAATGCTGGAACGTTCACGGGTATCCCCGAGGAAAAAGGTATAGTCATAGCCTGTTTTATCATGCATATCCAATTCGAGATTGCCGGTAGCCCCATCCTGGCTATCCGCGGTATACTGGAGGACCATGGCGTAGGTTTGGCAGGTTGCCTTTACACCCTGCATCACTTCATCCTCCATACCTCTTCGCAGGTTAATGACTGCGATGAGGGTGACGACACTTCCGATGAGCAATAACGATACTAGTACAAGGCCGGTAAGGAATACTTTAAGGGACATTCGTTTACTTTTTTGATCAAGTTCGCATTGTTGTGCCATAGATTCTCCTTTTCTATATTTCTGATAAATTAGCAGATACGTGTATATTTTAGCATAATTCATACAATAATATAGAAAAAACTGAAAGCTATAGCGAATACACAAATTCCCCTGGGCCACATTGTGGAAACTGCTAGAATGACTCAGGAACCCCGTCCCGGGGAGTCAAAATCATCCTAGGTATTCCAGAATCTGGATGGAACGCTCCAACTGGATCAGCTCGGAGATGTTCTCCAGGTTCACCCCGGTCAGCTCCCCAATCTTTTTCAGACGGTAGGTTAGCGTATTGCGATGCACAAAAAGCGTAGCAGCGGTATCTTGCACACTAAGATTGCAACGGATATAGCACTTCAACGTATCCATCAGCTGCCCATCTTTGGCCCGGTCGTACTCCATCAAGCGGGCGATGCCCGGATGCACATACCCTTCCAGCACATCCCGGTTCTTGCACTCATCCAGGATATGGAAAAACTCATAGTCTCTCCATGGGTGGAAGATTTCCTTGCGCCCAAGCTTGGCAGCAAGGGAGAAGGTGGTTCGTGTCAGCCGATACTGTCGCGGAATCTCGTCAATGTAGTGGAACACATTGCTGCTGGCAGCATCATAAATTTGTTCCTTCAGATTCGACGCCTGGAACTGCTCCCAAACCGCGGCCTCATCCTCCTCCTTCACAAAAGCCACAATGTAATTGTGGTAGACAAACACATGAAGCAACTGCCCAAACCCATGAAACTGATTCCGAAGATAGGACACATCATGCAGGGTATTCAAACGCCCGCGAATCAGGTACATCTTCAGATTGGCCGGCAACTGCAGGGTCTTGGCCAAAAGCTGGGCCTCCCCCTCCTCGATTGGATTCCCATTCAACATGTTGGTCAAAATCTCTGAGGACGCATCAATAAACAAATCACTGTACTCCTCGTGGAAGCGCAACGCTTTGGCCAGCTTCTTGCTAATGCGAGGCAAAAACTGCTGGTGGTACGGCTCCACGCCCCGTTTGTTATCCAACAGAATCACATAGCCGATGGGATGTTTCTTGTAGTACAACAGACTGCACAGCTTCATCTCGTCGGAGATGGGACAGCTGACGAAAAAGGCATCCGAGTTCTTGGGAAGACGATCGCTGGGAAGCATCTCCGTCATCGCCTCGATAAATTCATAGGTACAACTGCCGCGGCGAATGTTGGACACCCAGAGCGCATCGGTGACTTTCGGGTTCCTGGAATAATCAATCACATGAAAACCCAAATCAATCACCACAATGGAACGGTCGAGAAACCGGGCCGTACGCTCCACCAAGGTGTGAAAATCTTCGTTCTCAAAAAGCGGCGGAAAAACACTGCGATAACCGGACTCATAGGTAGTTTGCGCAGAGGTATCCTCCTTCTTGTTCTCTGCTAAAAGTTGTGCCATATCCTGCACATAGCACTCCAGCTGATCCGGTGAAATCTGTATCTGGTTCTCGTTGATTGTAGCGTCATATCTGGTGGTCAGAAGATCACGCAAATTCAAAATCTGATTCTCCATACCGCTATTATATTTGTATTGTGCGCCGCGCACAATATGCACCTATGTTTTTTATGCTTCGAGTCCGTTTATTTTTTCACAATCTTTTTCTATAATTTCCGTAAAGTATATATAGAGGAGGTATGAATATGTCATACGAGAAACTTTTCGAGAGGGGCAAAATCGGTTCTTTGAACTTGAAGAACCGTGTTGTCATGCCTGCCATGGGTGTGTCTCTTGCACAACAGAACGGTGAAGCCAATGAGCATATCATTCGTTATTATGAAGAGCGTGCCAAGGGCGGTGTTGGCTTGATTATTACAGAAATCTGTAGAGTTGAGCCGGTGTACGGAACCGCAATCCCGAACCAGCTGGGTGCCTATGAATTAGGACAGGTGCCACACTTGGAGCGACTTGCAGAGCGTGTACATAAGTATGGAACCAAGATTTTCCTGCAGTTGCAGCATCCGGGCCGCGAGAACAAATCTGCCATGATCGGCGGAAGACAGATCGTTGCACCAAGTGCAGTTATGTGTAAGGCAACCCAGGAAATGCCACGAGAGCTTACCACAGAGGAAGTACAGGACCTTGTGAAGGCATTCATTCGCGGCGCTGTATTTGCAAAAATTGCCGGCTTCGACGGCGTAGAGTTGCACGCAGCACATGGCTATCTGCTGAACGAGTTCTTGTCCCCATATACCAATAAGAGAACCGACCGTTACGGCGGAAGCTTCGAGAACCGTATCCGCATCTTAGAGGAGATGATCACCGGAATCCGCTTCATGTGCGGACCGCAGTTCGTAATCTCCGTACGAATCAGTGCAGACGAGTTCGTAGAAGGCGGCTTGAAGTTAGAGGACGGTGTAAAAATCGCACGTACCTTAGAGAGCTTCGGCATTGACGTCATCAATGTCAGCAGCGGTATCTACGAGAGCTCTACTACAATCGTAGAACCTGCAAGCTTCGCTCAGGGCTGGAGAAGACATCTTGGAACTGCTGTGAAAAAAGCAGTGAAGATTCCGGTCATCGCAGCCAACAACATCAAGGATCCGGACGTAGCAGAAGAGCTGTTGGAGACCGACGTATGTGATTACGTAGCAATCGGACGTGCGAACTTGGCAGATCCGGAGTGGGTGAAGAAGACCAAGGAAGGCCGTGCAGATGAGATCAATAAGTGTATCGGATGTCTGTATTGCTTCGGAAGCTTAAGCGAAGGCGGCCACATCAAGTGTGCAGTAAACCCACGTTGCGGACGTGAGGTAGAGTATGCCAACGTGGTGAAGAACGGCAATGGCAGAAAGGTTGCCATCATCGGCGGCGGCCCTGGCGGAATGCAGGCAGCATTGACCTTGAGCGAGAGAGGATTCGCACCGGTTCTTTTTGAAAAAGAAGATCATCTCGGTGGCCAGTTAAATGTAGCAGAGAAGCCATTATTGAAGGAAAAACTGGGCGCATATAAGGAGTCCCTCATTGCCCGTATCAACAAGGATGCCAACATTGAAGTCCGACTGTCCTGTCCGGCAACCCTTGAGAATGTAAAAGAGCTGAATCCGGTAGGTGTATTCATCGCAACCGGTGGAACTCCAATCGTACCAAACATTCCTGGAATCGACGGAGCAAATGTCATGAGTGCTGAAGATGTATTGCTTGGCAAGAAGACGCCAACCGGTAAGGTTGCTGTGATCGGCGGAGGTATCACAGGTCTTGAGACAGCAGAGACATTGGGCGACAAGGGCCACCAGGTGACCTTGGTAGAGATGATGAAGGACGTTGGACGCGGACTTTACAAGTCTGTATTGGTAGATGTCATGATGCGCTACAAGAAGATGGGCATTGAAGTGAAGACCTGCGAGCGCCTCATGAACATTGGTGAGAAGGACATTACCCTGATGAATACCGTAACCACCCAGTTATCCAAGGTGGAGGCAGATACCGTGGTTGTAGCACTTGGCGTTCGTCCGGTGAACGATTTGGTAGATACCTTCTATGACAACTTCGAGAATGTATTTGTCATTGGAGATGCAGACCGTTCCGGAAGAATCGTAGACGCAACATTTGCCGCAAACGGCTTTGGCTCTACATTTTTAGCAGAAGAATAAAGGGAGGGACAAAAATAGATGAAAGAATTCGAGAACAAGGTAGCACTCATTACCGGTGCGGCCAACGGATTTGGTAAGGAATTTGTAAAAGAGGCGTGTGCCCGTAAGATGCGCATTGCCGCAGTAGATATCGAAGGCGCAGAGTTGGATGCCTTCGTAAGCGAGATCAAGGCAGCAGGTGCTGACATCATCGGAATCACCGCAGACTTAACCAAGTTTGAAGAGGTTGAGAAGGTGGTAAAAGAGGTTATGGACACCTATGGCCAGATTGACCTTCTGATGAACAACGCAGGAATCGCACTTCCAGGCGAAGTATGGAAGCTTCCGGTACGTGATTGGGAGTGGATTTTCCACATCAATGTGATGAGCCACGTATACTTCATGAAGTTGGTTATCCCGATTATGATGGCACAGAAGACCCATTGCCACATCGTAAATACTGCATCCGTAGCAGGACTTCTGACCTCTAACGGTATGCCGGCATACCACACCACCAAGCATGCGGCAGTTGCATTGGCAGAGAGTACCTCATACGACTTGCAGGCAGCAGGTGCGGATATCGCAGTCAGCGTATATTGCCCGGGATTCGTACAGACCGACTTGCATCACTGCGAGCGTCATAGACCGGAGCAGTACCGCGACGATAGTGACCCATACTACACCAGCCCGGACTTCTACGCAGGCCAGAAGCGTGCAGAGAACGTAATCGTAACCGGTATTCCGATTGATTCCGTTGGAATGAGAGTCTTCACCGCTATCGAGGACGAGGACTTCTACATCCTGACCCACCCAATCTACACCACCATCATCAAGGATCGTGTGGCAGATATGTTAGGCGGCAAGGGCCCAGATTTGGTAAAGCTTAGAAAGCGCTAAAAGTCTTTTTGACTCCCCGGGACGGGGTTCGTGGTTCATTGTATTTTTATAGATACAATGAACCACGCCCCCCGTCCCGGGGAGTCATTATTCATGTATCTCCAGCGGAAGCCCGTCCGGATCACGGAAAAACGTCATTTTCTCACCGGTGTAGGTATCATGTCTTATGGGCTCGCAGGCAATTCCCATAGCCTCCAGCTCCGAAACGGTATCGTCCACGCTCTCAACACGAAAAGCCAGATGCCGTAATCCATATGCTTCCGGAGACAGACGCTCTGGGTGGTCCTTCATGATAAAAAGTTCAATCTCGCTATCGCCGAGCTTCAAATCAATCTTCCAGTCATCTCGTTCCGGTCTATAGTTCTCCCGTATAATCTGAAACCCAAGCTTATTATGGTAAAAATCCAGCGCACGTTCCTTGTCGGAACATATGATGGCGATGTGGTGAATACGATTTAAGTTCATGGCATCCTCCTGTCTTTGGATATAAATATACCATAAAATGACTCAGGGGGACGGGGTTAGCGAGTCATTTTGAATTATTTCCGGACGCAAAAAGACGCAGGTCAAACGCCTGCGCCGTCTTGCCTCGTTGGGGGGAAAACTAGAGATATATTATATATAGCATGTGCATGGACACAAAAAGGATACACAGTGTGGAAAAAAATGAATCACTAACCCCGTCCCGGGGGTTCATAGCACACCGACAACCACAAGTTGACACACAACCGGTTGTAGGTGTGCTATTATTTTCTATGGAGTAAAAGATAAAAAGGGAGAGTATAGGGAATGAAGGTAAAGTGTGATTATTGTGGCGCCATGGTGGATGAGGACCGCACAAGTTGTCCCCAGTGTGGCGGAAAAATAAACGGTGCGAACCGAATGGCCAGTGGGGAGCCACGGACCATAGAGGATTTGCAGCAGTGGTATCAGGCCCATCAGCTACCGTCGGAAGAGGTGACAAGATTCTTCATCGGCAAGGATGTGCGTGAGGCCAAGGCATTCGGTATCTATCGTGATGACAACGGCGACTTCGTCGTATATAAGAACAAGGCAGACGGCACTAGAGCAGTGCGCTATCAGGGCAGTGACGAGGCCTATGCGGTCAACGAGCTGTATCAGCGCCTGCGCTCGGAAATCGCCGACCAGAAGTATCGCGCCAAGCCACAGGAATCCGATAGCGAATTTAACTTCCGCCCATTGTACAGGGACGACGCGTATCCGGACTATAGCAAGCTGGATGAAGAGGAGAAACGTTATCAACACCGGAATTCCGGGAGTAATGGCTCCGGCGGGAATGGCTCCGGTGGGGGAAAATTCCTACTCCTTGTCCTGTTCTGGCTGATTACTTTTGCTCTGGCAATGGGAGCCACGAACGGCGGCAGTAGCGGACATCACAGCAGTGGCGGCAACAGCGGCTACTATTATGAATACGACGATGACGATGATGATTCCGGTTTGCGATGGAATAATCACAACGATAGCAGAACCAATAACAACAACAATAGCAACTGGTGGGACTCCGGAAGCAGCGACGACAGCTGGGATTGGGACTCCGACAGTTCCTGGGATTCCGGCGACTCATGGGATTCCGGCAGTACCGACTGGGGCTCAGACTGGTAAAAAAGGAGGGAAACAATGAGAAAAATTCAGGTATGTATGTGTGCAATGATGGTAGCGGTAACCATGGCAGGATGTGGACAATCCACCACAACGCCTGCTCCGGAAAAAGAGCCGGCACCACAGACCCAAGAAGTGCAGCAGGAGGACACCACTGCAGCCCAGGAGGAGACCACTGAGGCTGCAACCGAGGAAACCACGGCCGACTACGTGGTGCTGGAGGATGGAACCTATAGCACCAACTTCATGACGGAAAATGAAGCCGGCATGGCTTACATCAAGAGCATCGAGTTCACCGAGGATGGCGTCATCCTAGAGGCCAGCCTGGTAAAGGTTCACAGTATCGATTGGTCCGATGCGGAGGATATGGAATGTAACAAGTATTTCATCCCTACGGGTGCAAGTACATCCTACATCAGCGGCGGCGGAGAGCAAGACCCAATCCCTTTCGAACGCAGTGAATTCGATTCCTATCTGCAAGGAGCCATGAGCAGCGGACTAGGCCTTAGCTTCAAGATTGAGAATGGTGTAGCAACCGAAATCGGTATCTGGTCATAATTTGGACGCAAAAAGGATACACAGTGTGGAAAGGGGGATGGTATTATGTGGTTATGGCTAGCTCTTGGATCAGCAATATTTGCAGCGCTTACATCTATATTGGCGAAGGTTGGTATTGAAGGGGTGAATTCAAATCTCGCAACCGCAATACGTACGGTCGTTGTGGTAATCATGGCATGGGGGATGGTCTTCCTCACGAATACGCAATCCGGGATAAGTGAGATTAGTAGAAAAAGCTGGATTTTCCTGATTTTGTCCGGATTGGCAACAGGAGCTTCCTGGTT
>JAEEGI010020742.1_pt1 | contig 13123 bp, 11 predicted proteins | sample 8958751 | NCBI WGS metagenome assembly JAEEGI01 (sample SAMN16246545, study PRJNA631951) | gut metagenome | biome: gut microbiome; feature: rumen; material: KS-attached | host: Bos | place: Iran: Karaj | collected 2018-10
TCCGCCTCCGCCGTCCTTACCGAGCGATCAGACCCAGATCGCGTGGCGGCCGCGCATCTCCTTCTCGGTGATGCCGCCCTTCTTCATTATCTCGCACACCAGGCACTCGAAGAACATGTGCGCGGAGTTCTCGAAGGCCGACCCCAGCGGGGAGACCTCGGACGCCTCGGGCATGTCGAACAGCAGGACGGCGTCGGAGACCGAGGCGAGGTCGCTGGAGCCGTTGGCGGTGAGGGACACGACTTTCGTTCCTATGCGCCTGGCTATGCTGGCGGTCTGGACCACGGAGGACGTCTTGCCGGTGTTGGAGAGGAGGATCAGAAGGTCCTTCGACGTCAGTATGGGCGTCGTCATCTCTCCGACGAAGTGCACGTCGAAGCCGAGCTGCACCAGGCGGACCGCGAAGAGCTGCCCTATGAGCCCGGACCTGCCGGACCCGTAGATGAAGATCCTCCTGCTGTCGAATATCGCCTCGAGCAGGACGTCCTTGGCGGCCTCGTCCACGGACTTCACGGCGCTCCTGCAGACGTCCAGTATCTTGTCTATCTCGTCAGGCACTTGCCTCACTGCCCTCGCTCTTCTTCTTGTCCTTGAGCATCTTGGACACCTTCCTGGAAAGGATCCTCTCGTGGATGATCCTCATGTACATGGCGTCGTGCTCCAGCAGGGGCGACGTGGATATGACCGTGGCGTTGGGCTTCATGTCGATAAGGGCCTCGGCCAGGGGGTCGAACTTCAGGTCGCCCTTCTTGATGGGGGTGAGCCTCTTCTCGTCGCCGTCGGCGTACTCCACTCCGGCGAATGCCAGGTGGAACCTCCCGTCGCAGTAGGGCGAGACCTCCTCGAGGACGTCGATGAAGTCCTCCATGTCCAGGAGCGACCCGTTGGTGCGGGAGTGGTGGTGCGAGAAGTTCACCACGGGCGTGATCCCGTCGAACTCCTTGCAGAGGTCCAGGACCTGGTCAAGGGAGCCGAACACGTCCTGCTGTCCGGTGATCTCTACCCCGAACCTGGGCTTGATCTTGTAGTCGGACCACCAGTCCTGGAGGTATTCCAGGTTCGCGCGTATCGTGTCGTCCACCTCCTCGCGGTCCTGCCCCTCCTTGTAGACGCCGAGGCTGGTGACCAGTATGTCCCCGCCCAGCGCGTTCAGGATGAGGGCCGAGTTCTGGATGCTCTCGACGCATTTCCCGGCGAGGTCGCTGTCCGACCCGAGGTCCATGTAATAGGGGGTGTGGATGGAGAGGCTGACGTCCAGCCATTTGGCCATGTCCCCGATCATCTCGAGGTCGGAGTACCTCTGGACTATGTCGTCCCCCAGGACTATCAGGCCGTCGGTCTCCTCGATGGGCTCGTCCGGGTCCGTCACGAGCTCCCCGTCCCTGTCCAGGCAGAGGACGAAGTAGTCGGAGATGTCCCTGAAGCCCTTTCCGATCTCGTCGTCGTCGGGGTCCTTCATCTCGTACATGGGCCTGACCATCTGGACCTCGAGGGCGTTCAGGCTCAGGTTGTGTACGTCCTCGACGCCGTCCTGGAGGGTGCGGCCTTTGCAGGACAGGGGGATTCCGGCGGGACCGAATCTTATCATGTGATCACTGGCGACGCATCGCCCACTTCCTATTAATTATATCGTGGCGTCGGCGGGCCCCGCGGCATCAGTTAATATTATATGCGACCCTAGTATACGAGCGCCTGCCCAATGTTGGGAGAGTCAGAATATGAGCAGCAACAAGACGAATCCCGAGCTCGTCGCCACCATCGACTCGTTGAAGGCGAAGACCAGGGAGACAGAGGCCGCTATCTGGCGTGATATTGCGCTTCGTTTGGAGAAACCCAGGAAGAACTGGGCCGAAGCGAATCTCAGCAAGATCGAGAGGTACGCGAACGAGGGAGAGACCATAGTCGTCCCCGGGAAGGTCCTCGCGGCAGGTAGAATAGACAAGAAGGTCACTGTGGCCGCGTACAGCTTCTCCGAGGCTGCCGCCAAGGCCATCGTGGCGGCAGGCGGAAAGACGCTCACCTTCGAGGAGCTGGCCAAGTCCAACCCCAAGGGAACCGGCGTCAGGATCATGAGGTGATTTTGATGGTCACAGTAATCGACGGAAGGAATCTCATCCATGGAAGGCTCGCCAGCGTCGTCGCTGAGAGGATCATGAATGGGGAGGAAATCGTTGTCCTCAATGCCGAGGCCATCGTCATCACCGGAGTGAAAGAGAACACCTATGCGGACTTCAGGGCGAAGGTCGTCCGTGGAGACACCACCAAGAGGAAGGGACCGTTCTATCCCCGCAGGGCAGACCTCCTGTTCAAGAGGTGCGTCAGGGGAATGATCCCTTGGACCACCACCAGCGGAAGGGAAGCCTACAGGAGGCTCCACGTCTTCGTCGGAACGCCCAAGCAGTTCGAGGACGCCGAGAAGGAGAGGCCCGCTGAAGCCTGCAGGAAGATCACCGGCAAATACACGACCCTAGGAGCCGTCGCCAAATTCCTGGGTTCCACTGTGAGATGATCCCATGGTTGAGTGCGTAAACACTAGCGGAAAGAGGAAGACCGCCATCGCGAGGGCAGTCGTCAAGGCCGGCAACGGAAAGGTCACCATCAACAAGGTCCCCATCGACGTATTCACGCCCGAGCTGGCGAAGCTCAAGATCGAGGAGCCCCTCGGGCTCGTTCCCGAGAAGGCCCAGAACGTCGACATCGCAGTCACCGTCAACGGCGGAGGAGTCATGGGCCAGGCCGCGGCCGCCAGGACCGCCATCGCCAGGGGGCTCGTCGAGTTCTACAAGGACGAGGAGCTCGAGGCGGTATTCAGGGCCTACGACAGGACCCTCATAATCAATGACGACAGGCGCAAGCTTCCCAAGAACCCTCTTGGACCCGGCGCCCGCGCCAAGAAGCAGAAGTCCTACCGTTGAGGTGTGTGCATGATAATTCCGGTTAGATGCTTCACATGCGGCAAGGTCGTGGGATCCTCCTACAAGCCCTATGTCGATCGCGTCAGGAACGGCGAAGACCCTCAGGCGGTCCTCGACGACCTGGGATTCGAGAGATACTGCTGCCGCAGGATGATAGTGGCGCACGCCGATCTGATCGGAGAGATCGCGCCTCTCGGATGAGCAGAACCTTCAAGGCCCTCGGGGCCGATAAAACAGGGTCCTCGGACCCTTTCCATTTTTCTTTCCCATCTACATTCCAGCCTGGTTCCCGGTATCGCAAGATTTATAATCGGGAATTGGTTCACGCCTTTTGTGGGCCCGTGGGGTAGCTTGGTATCCTTCGTGCTTGGGGTGCACGTAACTCCAGTTCAAATCTGGGCGGGCCCACCTTGTGCATCTTCTATCGAATTCTCTCCACGTAGATTCGATCGCCCTTCCGCGGTCACTGGCATGCGGCGACGGTTTTCGTTCGTACGCTATTGGCATATTAAGCCCGCTTGTCGATAATTATTATACATCAATAATCGCTGACATCATCATTGGATGGATGGTGCCGTCCGGTCAGGCGGCAATCGTCATCGCGATCCGGACCGGTCCGGACCGGGGGAACAGGTATGCGCTTCTGGAGCGTCATGATAGGGGTCGTCGTCGCGCTGGTGCTGCTGGCTCCGGCATTTCTGATGTCGGACGAGAGCTCTGCGGCCACATGCGACGGCGTAAGGGTCTACGTGGAGAACGAGGGCGGCGGGTACGACCTGTCCGTGGTGGACGGCGTTTCCACCGTAAGGGGCGCCATCGAGGCCGCCCTGGCCGACCAGGGGAAGACGATGGCGCTCAACGACAGGGGCAACATCAGGTCCGTGGACGGCCGCGAGCTGGACGACAGCCATTACTGGCGCGTGCACCAGTGGCTTCCGCTGGGGACCTCGGGCTGGGGGATGATGGCCTTCGACCCCAACTCCGACGGCATGATGGCCTCCGGGTCCGCATACTGCCTCCACGTGAGCACCCTCAGCAACGTCGACGGAACCAACGTGTATTCAGTCCCGGATTTCAAGCCAGAGGCCGAGGGCTACGTGTTCATAAGGTTCGCCAACGGATTCGCTCCCGACGTCCCGGACATGCTGGCCGCGTTCGACGCCGAGACCAGGAAGGAGGGGTTCTGGCTCAAGGGGACCGGGTCCTCCATGGGGGAGGTCCTGAAGGACGCCATGGACTCCAACGGGTTCGAGATAGACCTGAAGTCCGGAATGGACGCCAACGGGAATGACCTGCAGAGCTGGATCAACAGCATGTTCGGCCTCGGCGACGTCCTGATCGAGAACGACGTCTGGTCCTACTGGAGCCAGTGGACCTGGGTGGACCATGAGTGGTACTACAACGACTGGACCCTGGGGTTCTACGACCCGGCCGTGTACAAGTACGTCGAGTGCATCTACCTCATCTCGACCGAGGACCCGTACGCCGAGGGCTTCGTCATCGACAAGGGCGGCCCTGAGCCCAACCCGGAGACCGATGAGATATTCTGCATTTCCAGCACCCCTCTGGTCACGTTCGAGCTCGAGGACGGGACGGTTATCGCCAGCCAGTACCTCGAATACGGCGGCGTTCCGGACATGTCCCTTGTTCCGGAGCCCGAGGCCCCCGCCGGGAAGATATTCGCCGGATGGGGGGACACCACCGCCAAGATAAAGGGCGACACGAAGTTCGTGGCCAAGTTCGAGGAGGCCAAGGTGTATCTGGTCCGCTACTGGGACGAGTCCATGAAGGCCGTCCTGTACGTGGACCGCGTCGTCAGCGGATCCCCGTCCCGTTTCGAAGGGTCCGTCCCGTACAAGCCGGATTCAGACGGCTTCTCCTACGAGTTCGCCGGCTGGAGCAAGGACCTCTCCTCCGTGGTGTCTGACATGGACGTGACCCCGGTGTTCAAGGCCGTCTCCAAGGGCGCGGCCGTCGGGGACGAGTTCACTTCCGACGGGCTGAGGTGCAGGGTCACGTCGTTGAATCCTGCCAAGGCGGCCGTCATCGGAGCGGATTCCGCGGTCGGCGCGTTGGTCGTCCCCGCGACTGTCTCCTTCGACGGGCGCTCGTTCTCGGTGGACTCCATCGGCGCCAGGGCGTTCAGCGGGTCCGGCATAACCTCGCTGGCCCTCAAGGACGCCTTCACGCTCAGGAGCGGGCCGCTGGGGGCGGAGCAGGACCGGGGTATGAAGATAGGGGACGAGGCGTTCTCCGGATGCAAGTACCTCGCGAGCGTCGACACGGGCCCGTTCGCGGTCATAGGGGAGAAGGCGTTCCAGGGATGCTCCGCCCTCAAGGAGCTCAAGATGGGATATGCGGAGACGATAGCAAGTTCGGCGTTCTCCGGATGCGGGGCCTTGGAGCACGTGTCGTTCTCTCACATGCTCAAGTCGGTCTCCGCAGACTCGTTCTCGGTGGAGTTCTCGGACGGGGCCAAGAAGGTCACGTCCGCGTCGGACCTGGCGGGACGCGAGTTCGCGGGCCCCGGCGGAAAGCTGACGGACGCCTCGGCGCCCACCTCCTCCGGCGACAACACGATGATGTACGTCGCCATAGGCGCGGCGGCGGTCGTGGCCCTGCTGGTGGTCGCGTTCCTGGTCATGAGGAGCAGGAAGAGCCGATGAAGGCCTCTAACGTGAAGTTGGTCGTCGCGGCAGTCATAGCCGTGGCGGTCGTGGCCTCGGTGCCGTTCATCGGCTTCACGGTGGACACCGTCGACGAGAAGCAGGGCGTGATGATCGATTACGCCTACTACAACGTCGAATGGGCGGAGCTCCGCTTCGAGGACGGCATGAGCGGCATGGACGCCCTGGAGTCCGTGTGCGGCTCCAGGGGATACAAGCTGGAGATGAACGACGACGGCACGGTGTATTCCGTGAACAACGTCCCCCAGCTTCTCAACGTGAGCTGGGGCATGTACGTGCTCGAGGGCCAGGGGAAGGACGTCCGCTGGGCGGAGGTCGAGGATCCCGGCTCCTTCGACGTCTCCGGCCAGAAGATAATATCGTGGGCGAGAACCGGGACGGGAAGCGGGATGATGCCGGCCGTGGACGCCACCGGGTTCACGTATTACAGCTATGCCGACCGCGGCCTCAACAACGTCGGAGAGAAGCTCAGGATCGTGGCCCTGGCGCCCTCGGTGGCTGAGACCGTGGCCGCGGTAGGGGGCCTCCGGTACGTGATCGCCACCGACCGCTACTGCGACTACCCGCACAGCCTGGTGGAACGCCAGAGGAGCGGAGACGTCCGCATAGTCGGGGGTTTCACCGATCCGAACTTCGAGCTCATAGCGGCGGAGTCCCCCGACCTGGTGTTCATGGACGGCGGGACCGGGGAGCATGTCACCATGGCGGACAAGCTCAGGAAGGCGGGGATAAACTGCGTGGTGCTGAACGCCACCAACAACACCGACGACCTCCTCAAGAACCTCTGGATATGCGCCTCCGCGCTGGGATTCTCCGAGGTCGGCAACGCCTACATCAAGGACGTGAACGAGGCGATCAACAACATATGCAGGGTCGCGGACCTCAGCGGGAAGAAGGTGTTCGTCTCGCTGGGCGTGAGCGAGTCGCCGTACACGGCCGGAGGGAACACCTACGTCACCAACATGATAGAGTCCCTAGGGGCAGTCAACGTGTTCTCCACCGAGTCCGAGTCCTGGTTCATGGTGGACAAGGAGGCGGTGTACGATAGGCAGCCCGACGTGATCGTCATAATCTACGAGCTGTCTGAGATCAAATCCCAAAGGGAGTACCGGACGGTGCTGGCCAGCCTGAACGACATGTGGAAGGAGACGCCCGCATACAGGAACGGAGAGGTCTACGTGTTCTCGGCCGACGCCGCCAGCCTCCTCTCCAGGCCGGGGGCCAGGCTTCCGGAGTCGCTGGAGCTTCTGGCGAAGATAATGGATCCGGATTCCTTCGAGGCGGCGGATCCGACGGATACCGTAGGCGTGAAGTATTACGGGAACAGCTACAACGACGGGGACAACGGATACCTCACTTACGTGAAGGCGCAGGGGCTGCTGGAATGGCAAAGGGACTGACGCTTCTGCTTCTTTTGCTGCTTCTGGCCGTCCCCGTCTCGTCAGCCGACGGTGAGGACGGTCACGAGAGGCTCCTGGTCGATTTCGGGAACGGGGACATCCGCTGGTACGACGTGGCTCCTTCCGGATCCGTCCAGGACACCCTGGAAGGCACGCTCTCCCCCGCCGGGGTCGCGATAGAGTTCGAGGACTTCCAGGACGGCGTGAGGGTCCTGTCCGTGGGAGGACGCGGCCCCGTGACCGTCGGGAGCGAGTCCACCCCGGGCATGCAGGAATGCTCCTGGAGGCTGTATTCCTGGAACGGCGTGTCCTGGGATCCCGAGCCATACGACGTGGATCTGGAATATCTGGGAGGCAGCATGGCGCTCGGATTCTATCCAGCCGGGTCGGCCGCGCCCGCATCTACTCCGGATTACGAGGACGTCTGGACCTCCTTCAGAGGGAACTCCTCGTCCGATGGCGTCAGCCGCTCCTACGGGCCGGACAGCGTCGCGGTTCCGCTGGAGTGGTACAACGCCTACCAGGGGGCGGTGGATTCCAGCATCCTGTACGCCGACGGCCTGATCTACCACACGGTCGCCGGGGTCTACGGGAGCGTCGGCATGGAGAGCCTGGCATGGCTTTACTGTCTGGATCCTGTGAACAAGCAGGTGGCGTGGTCTCTCAGCTATTCTGATTCAGGAAACATAGAGATCACCACTCCGGTGATAATAGGTGACACCATAGTGCTGACTTCCGGGAACTGGCACGTCTACTGCTTCGACAGGTTCACCGGGGAGCCTCTGGCCGAGCTGTATCCGGAAGGCTCGTCCCCGGACAAGTGCAACATGGCCAGGTCCACCGAGTACAAGGTGATGAAGGGCGACGCGCCCGTCGTTAGGGACAGGATCCACGTCAATGCGGGCGTCACCAACGCCGTCTACGAGAACGGCGCCCTGTACTTCAACGCCTCCGACGGCGTCACCAGGTGCTACTCCGTAGACAGGGAGGAGGGATTCCAGGAGATCTGGACCCACGTCCCGGAGGACTCCCTCAGGGGATGCTTCTACTACTATCCGCCGTATCTGGCGGAGCTGGGCGGCGAGAGGGTTCTAGTCTCCGGGAACTATTCCGGAAGGCTCACCTGCGTCAGCGCCGTCGACGGCGGGCCCGTCTGGGGCAGGCAGATGCACGACCTGTCCGGGAATCCGGTGGGCGCGGTCACCTCCGTATCCGTCTGCCCCGGGGAGAGGATCCTGGTGTGCTATGCGGACGGCGGCATGACCTCCAGCCGCGGAGGGATCATGCTGGTGGACCTCCGCGACGGGTCCGTGATCTGGCAGAAGGGGCTACTGTGCAGCAAGCCGGCGGTGTTCGGGGACAGGTTCTACTCGTACGTCACCTACACGCCGGACGGGGAGAGGTCGGTGACCGACCACGACACCGGCGCGGAGAGGGAGCTGGTCAGCGGATACTACTCGTTCTGGCTGTCCGACTGCTCCATGGGCTGGGTCCAGGACACCGACGCCCTGTCGATAGGCGGGGTCACCTATTGCGACGGCAGAGTCTACAGCATGGACTACTCGCCGGGATCCGAGGGGTCGCTGGGCGGATGGGTCTGGTGCATGGACGCCGACACGGGCACGGTGGTCTGGAAGGCCAAGGTGTCCCCGTACGGGGGGTCCGCGTACAGCATGTGCGCTCCGACCGTGGCGGACGGCAAGGTGTTCGTAGGCAACGACTACGGCGCCGTTTACGTGATATCCGAGACGCGCGGGATCCCCAGGGACTCCACGTCGGACATAACATACGAGTCGCAGGGGCTGGCCCACTGGTCGTGGATAGCCCTTTTCGCATTGCTGGCGGCGTTCACGCTGTGCGTCGTCAAGCTCTACAGAGGTGCGTGAATGGTCGAGGATAGCGGGCGCGGACCGCTGAAGGGGGCGTTCTCCACGCTCCGCAAGGGATTCAAGGGGATGAGCGAGAGCATGGTCCCCTCAGAGGACGACAAGAGCGAGGTCGGGGTGAAGAAGCGCCGCTTCAGGATAATCCTGGCCGCAGGGCTGGTGTTCCTGTTCGCGATGTTCCTGATATCGATCTCCATATCGTCCGGAGGCATAATACCGATAACCGACGCGTTCTCGGCGCTGGTCTCCGCCATATCCAAGGGCGGGGAGGACCTGACCACCGAGGAGCTGTACGTGTTCTCGTCGAGGCTCCCGAGGGTGGTCGCGGCCATAGGCGTGGGAGCCGGGCTCGCGATAGCCGGGTGCATGTTCCAGGCCCTCATCAGGAATCCGCTGGTGGACCCGTACATCACCGGGGTGTCCTCCGGGGCGGGATGCCTGGCGGTCGCCGCGTCCACGACCCTGGCGTCCCTGTCCTTCCTCGCCGGCTATTCCGCATACATAATCCCGCTGGCGGCGATCGCGGGAGGGCTTCTGGCCTTCGCGCTCACGCTGGCGGTCGCCGAGGGGGCCGGAGGGTCGGCCACCAACTACATCCTTTCCGGAGTGATAGTCGGATTCGCGTTCTCGTCCGTGCAGACCATATTCCTGTCGCTGAACAAGGACAACCTCACCAACGTCATGTGGTGGCTGTACGGGTCCTTCGGCAACATCACCTGGGAGAACGCCTTCCTCGTCCTGATCCCGTCGATAGGGATCGCGGTCATCGCGATGCTGTGGGCGAGGGAGTTCAACCTGTTCATGTCGGGGGAGGACCAGGCCAGGCTCCTGGGGATGAACGTCAGGAGGTTCAAGGCGATTATGATGGTCGTGGCCTCCGTCCTGACCTCCGTCTGCGTCGCCTTCGTAGGGGTCATAGGGTTCGTGGGGCTCATCGTCCCTCATGCGTGCAGGATGATGCTCGGGAGCGACCACAGGCTGATCATGCCGGCGTCCATAGTCCTGGGGGGATGCCTGATGCTGTTCGCGGACATCATAGCGAGGGTGGCCATATCGCCGCTTGAGCTCCCCGTGGGCGCCATAACCGCGCTGATCGGGACCCCGGTGTTCGCGTACATGCTGGTGAAGAGGGGGCGCGAATATGACGGATGAGCCTTTGCTGGAGGTCGAGGACCTCAGGATGAGGTTTGACGACTTCGAGGCTTTGCACGGCGTCTCGTTCAGCGTCCCCAAGGGGCTCCTCGTCGGCCTGATCGGGCCGAACGGCTGCGGGAAGTCCACGATGATGAAGTGCATAAACAAGCTCCACACGTCCTGGACCGGGACCGTCAGGGTCGACGGGGAGGACATATCGAGGATGAGGCCGGCCGACATAGCCAGGGTGGTGGCCAACGTCCCCGCGGAGGTCGGCTCGATATACGGGATGTCCGTCATGGACATGGTGATGCTCGGCAGGTATCCCTTCGTCAACAGGGTCTGGTGGGAGTCCGAGGACGACGAGAAGGTCGTGAGGGAGGCCCTCCGCACGTTCGGCCTGGATCAGTACAGGAGGAAGCAGGTGTCTCTCCTCTCATCGGGCGAGAAGCAGCGCACGCTGATAGCCAAGGCGTACGTGCAGAACCCGAAGATCATGCTCGTGGACGAGCCCACGTCCCATCTGGACATGAAGTACAAGCTGGAGGTGATGGAATACCTCCAGAAGATGGCGCGCAGCGACATGACCGTGATCGTCGCGGAGCACGACATCTCCCTGATGGCGAGGTACTGCGACCTCTGCATAATAATGAAGAAGGGCTCCATAGTGACCATCGGCGACCCCAAGAAGGTCATCGACGAGGACCTGATCAGGGAGGTGTACGAGGTCGAGTCCTGCGTCGGCACCGACAGGGAGGGGGAGATCTACGTCCTCCCCAAGAGGTATATCAAGACCAGGGAGGAGGGGGATGAGGGCAGCCGAGGCCGCGGTCCTGCTGGCGGCGCTCGTGGTGCTGGTCCTTCCGGCATCCTTCGTCGACGCCGCCGATAGCCACACGGTGTCGTTCGCCCTTCCCGACGGGACGGTGCTGTCCGTCCAGCAGGTGGCCGACGGGGCGCAGGCGGACCTCTCCCTGATCCCGGAGCTGGAGGTCCCGGAGGACGTGGCGGTGTTCTGGGGCGACGTCACCAAGCCGATACATGAGGACACGGTCTTCACGGCCACTTTCGTGGGGAGGGCCGCCGCGCACGTGGTGAGCTATTACGACTCGCCGGGCGGCACCTGCATCCACAGGGAGGTGGTGATGGACGGCTCCCCGGCCAGGTATTCGGTCGTCCCGGGCAAGCCGTCGGACCAGGAGCACGACTACAGGTTCGAGGGCTGGAGCGCGGACCTATCCGACGTGAGGTCGGACATGTCTGTCCACGCGGTGTTCTCCGCCGTGCCGAGGGCCTGCGAGGTCCGCTTCTTCGACTACGACAGGACGCTCCTCCATGTGAGGACGGTTCCTTACGGAGGCACGCTCACCGATCTTCCGGAAGAGCCTTCCAGGAGCCCCACGGTCGGGTACGCGTACGAGTTCGTCTGCTGGAGCATCACCGCCAACGGGAACAGCCCCGCCAGGTTCGACGGCATCACCGACACGGCGTTCGTGTTCGCCTTCTACGCCCCCATCCCCAGGGAATACCAGGTGAGGTTCCATGCGGACGGGGAGGTGATCTCGGAGACGTCCGTGAGGTACAACTCCACGATAGGCGCGGCGGCCGTCCTGGACCTGTTCAGCGACGGCATGGCGAAGCTCTACAGGGATCCCGCGTTCACCAAGGAGGCCGGGCCGGGGACGGTGGTCATCGGCGACACCGACATCTACGTCAGGAAGGTCCCCGGGCATTACGGCGCGGACCGCGCCCAGGACGGGTCGGTCATCGGGAACGTCGTCACGGTCAGCCACGACGCGTCCACCGCGGCGGAGATGAAGGCGTCCGGAACGGGATGCGTATGCGACGTGTCGCAGTTCGACGGCGGGTTCGTCGCTTCGGTGGACGGGACGTCCCTAAAAGCCGTGAGGGACGTGCTGGGCGGAGACGCCGTGCTGAGCATAGCGGTGCCCAGGGGCGCGATCTCCATGTCCGCGGACGAGATGTGCCGCCTGGCGGGAGACGGGTCGCTGACGTTCTCGGTGTCCAACGGCCCTTCCAGCATCAAGATAACGTCCGCCTTGAAGAGGATAAACTACTCCGCCTTCTACAGCCTCTCGCTGAAGGCGGACGGCCGTCCGGTCACGGACCTGGGCGACTCGCCGGCGACATTCACCATACCCGTTTCCTTAGGCGAGGACCTCCACGGCGCCGCCTGGAACATCTCGTCCAGAGGCGCCCTCGAGAAGATGGAGTCCTCCTACGACGGCCGCGCGGTCACTTTCACGTCCTCCGCGGTGCAGTTCTACGCGGTCGGGACCGACAGCGAGGACGCCGGCGAGGTCAAGGAGAGGGTGGTCGTCCCCTACGGGGAGGTTACGATCTCCGGGCTGTCCGAGGACGGACGCTCCGCTTCCTTGTCCTCCATGGCCGTGGACTGCCTCGGCGGAATCCTGTTCGTGCCCTCGGCGTACGCCTCGGCGACCCTGGTCGGGATCCTTCCCGGCGCCTTCAACGACGTCAGGAACGTCTCGGCGGTCGTGGTCCCTCCGACCGTCACCAGCTTCTCGTGGGAGGGCTGGTCGTGTCCGGCCGCCGACGTTTACTTCCTGGGCGACTCCCCTGAGTTCTCAGGACAGGCCCCCTCATCCGTGTCAATTCACCGCCTTTCCGATGCCTCGGGATGGGACACCGGGGTTCCGATGGACCTGCACCTCTACGACGGCGCCTACAAGAAGGACCCTTTCTCGTTCTACTACTACGTGGTGGGCGACGAGGCCGTCGTGCACAGGTACGTCTCCGGCCAGTACGTGCAGATACCCAAGGCGGTCTCGGCCAACGGGAGGGAGTACGCCGTCAGGTACGTCGGGGACGCGGCGTTCATGCGCGGGGACGTCGGAGGCTACGGGCTGAGGTATTCCCAATACTCTCTGGAGACTGTGGAGATCCCGTCCACGGTCACCGACGTGCTGACCCGCGCGTTCTACGGATCCTCGGTCAAGACCGTGCTCGGGATGGACTCCGTCGAGCGCATCTGGGACGAGGCGTTCAGGAACTGCACTTCCCTTACGGCTCCTTCGCTGCCCGGTTCTCTACTGTTCCTGGGCGCTGGCGCGTTCAAA
>JAEEGI010020747.1_pt1 | contig 13121 bp, 8 predicted proteins | sample 8958751 | NCBI WGS metagenome assembly JAEEGI01 (sample SAMN16246545, study PRJNA631951) | gut metagenome | biome: gut microbiome; feature: rumen; material: KS-attached | host: Bos | place: Iran: Karaj | collected 2018-10
TCGTCGTAAACGATTTCTTTGGGTGGATTATAACGGATCAAGAAAGCTTGATAAGCTGAGCCTGAGATTAAGAAGAAATCAACGCTTTGCCCTCCCCCACCATAACGTTTGCGAAGATCGGAAATTTTACTTTGTGGAGTTTGGCTAGTAATCATAAACTGATACGGGCGTTGGTCGTTGCCTTTTTGTAAGGGCACAATAAAAGCATTTTTAATTTCGTCTACTTGAAGTAAGTCTGGGACAAGTGGGATAGTTGTCTCAAACTGACGCGTATCTAAATAAGAATAACCTAAGAGGCTAGCTCGTCTCCTTGTAGCTACCTCCTCGTTGTCGCGTCGCTTGCGCTGAATCTCGGACTCATCCATAATGATATTGTATCATGAAAATGCTTATCCCTATTTTATATAATATTCGTTCTGTACATAATGTCGGCTCAATTTTGCGCACTTGCGATGGTTTAGGAATTAGTCAAGTGGCCTTTGTTGGATACACGCCGAATCCAAAAAAGGGCTTACCACACGAGCAAGAGAAGCTAACTGAAGCTTTGCATAAGACAGCTCTTGGCGCAGAGCAAACTGTATCTGGTGTGTATTTTAAAACTATAGATGAAGCAATTGATTATTATCGCAGACAAAATTATGATATTTACGCTTTGGAACAGGCAGAAAATTCATGCAATCTAGCAAATACTGATGAATTAAAGAATGATACCGTGTTAATCCTAGGGGAAGAAGTTCATGGCATCGACAGAAATATACTTGAAAAATGCGATAAAATTTTAGAAATTCCTATGTTTGGAACTAAAGAATCCTTCAACGTTTCGGTAGCAACAGCAATGGCTCTGTATGAGCTAAAAAGATCAGATCTTCAAGAAATATGAAACTAAGTCTTTTTAGTAATAAGGATATCAATATAAGATAAAATTATGCCAAGAATAAGAATTGGATCTCTAATTGAATTCAGATATTGAACGATATTTTGAGCGGAAGAATCAAATTCGCAAATTTCAACCAAGGTAGGTGCAGCTAATATTGTTATCAAGAAGGCGAAGGCAATCGTTTCAACTAATCGCATTACGCCAAATAAGCCTCCCTTGCCGGCGCGGAAATAAATTATCAATGGAAAACCAGCTATAATTAATAGTTCAACGATTTTTGCACACCACCAAAGATCAAGCGATGGAATAAAGTTGCAAATAAAATTAGTAAGTTGCTCACCGTACAGTTCATATATATAAGCGCCAGCAATTGCAGCCAAGAATGCTACACCACCATGGCGTTTGCCAAAATAACAGGCTAATATTAGAGCTGCTAAAAATATTACAAGTACCATATGTTTATATATTAGCATAAGTATTTACGAAACTGCTTATAAAATAAGGTGTCTATAAGATATATCCGTGGTATAATGAGAAAAATTAAATGGGAGTAAAGCTCATGAATGAAGATTTGGATCAGCTCCGTCATGCACGAAGCGCCAAAGCTTACCCTATGCTAAAACTTGAAGATAACGAGTATGTAATTTTGACTGTTACGAGAGCGAAGATTGTGTATTTTATCACTTGGATAGCGGTGATTTTGGGCTTGATAGGATTAACTGCGTTGTTGTTCTATTTTACGGGGAGCAGATTTTCAGAAGGTTCTTTTTTTAATTTCAATAAACAATCACGATATTATTTGGTACTGACATTCTTAGTTTTGTATGTAGTTTTAGTATTGTCAGGATATATTGCATCTGCTATACATAGGGCAAATATTCTTTTTATCACGAATCAACGCCTAATCCAACAATCTCGACCGACTATTTTTGCTAATTCTACTAATATTATTGAACTGCGCAGAATAGAGGACGTTTCTTTTCGTCAAAATGGACTAATGGAGCAAATACTAGGGATTGGTACCATTAGATTATCCACTGTCGGTGATGAAACTACCTACACTTTTCGCTATGCGTCATCGTCAAATGAAAGAATTAATCAAATATCTGACCTCATTCATAGCGTTAAGGCAGACGATAGTAAACAATTTTAGTTGTTAATGACGGCTTGCCTTAATGTAATCGTCTTCTTTTTCCATGGTGGCTTTTAGTGTGTAACCTTTACACTTGCCATCCTCACAACCAGTTGGCTGGTAGCTATAATCGCTATCTTTAGCCCAAAGATTGTACCCATTTGGGTCGGTAAATAAATTAGGGTCAATCCATGGAAGAGTTTTAGCGTCTTTAATGTTCTCTGGGTACGAATTATTTTGCTCGTAATATCCTTCTTCTAGGGCATAGTACATAGCATTGATCGCTGTTTTTCTTTTTTCGTCACGTTGCATAGCGTCGACGTTATTTTTTTGTAAGAAGAAAATAATAAGTAGACCTGCCATCACGACGATAGCGATCATAATTTCAAGCATGGTAAAGCCTTTTTTCGTATTCATGTTTATGATTATAGCATTTTAGCGCATGATAGACTAAAGACATGGAAAAAACTTTTTTCTTTTATGATTTAGAGACCAGCGGTAGGTTTCCAAATAAGGACAGGATCATGCAGTTTGCTGGGCAACGAACAAATATGGCTCTTGCGCCAATTGGCGACCCGGTCAATTTGTCAATTAAGTTACCGAACGATACCCTGCCTAGCCCAATTGCAATTTCTATTACTGGCATAACACCTCAGTCTACTCAAGGCGGTCTGTCTGAAGCTGATTTTTGTAAATATGTTATGAGGGAGATTTTTACGCCAAATACAATAACGGTTGGATATAACTCGATAAGGTTTGACGATGAATTTATGCGTTATTGTTTTTGGCGTAACTTTTACGACCCTTATGAATGGCAATGGAAAGATGGACGAGAAAAATGGGATTTATTAGATGTAGTTAGGCTAACGCGAGCCTTGCGTCCAGAAGGTATTAACTGGCCAGTAGATAAAGATGGTAAAGCAACCAATAGATTAGAACTGCTTACAAAGACTAATGGTATTTCACATGAGTTTGCACATGATGCTTTATCTGACGTCACTGCTTTAATAGACGTAACAAAGTTGATTAAGGAAAGACAACCAAAGATTTTTGACTTTCTCTTGAAGCTACGCAATAAAAATGAGGTCTTAAAATATGTAGACGTTAATAATCCACACCCTTTCGTCTATGCCTCTGGACGATACAAAGCGGAGTACAATAAAACAACCGTTGCTTACCCTTTGCTAGTAAGTAAGGCTGGGATCCTCGTTTATGATCTTAGGTATAATTTTGTAGAGTTTAGAAAAGAACGCGAAGCAAAAGGTAGCCCAGGGTTATTCCCAGTAGTAAAAGAATTAAAACCAAACCGTTGTCCAGCTATAGCACCAATATCAGTATTAGAGCAAAACGATGGCTGGGAAAAAATTAAATTGACTCAAGAACAGGTTGATCAAAATTTAAGAGTTCTTAAAGAAAATATAAATTCTGTTTTAGAGATTATACAGGCAGCAGAAGAAGCTAAAAAATTCTCAAGCGAAGGTTTAGAAGCTGAAAGCAGATTATATGATGGATTTTTGAATGATAGTGACCGCTCTGCATGTACACAAGTACGTAATATGTCGCAATATGATCTAGCTTTATTTACTCCAAGTTTCATAGATGATAGATTGTATGATTTATATGTCCATTACAAAGGAAGAAACTTTCCGGACACGATGAGTGCTGAAGAAGAAAATAATTATAATAATTATAGGAAAGCTAGAATATTAGAACAGGATAAAGATTTTAGTAAAGAGTTGACGGAATTGAAAGACGAAAGTCTGGTTAATATTCTAAAAGAATGGAGACATCAAATATCCCCCTAATCAGGGGGATATTTTTGGCCTACTCTCTACTCTGGAAGGACCTTGTTTAGTTCCTTCGGTTTTTTCTAGCGTTTAGCTTGTAAGCAGCTGCACTTAGAGTCATGATGACGATCATAGCTACAAGGATGCTGGAAGCTTTAGCTTTGTCCTGTTTGGTAGTAAGGATACCAGTCTTAGGAGCAGCTGGAGCTAATTCTACTGGGTGTTCAACAATGTTAGAAGTATTGTCTAAGTTGTTCTCACCAAAGTCGAATTGGTTGAAGATTGAGTGATTGCCTTCACCTTCAGTTACTTTAACTTTGAAGGTTACGGAGATCTTGTTGTTAATAGTACCGTCTGGACCAGGGGCTGGTACTACGAGATTCTTCCATTCGACTGCATTAGTATTAGCGTTATATGTACCACCATCAGTTGCAGAACCTTCTACGTAGGCAGTGTGGGTTGGGATTACATCACGGATCATAGCGTGAGTACAATCTAGACCACCATCGTTAATTAAGGTTAGCTTGTAAGTAATGATGTCGTCAGTCTTTACAATAGTGCCAGGGATTGGATCAGATTCCTTGATGCCGTTGAGCATGCATGGAGGAGGTGTAGTGAACCAGTGGATAACTTTGTTAGTTTCTTTGCTTGGATCTGGTAAGCTTGGATCACCTGGTTTACCTGGATCTTCGTTTGTAGATTCATAGAGAGCAGTGTTTTCAATGTACTCTGGGTGAGATTCATTAACTGTGACTGAGTAGAAGGCAGAACGGTTAGTTTCGTTAGATTTAATGTCTCTTAGGACCCATTCGACGTAAGCTTCGCCAGTTGGGCTATCTTCTGCACTTACATAGACACCACCTTGAGATACAGAGCCTTCTTTGTAAGTTGTACCTTCTGGGATGTAGTCACGGATTCTAGTAAATGGTACAGTCTTGGCGCCAGTGTTGGTGGCTGGGAGAGTGTATTTAATAGTGTCACCAACGTGAACCTGAGTACCACTCTTTGGTTCGGATTCCTTGCGAACGGTTAGACAGTAACCATGTACAGCACGTTTCTTGTGTTCTACGATGTTAGATTTGTTAATTGGATCTTCACCACCATTCCAGTTGAATTGGTAGAGAGCTTGGTTAGTGATGATGCGTGGACCGTTAGCAGCACCACTACCGTCTGCAGTATTACCTTCACAATCGCTTACAGCAGCGTGTGAGTTTTCAAACATAGTTGCGCTAGTGCCACCGTTTACTTTAACCTTGAAGGTTACTTTGATGGATTCACCTGCAGCAATGTAGAGGCCTTTCCAGTCTACTGAATTAAGGTTCTTGTTGTAGTAACCTTGGAGGGTGGCAGAGCCATCGACATAGGTTGTACCTTCTGGGATGATGTCGCGGATACCAGCAGTTGTAATGTCTTGAGAACCTAAGTTGTAGTAGGTTAGCTCATAGAGTATTTCATCACCTGGGTTTACGGTTGCGCCTGGAGCTGGGATAGAAGATTTCTCTAAGAATGGGAATGGTGGGATTTCTGGACCATCTGGGAAGCGATGGATTACAGTGTTGCTTGGTACACCAGTTTCACTAGTCTTAGGATCGTTTTCCATTTCACCAGGATTACCTGGGTTTTCACCTTTACCACCGAAGTCATCGAGGTAAGCAGTGTTTTCTACCCAACCTAAGTGGTCTTCGTTAGTTGTAACGGTGAAGGTTACTTCACGAGTTTCAGCTGGTTTAAGTTTAGGTAGGAGCCATTCAACATAACCGTTGCGGTTAACAGTCTTGGCTTCACCCTTTTCTTCTCCGACTGGTTGGTTAGAAGAGTTAGCTGAATCGTCAGTGATCATAGGACCTTTTGGTGTAGTGTCGGCTGCTTCTTCAGCTGTAGATTCGGCATTTGGTGAGACATAAGCACCAATAGCGTCTTCTGTGCTGGATACAGAACCATCTTTGTAGGTTGTACCAGCTGGGATGTAATCTCTGACCTGGACATATGGACGAGTTGTAGCACAGGTGTTGGTCATGGTGAGAGTGTAGGTAATTTCGTCACCGCCGTTTTCATGCTCTAATGTACTGCCTGGAGCTGGATCAGACCATTTCTTAATCTTGACACAGCCTTGTTCAATGGCTACGAAGTGATGGACTTCATTACTATGATCGGTTGGATCGTTTTCATTACCTGGCCAGTCGTCTTGACCAAGAGCTTCGTTGTAGATGACTTGTGGAGCATCCTTATTGACAGTTACTTTGAAGGAGATAGTAACAGTTTTACCAGCTTTAATCTTGAGGCCAGTCCAGTCTACGGATGGGCTCTTAAGAGCGTTGTTAGCGTCAGCGTTGTAGACTACTTGGCCAGTTTCGGAGTTACCAATGGTAGCAGAGCCATCGACATAGGTAGTACCTTCTGGGATGTAGTCTCTTACACCATAGTTTTCGTTGTCGTGTTTACCAATGTTCTTTAGGATGATGTTGTAGGTAATTTCACTACCGCGTTCTACGGTTGAACCAGACTTTGGAATAGAGTCTTTCTTAAGTTCGATCTGACAGTCTTCGTCACATTCTGGGATGTTGTCGATGGTGCCCATATCTAGATCAGCTTTCTTGACGGTTACACCTTCAATACTGCTCTTGTCTTTACGAATCTTAACGATGCTGGAAGCGAGTTGAAGCTTGAGGTCAGTATGACGTTGTGAGTGGAGCTCGATGAGTTCGTAATCGTCATATGGAAGAGCACCTACTTTAGCGTTGTCTACTGGAGCAAGGTTGCCACGAATGTCGCTACCGAACCAAGTTCTGTATTCAGCGTGAGCTTGGTCTAGGCTGGACTCGTTAACATTACAGGTTTCTTGGATTTCTTTGATGGCATGTTTGCGATCCTCGGCAGACATGTCACGAGAGTTTTCAAGTTTGCTCTTAGCGAAGTTAAGACATTCTTGTTGGTTAGCTAAGACTGGGGAGATGCCTTGGTTGTTCCAACGACCGAGTTCGTCAGTTGCGCCAGCCAAGGTGTCGTTAGCATTTGGATGGTAGTAGAACTTTTGAGAAGCAATGTCGTTATCTAGCCAATCGAAGGCAGTGTCGGCATAACCATTTTCGTCAGTTACTAGGATGTGAGCTTCACCGTTAGTCTTAGATACTAAGAGGAATGGTACGAAGGCGAAGGCGGAACCGTTGAGAGATGGATCAGCACAGTCTTCAATCTTCTTTTGGAAGTGGAGATCACCACGACGGACTTGGTTGAAGAGTGGAGCATCGTTGTCGTCTGCACCAGTGTTATACGTATCGCTGTTGTGGTAGTTATGAGTATTCTTAAAGACCTTTATTTGACCATCTTGGTTAGCATTCACAATTTGATCAGAGTGGATAGCTGGATCTGGGAGGTATTTGCCCCACTTCCAACCGGATGGTGGAGTAGCACTGACTGGATCAATTGTGAATTTATGAGTCTTAGTAGTGTCAGTGAGGAAGTAACCACTTTCGTTACTGTAGTTTTGTGGATTGGTTCTATTCTTGCGATCTACTTCTCTAAATTCATAGTGACCGACTGGGAAAGCTTTTTGTAAGGTTTCGACGAAGTAGCCGATGTCGTCAATCTTATCTTGGCGGAAGGTGAGGATGAGACAAGCTTTAGATACATCGTAATTGCCGTCAGCGACTGGATCACACTTGAAGTCACCATCTACTGGTGTAGTCTCAGTCTTGCTAGTTGGACGAGAAGCTTGAATGTTATTTTGTTGGTTGCGGATAGCTACTGGAAGAGCGGAGCGGTTCCAGATAGCAATAGCAATGTTGCCACTGAGTTCGTTAGCGAAGTCTGCACCACCAATTGGCATACAGGTGCGAGAGTTGTCTTTGGAAGCACCTGGTCTGGCTTCATTGTCGCATTTGTAGACTTTTAGGTCACCGCGGACAGGATAGTCGTAGAAGAGACGACCTGTGTTGTCGTTACCATTAGCGGTAAAGTCTTCGTCACCTGTGATCTTAGCTGGTTCGTTGATGTAGTTGGTGTTAGTAGAATCGGTGAATTTGATCTTGTCTGCATCTTTGTCTGAGCGAATTTCGAAGGTGCGAACAGCTGTGTCGGTGTAGAGGTAGTATGGGTTAGCATATTTGTTGCCTTGAGCATCGGTCAATGTTTCATCAGGGATTTCAAAGATCTTGTAGGTACCGTATGGGAGAGCCTTACCGGAAGTTGAGGCCTTACCATTTGCATCAGTTGTGAGGGTGAGACAGACATCATTGCCAGTGAGGGCTTTGAGAGCATTGTCGTCGTCTTTAATACTCTTCTTGGTTGGACACTCTTTAGTACGATGAGCGTTACTACTGTCGGTATCTTCATCGTTACCGTCTGGATCAACTAAGACCGATTCGTCTGATACGTTGATGATGTTGAATTTAATGCCTGCAAGTTTGGTGTCGCCTTGTGGAGCACCATTACCACAATCACCTGTTGTGATTAGACGTTCGATGTCGCACTTTTGAATTTCTACATCGTTACGTTCGACATTGTCTTTGGCGTTGAGAGTGAGGATACGATGCTTGCTAGTGATTTCTAGAATTGATGGATTATCATTAACCTGGTCTGTTGTAACTCTAAATCGTTTAGGATTTGGAACCATGTCATTATATCCCTCTGGAGCCTCTTTTTCTTCTAGCCAGTAATACTTACCGACCTCGAGAACTTTTGCAGATGTATTAGAATAGTAATACCCGTCATCGTCTGGTTCACTTTTGATAGTAAGAACGACGTTATGAGCATTACCATCATTATCTTCATATTTTAATGGAGAACCTTTGGAACCATCATTATCGTTGTATATTTGGAACCTAGCGCCTTGGAATTTTGCATCACCCTGCTCTTTTGGACTTTCTCCAGTATAATTTTTGTTTGTCGGGAAGAAATTAGTGTTTTTATTTCTATCTGCATCAAGCTTGCGAACTTTTACTTCGTAGCGTGGGGTGTAAGGAACTTTGATTGTACCCATTGGGGTTTGGTTGTGGTTGGATGTACCAACGAACGATACGATAGCGTAACCATCAGTTTCATCAACATATAGCACACGAGCAAAGAAGTAATAACCAGCTTTTTCAACATCACAACCAGAAATCGTTGTATCTTTATCATCAGACATATCAATATCTACATTCCTCTGATCGCCGAATTTGTCAGTAATATGAGTACAGGCCATTAGGATTTTTTGATAATCTCTGTTTGATCCTGCAGGATTTTTAAATGTTTTAATCCAATCATCAACCGTGTCTAGGTTTAGATTATTGTTGTATTGTCTTATCAACCTTTGTAAAAAGTGTTCAGTACCAGCTTGAGCGTCTTGGTCAACGTCGCTTTCTGAAATGTGTGGATTAGAATATTTTTTATTGATAGTAATGGCAAAACGTGTAACTTGAGCCATTTTGATATTATCCATGTGGCCGTCAAATTTAGGAGATGTATTAATCTCTGCCTCCACATCATTCGCCACCGCTGCATCATAATTTCTTTGAGCTTTTTCCATCTGAGTCTCAGAGTTAACGAACCAATCGTCGGCCATATAACCGTAGCTATAAGAGGCGGTATAGCCGACATAATCTACCGCGGCATCGACTGCTTCAGTCCAGTGGTTGCATCTCGAACCATGACCTTCATCAAAGTATGCACCAAGTGTTGAAAAGAGGAAGCCAGCACCAGCCTTAATCGAATTACCATTTGTGTCTTCGATTAGACCGAGATCACCCACTTCAGGCCATTTTTTCATTTGATCAAAGCGTAGATTATCGGCTGCATACACCGGCTCAGAAAGGATGTTAGAAATAGTTTCAGCAATACCTTCTTTGTCAATTTTTACATCAACGTTAGAGATGACGGCAGCACTTTGAGCGATCTTTAATTCACCATTTTCAATCTCGAAACCAGTCTTTGGAATTTCATTTTCTTCACCGTTAATATAAACGTGAACTTTATTCTTGTCTACGTTCTTTTCGAGATCTAATGGGATAGTCGCTTCTGTTGCTAATGCTTTAACGGAAACTTCTTTTTCTTCGTCTTTAATGCTTGAATCGTCAGAGTCTACGTTAATGGCTACTTTGGTTTTTTGTTCTGGATTATTGGTAAAATCAATAACTTGAAGGGTCTGAATCTGAGCGCTAGCATTTTCGAAGACACCATCTTTAGTCATGTCAGTTTTCTTGATGTAAGCTAAGCCAGTGTTTTGATCAAAGTGACCATCAATAACTTCACCGTTAATGTTAGCTTTAGCAAAGACTGCATCTTGAATCTTAGTTTTCTTGCCAAGTGGGGAACTGGTATCGACGTAAGCTACATAGTATTCGGATTCTGGGTTAACATCATAGAGAGAAACTAGGTTAGTATAAGTCATTACTACGGCTGTAACTGGATCATTTGGATTCTTTTGTTCGTAATCTTCAAAGACCTGATCAATCTTAGCAGTTGCTGGATCGATGCCACGTTTGCTGATTTCAGCAGCATCCATGTAGGTAGTTCTAATGATCAAACCACCGATTTCAGTAGCATTGCCGCCTTTAGCATAATTAGCATCAGCATTCTTTATGATGTAATTCTGCATTTCGTCAGCAGTTTCATTAATCTCGCCTTCATCTGGGCTAATAGCATCGGCTACTTTATCGCCTAGGCTGTTATCGTCAACAACGATTTGAACGGTTTGAACAGTGGCACCTGGAGCATTGATGTATACTCTACCTTTACTGTAATTAAAGGAGTTGCGATCCATTTCTTTTTCGCTACCGTTAAGATAAACGTGGATCTTGTTTACATTCGTATTAGCTTTTGCATCAGCAATTTGTACGCTGAAGTTACCAGCTAATACAGGGAGTTTTTCAGTTCTATTGCCGATTGAGTTAATTTCTGAATTAAATGAGTTAACGGCTACATTAATTTTGCCGTTTTTATTTTCGCCTAACACGCGTAGTGTTTTAACGGTCAAGTCATTATCTTTTAGGGAAACATCTTTTTTATTAATATATACTAAGCCAGTTTTCTTATCGAAATGTTCGTTAATTTCTTTATCTGACTTAAAGAATTTTGCGTCTTGAATCTTGGTATTTTTACCCATAAAGGAAGATTCGCCCGCATAACCAACGTAGTAGTTTGACGATGAGTCAACATCAAATAAGACGCCTTGACCTTTGAAATCTTTCAAAGTGGCGCCAGCTGGTAAGTTAGAGAAGTTAACTTTTGTTGCATCGAGGCTTGCTGCTGCAAGTGCATCAAAATCGATGAAAGTTGGATTGCTAATAAAGCTTCCAACTTGCTTAGCAGTCTGACCGGACACATATTTTGAATCAAGATGCCCTAAGACATATTCTTTCAAAGTATTTGCTTGTTGGTTGCCTTTAGCATTAGTGTTCATAAACTGTGCTATAGCACCAACCGCAATTAATACCGCAACTGCACCAAATGTTACAGTACGCCTAAAAGCACTCCTATTTCTTCGAGATTTGAAGAAATTTTGCTGTTTGTTTTTTCGCAGATCTAAACTGCGCCTACGTGTTATCATGATGTTTCCTTTGTTTTTTATATTTATTTTGACCTAAAATTATATTTATTTTGACCTAAATATATACTTTATTATCCATATTCATAATAAAAAATAAACTCTAGTTTTTTTATAATAATATTTTTTAATATGTTTATGCTTAAATGAGTTTCAATATGGACTCTATTGTGAGTTCAATATCTTCTATAGTAGAACCGCGTGAAAGGTCGGAAATGGGCTTCTTAAACCCCAACAAAATTGGGCCGGCAACATGCGCTTTGGCGAATTGTTCAACCGATTTGTATAGTATATTCCCCGAATTAATATCTGGCGTTATTAAAACGTTGGCGTGGCCTGCAACTTCTGAGGAGTGGGGTGATTTCTTTTTACCAATGCGCGGATTTACCGCAGCATCCAACTGCATTTCGCCATCTATTAATATCCCCGGAATAGTATTTCGTGTCAGCTCAATTGCTTCACGGATTTTATCGATTGACGGATCATGACCGCCTGAGCCAAAAGTAGAGAATGAAAGCATGGCAATCCTTGGCGTTTCCTCTAAAATTTTTACACTAGCTTGGTACACTAAACGAATTATTTCGGCGAGTTGCTCCGCTGTAGGATTCTTACAAGTTGCACCATCAGCAATAATTTTCCGATTACCATCTGGAAAATCGCAGACAAATAGGCTAGAAAATAATTTCTTCCCCTCTGGTAGGCCGATGATATCTCGGGCAGCTAAAATAACGTCGCGTGAAGAATAGTCTATCCCGGCGATCATTGCATCACCTTCGTTTTGTGTAACTTTTTCACAAGCCTGCGTAAGTGAGTTCTCTTCATTTCTTAGTAGGACAGCCTCGTAACCGTCAGCAAATTTGGCAGCTTTCTGTATGTATTCGTTGTCACCTTCTGGAAAAACTATTTTCTTCATATCTTATATTTTAGCATAGGCAACATACTTGTAATCCTTGACATAATTAGGTTTTAGTAGTATAATACTATTACTTTGCACCTTATTAATCTCACAGATATTATTTGGAGGTGGGTTAGAATATGACACGAAAAGAGTTAATAAGTCAGTTCAACATGTTGCCGGAAATTACCCAATGGTCTATAAGATTCATTGGCCCAATACGCGAGGGTAGAGCTTACTATAATCGTCTCGCAAGACTCAAAACACGGCGTAGCGCCAAATGGATACTTCCAAAATATGGAGAAATTCGTCTCCATGGTATACCGATGAATGATCCTAGATGGGATATACTTGGTGAACCAATCATCACTACACCAGTTGTTACCGTGGAGGAAATTGGCTCCTGGGAAGAAGACCGGGTATTCAAAGCTACAACCCGTAGCGGAACCGAATATTTGCTTCGCGTGAGTGAGATGTACTAGTACTAAGCGAAATACGTTAAACGAAAGATAATGCGCATAAAGCGCCCTGTAAGACTTGTTTGACGAAACTGCTTGGTAGACACTAATAACCCTCCGTCGGTAATCGATGGAGGGTCTTTTTTTTGTCTTACAAAAAGACAACAGCTCATAAAACAAAATACAATTTAAAAACGGCCCACTATGGCCGTTGTCATATGGTCGGGGCTAGCAGATTCGAACTGCTGACCTCACGCTCCCAAAGCGCGCGCGCTACCGGACTGCGCCAAGCCCCGGACTCTTGTTTATTATAGCATACAAGATTCTGAATATGACAAGTTATATCGGGTTGGCGTATAATTATTTTATCGGGGCGTAGAGCAGTTGGTAGCGCGCAGCGTTCGGGACGCTGAGGTCGCCTGTTCAAGTCAGGTCGCCCCGACCATTAAG
>JAEEGI010020749.1_pt1 | contig 13120 bp, 8 predicted proteins | sample 8958751 | NCBI WGS metagenome assembly JAEEGI01 (sample SAMN16246545, study PRJNA631951) | gut metagenome | biome: gut microbiome; feature: rumen; material: KS-attached | host: Bos | place: Iran: Karaj | collected 2018-10
CCATCCATCGTAAATGAAGTCGCAGTTTCTCCAATCCTCATTTATTCTTACGTAGGTGACTTTTTGCTTGTCGCGAATCCACTTCTCAACCTTTTCCTCGCTTATTTTATTTTGTACCACATCCTGAAGAATCTGATAGTCATCTTTCATCGTTGCCCGATGACCTTCAATCCTGTCACGTAACCTGACCATAGCAACAACCTCTTTCCCTTTGGAATCAGTCATAATGAACGGTTTGGAAATATCCCCCACGTTCATGCCAGCCACCTGTTTAGCAACTTCTGACGGGAGCTCTTTCATCTCCAGCTTCGTATAGACATCAAGTGTCTGAGGGTCGGAATACCTCATGATTCCGTAGTTGTTTCGTGTGTCCTTATCGAATGAGACAAACTGCGTACATTCATCGAACGTATAGAGTCCCTTGTCTATTTCCGCCTTGATGGAGTCGAGATCAGCCATTGCCTTCATGAGCGCTTCCTCCGTAGCTTTTGGTTTTTTTAGAATATGCCGGCAGTTGATTCGGTCTCCACGTTTCTCGATAAGCTGGATGATATGAAATCCAAACTCTGTCTCCACGATTTTCGAAACGGTGTTTGGATCAGTGAGTTTGAATGCCACATCGGCGAATTCTGTCGCTAGTGCTCGTTTTGGCATCCATCCCAGCTCACCGCCATTCTGTGCCGACCCGTCCTCTGAATACATAAGCGCAAGCGTCGAAAACTTGGATGTCCCCGCCTTCACTCTGTCAGTATAGTCCCGTAGAAGTTCTTTCACCCGCTCAATTTCCTCCGGTGCGATGACAGGCTCGCGTGTGATTATCTGCACCTCCACCTTCGTTGGGACGAACGGGAGACTGTCTTCCGGCATGTCCTTGAAATGCTTTCTCACCATGGCAGGTGTGACCTTGATATCCTTAATCAGTCCTCTTCTGACCTCATTAATCATCTTCTCGTTCTTCAACGTCTCGAAGAGTTGCTCCCGCTTCTGAGCCCAAGTCATACCGAACTCCTCCTCCACCTTGTCGCGCGATCCGAGAATCGTGACATACTCCTCCATCTTATTGTCAACATCATTCATGACCTCGGTGTCAGACACCTCCACACTGTCGATAGCCGCCTGATGAAGAAAGAGTTTCTGAATAGCAAGCTGCTCGGGTATTACGCAATAAGGGTCGCCGTCAATTCGCATCTTATAAGTAATCGCATCAAGCCGTGCCTGTTCCACATCCGACTTTAGTATAGGCTCATCACCTACAACCCAAACCACTTCATCAATCACATTGCTCTGTGCCATGGTTTCTGATGCATTCATGAAGCCCATCATTAAGGCACATGTGGTATAAAGAACAATTTTACTCTTCATTGTCAGTAACTTAAAGAATCAATGATTATTCACAGTATTGACTACATCCTGATAGATTTCCACAGGATATTTCTGGCGCAAAGCTCTAATCCACTCGTCTTCTTTTTCCTTCTGGTAGTCAGCCACCACCACTCCTCTCACATCTGTATATGTCTGTGGTTTTTTTAGCATTTTCCCGACCACGCCGCCGTATGGGAAATCTTTCTGCTGCTTCACCTCAGCATTGGTCTTGAAAGCCCATTTATCCACCGCCTTATTGTCGCCTTTTTTGAAAACGCCCGCCTTCTCCACTCTCACGGCTCTTGTGTCGCCTGTGTTGAGTGCCGCGTTGATTTTCTCAGGCCATTCAGCCAGCTTCGCTCCCTTAGTCAGTTTCTTCGCCTGATTGAATGTAGCCTTATCTTTTGCATAAACGACTACCCCTCTGAAGTGTGGTTCATTCCATGCGTATTTCTTTTTGTTCTTTTTGAAATACTCCTCCAGTCCTTCAGTGTCTTTGGCAGCCTTGTCCCAGACATGTGTCTTACTAATCTCATACATGAGTGTGCCATCATAATATTCCTGTGCCAGATTTTTATTGTCGGAGTCTTTCTGTATCATTTCGTTGAACAGCTGCTCAAACACCACGGTCTTGTCCACTCCTCTCTGTTGCGCAAGTGAGTCAATCAGAGCCTCTGCAGCAGCCTCCTTGAATCCTTTCTGCTTATTGAGATAGTCCAAAATACGGTCGTGATGCTCGCTATATGGCTCGAACGGTGCCCTTGCTTTCATTTTGACGATATGCCATCCCAGTGTGGTTTTAAAAGGCTTGGACATCTGTCCAGGCTGCAGCAGATATGCCTCTTTCTCAAAGTCAGGTATCATCTGTCCTTTGCCGAATTTAGGTAGTTCGCCTCCATTCTTGGCACTTCCCGGGTCATCCGAGTGTTTCTGGGCAAGTTCCTCGAAGCTCTGTCCTGCCAAAAGGCAACTGTAGATAGAGTCGATTGTGTTCTTAGCAGCAATCTGCCGCTGTTCGCTTGCATCTTGCCTCATAAGCACAAAAATATGGCTACACTCGAGCAAGTCTGCATCCCCATAATATTTCTTTGCATTCAAATAGGTTTTATAAGCCTGACTTTCCACAAAAACAGGGTTTTCGATTGTCGGATATACCATTTGCTCCCTATACCCCTGGAGTTCAGTCTTGATGTTGGACAAAGTGTCGATACCCGCATCCTTTGCAGCTTCCACCTTTATTTTATAATCGATATAAAGCTGCAAATAGTCCTGCACATCTTTTTTGTCGATTACTCCTTCAGAATTATTTTTATTATAAGAATACTCAAATTCCGACCTTTTGATGTCGTTTCCGTTAATTTTCATAATGACAGGGTCGGAATCCTGTGCAAACGCCACAATTTGGGCTATGAATGCCGCAACAACCAAAAATATTTTCTTCATAAAAAATTGAACAAATGAGAATAAATCAGTATCTGGATTATTTATCGTGAATTAGTTCATGAAAAATTGAAATTAAATGCAAAGTTACACAAAAAAAAGCAAAAAAGTGGGCGCAAAGAAATGACGTCCACTTAATATTGCTGATTTTAACACTTTTTATTATTGATGACGGCTATAGTTAGGTGCTTCGCTGGTGATGATAACCTCATGCGGGTGGCTTTCCTGCACACCAGCATTGGTGATTCTGACGAACTTTGCCTGATTGAGTGCTTTGATGTCCTTAGCCCCGCAGTAGCCCATTCCAGACCTCAATCCTCCAACAAGCTGGAATACCACTTCCTGTACCGTTCCTTTGTATGGTACTCTTCCTGCGATACCTTCCGGCACGAGTTTTTTGTTGTCAGCCACACCCGACTGGAAATAGCGGTCCTTCGATCCGTTCTCCATTGCCTCAAGCGACCCCATACCCCTGTACGACTTAAACTTACGTCCGTTAAACAGAATGGTATCACCCGGTGCCTCCTCTGTTCCTGCCACGAGCGATCCGACCATCACCGATGTGCCTCCTGCAGCAATGGCTTTCACCACATCTCCGCTGTAGCGCAGTCCTCCGTCAGCAATAAGCGGAATCCCAGTACCTTCAAGCGTTTTTGCCACATCATAGATGGCAGAGAGTTGCGGAACTCCTACTCCAGCCACCACACGTGTTGTACAGATGGAACCAGGTCCGATTCCCACTTTCACTGCATCTGCTCCGGCATCGACCAGCATCATAGCAGCCTCTCCTGTTGCGATATTTCCAACGACAATATCCACGTTGGTGAATTTCTGCTTGGCTTCCCTGACTTTCTGTATCACAGACGCTGAATGACCATGAGCAGTGTCGATAACGATTGCATCCACTCCTGCATTCACAAGAGCCTCCATACGATCGAGCGTGTCGTGTGTGACTCCCACCCCAGCAGCTACCCGAAGTCTTCCAAGGCTGTCCTTGCATGCCATCGGCTTATCCTTTGCTTTCGTGATATCTTTATAGGTTATTAGTCCAATGAGTTTGTTGTCATCATCCACCACTGGAAGTTTCTCAATTTTATGTTTCAACAGAATCTGTGAAGCCTGGTCAAGATTTGTCTTCTGATGGGTGACAATCAGGTTCTCGGATGTCATCACATTATCAATCAGGCAGTTCATATCTGTCTGGAAACGCAAGTCTCTGTTTGTGACGATACCGACAAGACGCATCTCATCATCTACCACAGGAATACCTCCGATATGGAATTCCGCCATCATCGCAAGTGCTTTTCCCACCGTTGACCCTCTTTTTATAGTCACCGGATGGTAAATCATACCGTTTTCAGCTCTTTTGACGATGGCCACCTGACGCGCCTGTTCCTCAATCGACATATTCTTGTGTATTACACCAATACCACCTTCCCGGGCAATGGCTATTGCCATAGATGATTCTGTCACAGTGTCCATAGCGGCTGTGACGAACGGAATCTTCAGCTCTATATTACGTGAGAACTTGGTGGTGAGTGACACTTCTCTCGGAAGGATTTCGGAATATGCCGGAACTAGCAAGACATCGTCAAAAGTCAGACCTTCCATCACGACTTTTTCTGCAATAAATGAAGACATAAAGCAATTGTTTGTTTTTTATTGCACGCAAAGGTAGGAAAAAAAAACGAAACGATAGCCAAAAACCTTCAAAATAATGAATGACGAGAGTTTATATGATGAAAATAAGGAATAAAAACAGGTAAAAAGCTAATCAGGATGGACAAAAAAGGTTTATCGTAATCAAAAAGCCTGATTATTGTAACACTGCTCAATCAAGATTGACACTACGATTTAAATCGCCAGTTCTGACAGGAATTTGATTCTCACGAGTCTGATATCTTCCTCATAATAGCTCTCGTCGAGCTCATTTAGAGCCGTTTCGATACTGTCGGTTTTACTCTGCCTGAAATAGTCATAGATATCTTCAATCACATCTTCATCGACATCAAGCTCCTCAAGCATATAGTCGATATTTAACCTTGTGCCACTGTAAACAATATTCTCCATCTCTTCGATTACCTCCTCAGCCTCAAGTCCTAGCATTCTCGCAATTTCCTCGAGCGATTTCTCAGAGTCGATACTCTTGATGATGGAAAGCTTGTTTTTCGACCGGTCTGGCACAGACCTTACCACAATGTCCATAGGTCTTTCGATTTCATTGTCTTCACAATATTTTTTTATAAGGTCGCAAAACTCTTTCCCATATCGTTTTGCTTTTCCTTCTCCCACCCCAGGAATGTTTTTGAGCTCTTCGATATCCACTGGATATAATGTTGACATGGCATCGATGGAGTTGTCCTGGAAAATGACGTAGGGTGGCAGATCCAGTTTCTTTGAGAGTGTTTTCCTGAGGTCTATGAGCATACGGTAGAGCACCTGGTCGGTACCTCCGTCGCCATGTGTCATGCCCTGTTCGTCGTCCTCCTCAAAGTCATTGTCCTCCACCACAAGAAAGGAGTAAGGTTTTTTTATAAATCTCTTGCCTTCAGGATTGAGTTTCAGAATACCATAGTTATCCACCTCCTTATAGATAAGTCCAGACAGGATAGCTTGATTGATGATGGCATTCCACATTGTTTCCTCAGTGTCGCATCCCTCACCAAATGTATCAAGCCTGTCATGGTTCCTGCTTGTGATAGCCTCAGTCTCCACACCTCTCAGTACATTGATGACATATTCCGACTTGAAATTCTCTTTCACGGCAAGAATGGTTTTCAGCAGGGACAATAGCTGTTCTTGCACATCCACCTTTTTCTTCGGATAGAGGCAGTTGTCGCAGTTTCCGCAATTAGGCTCATTATATTCCTCTCCAAAATAATGCAACAGCAACTTTCTTCTGCAGACTGACGACTCGCAATAGTTGGCAGTCTCATGCAGCAGCTGTCGTCCGATTTCCTGTTCCCTCCCGTTTTTCGCAGCCATGAGCTTCTCAAGTTTCCGAAGGTCGGTCTTATTGTAATAAGCGATGCACATTCCCTCTCCTCCGTCTCTTCCTGCACGTCCAGTCTCCTGATAGTATCCTTCGAGGCTTTTGGGAATATCAAAATGGATGACAAACCTGACATCCGGCTTGTCTATACCCATACCGAAAGCGATGGTTGCTACGATAACGTCCACCCTCTCCATAATAAAGTCATCCTGTGTTTTTGTACGGAGTGCAGTGTCGAGGCCAGCATGATAAGGTGCCGCCTTGATGTCGTTTGCCTGTAGGAATTTTGCAAGTTCCTCCACCGTCTTCCGACTCATACAGTATATAATCCCACTTTTATGTTCATTCTTCCTTATGAATCTGACGATATCCTTATTCGATTCATTTGGGATTTTTTGCTTCACCTGATAGTAAAGATTAGGTCGGTTGAACGATGACTTGTATTCAGTGCAGTCGAGAATCTCAAGATTCTTCTTGATATCGAGTTTCACCTTATCGGTGGCAGTGGCGGTAAGTGCGATGATAGGGGCTCTTCCAATCTTATTGACTATCGGACGGATATTCTTGTATTCGGGTCTGAAATCATGTCCCCATTCTGAAATGCAATGTACTTCGTCGATAGCATAGAAGGATATCTTCACGTTTTTGAGGAAATCAACATATTCCGGTTTTGTAAGCGATTCCGGTGCAACGTAGAGCAACTTAGTTTTGCCAGTGAGGATATCCTCTTTCACAGCATCTATATTCGACTTGCTGAGCGATGAGTTGATGAAATGCGCCACACTGTCCTCCTCGCTGTAGTTTTTGATGGCATCAACCTGGTTTTTCATCAATGCGATGAGAGGAGAAATCACGATAGCAGTCCCTTCCATGAGGAGAGCTGGGAGCTGATAGCACAAAGACTTCCCTCCACCTGTGGGCATAATCACAAACACATCCTCTCCCGCCATCAGAGATTTGATGATGGCTTCTTGTTCTCCTTTAAAATGGTCGAATCCGAAATAATATTTCAGCGCCTTTTTAAGTGTCATTTTCTGGTTCATAGAGAATGTGTTCAGTTATTGGAGTTAAGATTGTCGTAACAAAGTTATCATTCCTAAATGAGAAATCCAAATTTTAATGGTAAAAAAACAGTTTTTTTCCAAAATTTTTTTTTACTCACTCATTTGTTTACTGATAATATTAAGATTGGTATTTTCAAGTTGTTGTCTAGCATAATCCCGATCGACCACCAACTTTCTAACCTTCGACGACGGCATTTCAAACATCGGCTCGGTCATCACAGATTCCACAATTGACCTTAGTCCTCTAGCTCCAAGTTTGTATTCCACCGCCTTATCCACGATGAAATCGAGAGCATCGTCAGTGAATGTCAGCTCCACATCGTCGAGCTTAAACAGATGAACATACTGCTTGATGATGGAGTTTTTCGGTTCTGTCAGAATGTCACGTAGTGCCATTCTGTCAAGCGGTTTGAGGTAAGTGAGTATGGGTAATCGTCCTACTATCTCTGGTATCAGTCCGAACGCCTTAAGATCCATCGGTGCTATATACTGCATCATGTTTCCCTTGTCGAATTTTGCAGACTTCTCAACTGCGTCGAACCCCACAACATTCGTGTTGAGCCGGTTAGCAATTCGTTTCTCAATGCCGTCGAATGCTCCTCCACAGATGAAAAGGATGTTTTTTGTATCCACCTGAATAAACTGCTGTTCAGGGTGTTTACGTCCTCCGTATGGCGGCACATTGATGACTGATCCTTCGAGCAGTTTGAGGAGTCCCTGCTGTACGCCCTCACCACTAACATCTCTGGTGATTGACGGGTTGTCGCTTTTCCTTGCGATTTTGTCGATTTCGTCGATAAAAACAATACCGGTCTCTGCCCGTTTGGGGTCGTAATCACATTCTTGCAGAAGCCTTGACAATAAGCTCTCCACGTCTTCGCCCACATATCCCGCCTCAGTGAGTACCGTGGCATCTACGATGGTGAAAGGCACGGTCAGCATCTTTGCGATAGTCCTCGCAAGGAGCGTCTTTCCCGTACCGGTGTTTCCCACCATAATGATGTTTGATTTCTCAATTTCCACATCCGTTTCTTCACGTCCCTCAGATAAGTATTTCAGTCGTTTGTAGTGGTTGTACACCGCCACAGAGAGGGTCTTTTTCGCCTCATCCTGTCCAATCACATACTGGTCGAGAAATGTTTTTATTTCCTTTGGTTTAGGCAGTTTGTCAATATTAAATCCACTGCCAGATTGCTTCTGGCTTTCCATTGTGATGAGATGAGCCTGATTAGCGCAGTCGTCACAGATGCATGCCTCAAGCCCTGAGATGAGCAGACTCACCTCGTTTTCAGTTCTTCCACAAAACGCACATTTTCTTCTAGTTTTAGTTGCCATGCTGTCAGTTATCCTCTCTTTTCATTGATGTTATCAATCTTCTTTCTTTCTCATAAAAATATTGTCAATCATGCCGTAAGCCTTAGCTTCCTCTGATGTCATCCAATAGTCGCGATCTGAATCAGCCCACACTTTTTCAAAAGGCTGTCCGGAGTGGTGCGCTATGATATTGTAGAGTTCCTTCTTGTATTTCTGAATTTCCTTTGCAGTGATTTCGATGTCGCTTGCCTGTCCCTGAGCTCCTCCCATTGGCTGGTGTATCATCACTCGTGAATGTGGCAGTGCTGCACGTTTACCTTTTTCTCCTGCCACAAGCAGCACTGCAGCCATTGATGCCGCCATGCCTGTGCAGATGGTCTGTACATCAGAGTTGATATACTGCATCGTGTCGTATATTCCCAATCCAGCGCTCACACTTCCACCTGGTGAGTTGATATAAACGCTGATGTCCTTTTCCGGATCCACGGAGTCGAGATAGAGCATCTGTGCTTGTAGCACATTTGCAGTATAATCGTTTATATCGGTTCCAAGAAAAATGATTCTGTCCATCATCAGTCTTGAGAACACATCGAGCTGTGTCACATTGAGTTGTCTCTCCTCAAGGATATAGGGATTAAGGTATCCTGCCTGTGATCTGATAACGTCGTCGAGCACCATACTGCTGATGCCCCTGTTAGCTTGTGCGAATTTTTCAAAATCTGTTTTCATAATATATATATATACTGTTTTATAATATTTAAAAAAGTGGTACGCTTCCAATGAAGACAAGCAAACAAAATAATAAACTATTTCCAAATTTACGAATTATATTGTATATTTATTATTTTATCATTATTTCTTTTTGCTATGACTAACTCAACTAATACCAAGCTTATTTGTTCTACTTGGCAATAGACTTATCTTATTACGCAAAAATCATGCCAGAAAATAGTGTTAAGATTTCAAATTTACAAAAAAAATCGCAGATAATTAAATTATCCGCGATTTTTTTCAGTTTTTTTGTATTTTTTTACAATTTCGAGAACTCATCGAATGTGACCTCCTTTGTTTCAAGCTTTACAATCTTCTTTGCCTCAGCCGTGATTTTGTCATCAATACACATATCTATAAGCCTGTCAATCTGCTTTTTGTTCTTCAGAATCTCCTGTGCTGAATTCTCGATGTATTCCTCGGGGATATCAAGCATGCCATACTGAGCAAACTGCATACGCGCCACATCCTTGGCAGTGTTCTTCACATCCTCGTCTTCCACTTTGATGCCTAGTTGTTCCACGAGCTTCTCCTTGATGAGATGCCATTTCAGGGCTTTGATGTCGCTGTCGAACTGCTCGTCAACTTTTTCACCGTCTTTGAGCTGCGCTTTAAGTATCCGCTTGAGGAGTTCATCAGGGAAAGTGAGTTCGCCCACTTTCTTGTCGAGGTACCCCCTGAGATCAACGAGGAACTTCATGTCGGCTTGTTTGGCATATTGCGCTGCAATCTGTTCCTTGATTTTGTCAGAGAACTGCTCGGGAGTCTCAATGCCTGCACCAGGGAACACGCTTTCGAACAGCCCTTCGTTGAGCGGTCCCGGCATGTAACGGGTGATTTCGCTGATAGTGAACTGGAAGTCACCCTTATGACCAGCCACTTCCTCCTTCTGAATTTTTAGGAGCGATGCGATTTCCGCCTCACTGTCGGCATAAGCAACAGATGGGTTGAACGTGATGATGTCATTGAGCTTTGCCTTGTCGAACAGGGCTTTCTGTTTATCGTCCTTGAAATATTTCGGGAGCATCACCACGTCTTGTGCCTCAATGCCGCCCTCTACAGGGTTGCCATTCTCATTCACCTCAACTATGGTTCCTTTCACCATGTCGTTGTCGGCATATTCCTCCATTTTCTCATAACTTCCTCCACGCTGTCGGTAGATTTCCACCTGTCCCTCTACGGTTTTGTCATCGACAGAAACCTGATAGAACGGCACCTTGTCCTTGCCAGTGAGATCCACCTCAAACTCTGGTGCGATTGCGATATCGAACGAGAAAGTCATCTCGTTTCCATCAACGAGCTCCACCTGGTTGTTCTCCTCACGTGGAAGCAGCTCACCAAGCATACTCACCTTATTCTCATGGATATACTTGTAAAGTTCCTCAGAGAGGACTTTGTTCACCTCTTCTCCGAGAATAGAGGTTCCATATTTTTTTCTGATGAGTCCTTCTGGTACCATGCCTTTTCTGAATCCCGGCATGTTCATTTCTTTCTTCAGTTTCTTGATGGCATCTTTCACTTTTCCCTGATAGTCATCAGGTTCAACCACAGCGGTCAAAACGCCATTGACCTTGTCGGTGGTCTGCAATGTAATTTTCATATTACTATTCTACGTTATTAATTGAAATTATATTCTTTATTACCTTAAAATCAAGCTATTAACAACAAATAAAACCAGACATCCGTTTTATTTGCCACATAGAAGATTGCAAAGTTACGAAAAAAAAGCGAAATCAGCAAAGATTTTAGTTGCTAGTTTTTAGATTTTTAGTTCCTAGAGAGTTGACGCAGGGTTAATTTGAATGTATTTCAAAGTTAAAAAGGGAGTTAAAATGGAAGTTAAAATGGAAGTTAAAATGGAAGTTAAAATGGAAGTTAAAAAGGGAGTTAAAAATGAAGTAAATAAGTGAGAAGGAATTAGGAAGAAAATAAAACATACAATCTGTTAAAATTCAAATTTGCCCAAATCTCAAGGATTCAATTATTCTTTTCTGTTTTTGGAGCTAAGACACCGTTACTTTCAATTGAAATATTCCCATTATAGCTATGTACGGTCATCAGGCAACGTTGGCAGTCGAACCGTAGGGCAAGGCGGGTGCCGTTGCGGAGAGAGAGGAAGAGGTTCTGAAAGTCGAGATGGTTTTGGCTATCAGCCTGATATTGATGATATTTTTCTATATTGTTGCGCTGCCGCTTATAGCACCACCCGAGGGCATAGCGGATACAGTGGCGGCAAGTCAGTAGCGGGGTGTCGGATGAGAGTAGCAACTCAAAAGCCGGATCCAGACTGGTGATGCCTGCCTGCTCATAGAAACCACGTGACAGGCGGTTAGCGATGTTGAAGTTGCCGGCAATGGGAGTCAGCGCACTGCTCCACCTTTCGGAACCAGCTTCACGCCGTTTTTTTTGTCCTGGATCGGCATCAGCCGAAAATATTCCTTCTGAATCAGTCTTAGTCAGACGCTTTCCCACATTGACTTGGCAGATCTGAAGCGGCACAACAGACGATGTGACAGACTTTTGAAGCTGATTCGTGTTCCCTGACATGAACAAGCTCGCCAAATCACGCCGCCATTGCGAGAGCAAAGAGGAAGGGATGAAGTAATTCTCCTTAAAGCTGATTTCCAGCCACTCAAGCCGTAACGGTGTGTTTCCAAGTTTCGACAGCTGCCGGAGGATATTTTCGTGTTGTGGTGTACGAGCCAGCTCAGGCTGAAAGGGAACCGTGAGCGAAACAGTATTATTGCTGATTTCAGGTTCATAGAAAGTGTTTTTATCGTGTGCTCTCATCGTAAGGATGAATTTCTTCTCCTGTTTGTTGTAACCGATGATTATATTCACCGGCAGTGTCCGTTCGGCACTCTCGCCTGCGAGCACCTCCTCAAAGCGCTTGTCGTAATTGCGGTAGAGGCGCATCCCTCTGCGCAGTCCTTCAGGCATCCGCAGCGGATAGAGACGATCGCCATCAGCGCGGTTCACACGGAATCCCACGAGCCTGCCGTCGGCAGCTAGGCAGCAGAGCCCATCACCATTGGCAAAAGCAATCCGTTGCTGTTTTTTTCCGTCGTCATCCCCGTTCTCCCGGAGCCGATCCACCACGAGGTGGGTGGTGAACACTTCTCTGATTCTCCCAACCAGTTTTCCAACAGCCTTTGGTGTGTCGAAGGCAAAGATGTCATCATTTTTTCCGAACAGGAAATAATGCGTGAACCCCCGGTTGAACGACTTCGCCACATCGGGAGTGAACCGGAGAATCACCTTCCCTTTTGAAGCACGGCAGTATTTCTCAGGATGCCGACTCACCAGATCGTCGAGCTGTTGTGAATAAGCTGCTGTGACGTTTTTCACGTACCCCATGTCTTTCAGCCGCCCCTCGATTTTGAACGACCGCACCCCTGCATCCGCCATCTGCTCCAGACAGTCAATCTGGCATAAGTCTTTCAGCGAAAGCAAGTGCTTCTCTCTCAACAGTTTCTCACCCGCCCCGTTTTCCAGGTCGAACTCCATGCGGCACACCTGCGCGCACTCCCCGCGGTTTGCGCTCCTGTCAAACAGGTATTGACTGACGAAGCATTGACCGCTGTAGCTCACACAGAGCGCACCATGGACAAACGCCTCCAGCCGAACGTCAGAACACTGGTGATGAATTTCACTAATGTCCTCGAGGGATAGCTCACGGGCAAGCACAACTTGCTCATAACCCAGTTCCCGAAGTGTTTTCACCTTTTCAGGTGTGCGGTTATCCATCTGAGTAGAAGCATGAAGAGGAACAGGCGGGATGTCAAGCCTCGCAATGGCCATGTCCTGCACAATCAGTGCATCGGCACCCGCTTCACAAAGCTGGCGTATCAGCTGCTCAACAGCATTCAGTTCGTCGTCATAAACGATGGTGTTGACCGTGACATACACCTTCGCCCCGAACAAATGTGCAAAGTTCGCCAGCCGGCGGATGTCGTCCACCCCGTTCGCCGCCGCAGCCCTCGCTCCAAATGCCGGTGCACCGATATAGACAGCATCGGCACCGTGGCGTATCGCCTCGATACCGATATCGGCGTTTTTCGCAGGAGCGAGTAGTTCCAAGGGGGTTGGACTGGTTTGAGCCATATATGATTAGTCGATTTGGCTGATATCGTAAGGAGTAGTCTGATAGACGTAGTAGTTGAGCCAGTTGGAGAAG
>JAEEGI010020750.1_pt1 | contig 13120 bp, 13 predicted proteins | sample 8958751 | NCBI WGS metagenome assembly JAEEGI01 (sample SAMN16246545, study PRJNA631951) | gut metagenome | biome: gut microbiome; feature: rumen; material: KS-attached | host: Bos | place: Iran: Karaj | collected 2018-10
GGAATAGATGGCTGCCGCACCAGCTCAGGAAAGCGTTACCTATCACCACCTTCATACTGAGCATCACCACCATCAGCGCGAAACAAATCGATGCGAAGTTTTTGGATAATCCTCTCGCAGTTGGCATATAATAGAATGACAAAACAAATGCACTCGCAAATATGATGAGAAGTGGCACGTAATATTTCCGCATCACACCTATTATCTTACTCTCATATTCCGCAAAGAAGAAACCTGCTGGATAGGCCAACATCGTGTTATACCAGTAAACTCTTTTGAAAACCGACAACACCAGTACACAAACCAGCAGTGTGGCAAACAACCATTTCCATTGGTCCTTTCTTCTGACCAATTTCGCTACACCGTATGTTATGGCATAGCACAACAGAATGACAAAGATATACCAATTCGAATTCCCTACATCTTCCCACGCTATCATCGATAGTACCACCTGCCTTGTGGTCATCGGTTTTGCAATGATGAGATTCATGACGACAAACGCCAATACCGCAATGTCGAAATTCAGGAGAGTAGGCAACAGCCTGTGCCGTGGCATCTTATCCACATATTCCTCTCCTTTCTTTTTAATCGACAATGATACTCCATAACCCGAGTAAAACAAGAACATCACCACCACCAATTGACCGATTCCTTTTCGAAACAAGAGTACCAGCCTGTCAAGTCCTGCATATTCATAACCACAGCTGTCGAAATATCCCATCGAATGTGTCAGCACTATCAGAAGTATAAATATCCCTTTAATGCTGTTGCATCTTTCTATAGAGAGATAACCATCATTTTTCTTGATTTTAATTCTCCATAGAATGAGTATGAGAACGAAGAGGAGGTAAAGAAAAACCATGCTTAGTCGTTTTCTGGTTCAACGAAGGTGATGACTTGATTTTGCAGGTCTGTGGATACTATCCTCGCATGAAACCATTATCCGTTTTCCTGTTATCTTTGTTTTTTGAATATCAGTTTCATCGCCTCGGGGTCGAGTGGTTTCATAGAAGGCAGTTTCAGGTCTTTCACCATGTGGAGTGTACCCTGTTTGTACTTCTGGAAGTGGTCTGTCTTCAGATGACTCTGGTAGGCTTCCTCTGATGCATAAATCTCAAGGATACGAATCTTTGTGGAGTCCTCGGCACTCTGCATAGGGAACAGACAGACGACGCCTGGCTCTCGTTCCACACTCAGACGGTCCACTTCGTTGGCAAATTCCAGGTACTCCTTCAGATACTGCGGATAGACTTCGATTTCTGCCAGACGGACAATCATGTTCGTTGCTGAAGTCACAGCCGATGGCTTTTCTCCCGTCTGACCCAACAACCACAGAGCATTCTTCCACAAAAACATTTCCTTGAATGGCGCGAGGTCAGGTTCCGTCGTCAGGTATTGTTTCATTCGCTGAAGACTCTGGGTGAGCACTTGCGGAGCCACGTATGGATAGTCGGAGCCATAGAGCAGGTGGTCGGGCGTCGTGATGGTGAGCAACATGCGAATCACCTCGGGAGAGTGTGCTCCGGCGAGGTCGTAATAGAGGGCTGCGAGGTTGGCTTCATAATCTATCTCACCCACCATCTTGTTGGCTTGCATCACGGGAGTCAGCGATTTCATGCGAGGAATAGCCAAGGGAAGGTAGGCACCACAATGTGGAACCACCACCTTCACGTTGGGATAGCGAGCCAGTACATTTCGTGAAATCATGTTCGACACGGCGCGGGTGGTCTCTGAGAGGTATTCCTGCATGGCATGCGGCGTCTGCTGCATCACCTGGCGATTGACTGGTTCCGGGCGATGGGGATGTAGGATGATGACTGCCTGTCGCTCATTCAACACAGAGAAAAGTGTGTCGAGCTCAGGCGCGCCAAGATATTGGCCATCGACGTTTGTGGCCAGTTTGATACCGTCGGCTTTGAGCGTGTCGAGCGCATAGAAGGCCTCGCGAATAGCAGCATCAACATCGGGCAAGGGTAGGGCGGCGCAGAACTTGAATCTGTCTGGATGTTCCTTCTTGATGCGAGCTGCTGCTTCGTTGGTTTGCCTCACCATGCTTGGTGATGTCGGTTGCGGAGCAGCTAACGTCAGTATCGATGTCTGCACGCCGGCTTCATCCATCCATTTCAGATGATTTGTCACGTCGTATTTCGGCAAAGGAAAACCTTCGTCCATCAGTCGTCCATCACTTTCTAGCGACGATACAAACTCAGGAGTGATGATGTGACTATGCACGTCTATCACTCCCTGAGCAAAACTATTTGCTGCAAGAATTATAGTCAGTAATAATGCTTTAACTTTCAAATTTCTATTTTCAATAATCATTTTTCCCGTACTTGTCTTTTGATGTTGCAAATGTACTGCAAAAACATTAAACAACCACAAAACGATTTACTGATAAATCAACCCGTTTTACGGATTTGGCAGTTTTTTTGCTTTTGTGTAGGTAAAAATGTGTAAATTTGCCAGTGGTTTAGAGACACTAACAATCAAGAATAGATAATTCAACAATTAATGTACAGATGAAACGAACACTATCAATGATTGCCATTGCAGCCATAATGTTGGCGGTGATGGCCTCCTGCGACACCAAGGGTAAGCAGGGCGGCGCCCCAGAGAATGATTCAACAACAGTAACAGACAATGTTGAGACCACGGAGCCAACCGATGATAACATAACTGACGGGAGCACACCTGAAACTCTGAATTTTGAGGTAAGCGTTGTGACTCCCGACCTCGAGGAGCAATATCCCCGTTACGAAGCCACAGTCACTTCGGGCGACAAGACCATACAAGTGCTTAAAGGCAAGACCGAGGACTATCCGAAGGACATGCTCGGGAAATTCGGTCAAGTCACTCAGGTTGACGTGAACTTCGACGGTTATACTGACTTGTTAATCTGCCTGGGTGAGGTACCTGCAAGCGACCAGACCTTCCTTACCTACGACGCATGGATTTATAACCCCGAGAAGGGGCAGTTCCGTCTGCATGAAGGTTTCCGCGACATCTACAATGCTGAGGTCGATGCTGCCAACAAGCGCATCCTGAGCCATTATCTGGTTCGCGATGGCAAGACGAAGTATTACAATGCTGTACGCCTGAAGGATGACGGCACCGTAGAGGAAATGGGTGAGGGTTGGACTGAATAACAATCCCTTATTGAGTTTTCTGAACCCACTTTACTGAGCCTGACTCTTTAAAGTGGGTTCCGCTTTATGAACTACATCGAATACCCAACTCTTTGTCGATAATCAGACCCGCAAAATGGGAAAAAAGTTCTCTCACGTGAAAAATTCCACAAAAGGAGTGATTTTATCAGATTTTTGTGTTACCTTTGACAAGTCATGTTTTGTTTTTTTTGCTTGACTTGAATTGCAGCACAGAGTTAAGTGAAAATTGGACATGGCAAAATACTGAGCGACTTTTGGTTACCCAGGAACTTACAAAGACAGTTTAATTATTGTGCTGCGGAATCTATCGAAAAACAAATAACATGGCAGAATTTGAAGATCCATTTGCTGGTACACCTAAAGCAGCAATCAAGAGAGAATTAGGCATGGACAATTCAACACCTTCGGAAAAAGCACGAAGAGGTGAAATCTTTGAATCTGATGGCCTTTATGGCATAAAAGATGCAGACGGAACTGTTACATTTCCAGCAAAATACAGTTTTATCGGTAAGTGCCTTGATCATGTCCTATTTCTGGAACGTTAGCTTCGGTCAGAAGAAGACCAACCACCTTTTGTAGGACATTCAAAAATCATTCTCTTTATAACTTTGTGTTCATAATCAAGAATCGTCAAATTAATAATAATGAGGGGAAATTGTTCTCTGTAGGATTGCCCCATGAACTTGAAAACGCCAAGGTCCCTGATGATTGAAATCAAAGAAGCCGTAATCGAACAGGCGGCAGAGATTGCCGACTTGATCATGACAGCGATGACTGACGAATGCTGTCTGTATTTCTGTGGTGAGGGCTACGGATTGGAGGACTTTCGAAGGATGATGACCATGCTCGTAGAGCGTGAGGATTCACAGTATAGCTACAGAAATACGCTGGTGGCGATGGATGATAACCGTGTTGTCGGCATCTCAGTGAGTTATGATGGCGGACTCCTTCATCAACTGCGTCGTGCTTTTATCGAAGCTGCAAGGGAATGCCTCGGTAAAAATCACGGAAATATGGAAGATGAAACACAGGCGGGGGAACTCTATCTTGATTCCTTGGCAGTGCTTTCAGATTATCGCAGGCAAGGCATTGCCACGTCATTAGTCTTGGCTACAAAGAAACGTGCCGACTTGTTGGGTTTGCCTTGTGTCGGTTTGCTGGTTGATACGGCCAACCCAAAGGGTCAGTTGTTTTATGATTCCATTGGATTTCGGCAAGTGGAAGAAAATCGATTTTGGGGTGGTCATTCGATGAAACACTTAGTATTATAGACAATAACGAATAGAGAACAATGATAGAAACTGGAATGAAACATACGAGCGAGCTGACAGTCAGTGAGACCGTCACCGCTATCCAAATGGGGTCTGGGGATTTGCCAGTCCTTGCAACACCTGCTATGTTGGCGCTGATGGAGAACGCCGCCATGCTGGCAGTCTTGAATGAACTGTCAGATGGTCAGACCACCGTCGGCGGTTATATTGAGTCTTCGCACCTGAGACCCTCCAAAATCGGCGATATTGTATCTGCAACTGCCGAAGTAACCAAAGTTGACGGTAAGAAGATTGAGTTCAAGGTGTCCGCTTTTTCAGGTGAAACGCTGTTAGGTGAAGGCAAGCATCTGAGATTCATTGTGGATAAGGAAAGGTTCATGAGATGATGATTTGAAATTCAAAGCTTACCAAACATCAGTTCTTCTATAGTTATAGTAAGATTCTCGTTTTCCTTCATTCTCTTCATTAGTTTTTCTGTTATTATATGCGTAGCCTCTTTTATTCTTTCTGCCAATCCTCCTCTTCGAGTTGGAATACATCATCGAAAGAGCGCCCGAAGATGTGAGCGATTTTGAGAGCGAGAACTGTGGAAGGAACATATTTCCCCGTTTCGATGGCAACGATAGTCTGTCGGCTCACACCAACCTGCTCTGCTAATTGTTGCTGAGTCATACGTGCGATGGCACGCTCCACGCGAATGTTATTCTTCATCGCTTACCACCTCCTTTCTAAATTTCCATATTTCATAGTAGAACTTGCCAATGAATAGAGGGAAAATGAGCCAATGGAAATAGAGTAATGGCAAGAGATACCCAGTTCCGTAAACCGTTAGCTGCATCAAAATGAAGAGAATACCATATACTTTCACTGCCCAACTAAAGGTTTTCATGCGCAGATTGATGGTATATTCATCTTCTTCCTTCAATCGAGTGAACGACACAAGGATAAATCCCATCATGATGGCAACATTCGCAATCTCATCCGTCCAATCATCGTTCTGCGTGACGAAGGTGAAAGTCTTTTCAACCTTTTCCTCCTCCTCAAAAGGCATCTTTTCAGATGGAATCAGTGTAATTGCTTTCGTCGGACCTAAATTGGGAAGAATGTCTTCATTATATAAAATGGCCACCACAAGTCCAAACAGAATGAGTATCCATCCGATTGTCTTGCATTTTTCGGGAAATAAATAATTTGTTTTCATACATTCGCAGTGTTAAAAAGTTTGACATATATTTGGAAAGTTGTCATGACGCTGCAAAAGTATGGATTTCTTTTCAAAATGTAAAGCAAACACGACAAAAAGTAGCGTGAATTTAACACAATTTATCTATTTATTGCTTTCTTCTCTCCTAAGTCTAGGACAACTTGAAGGAGATGGTGAACAATGTCATCCGTCAGATGAAGTAGGACGGTTCCCTTCGCTGCCTCCATGAGAAATACGGATTGGTTTACGCCTACGATTAGACTTCCTTCAGAATTGTGACAAAACACCCAATAGCTTGTCAGTGTTTCTTCATCACCAAAGACAAACCACATAATCTCTCCCCTGTCAGAATCTTTTCCAGTAGATAATTTGCATATTTTATTTTTTATCATTACTTTGTATCAAAAGAAAGAAGTTGTATATGAAAGGAATTGCCCCGATGGCAGATGATGGCAAGACGTTTTTGGAAACTTTCTATCAGGAGGGCCTGTCCCGATGATAAACGTCATCGAAGAATGACAGAGTTTCGACCTGATTTCCAACAACGACCTTTTCGACTTTTGGGCATCATGGAGACCAATCCTGTAGTAGAAGAAGTGACAACAATAAAACCATAAGTTCTATTTTCAAAACAAAACGACGATGAAAAACTCAAGAAGAATTGACAAATGGATGGTCATGATGGCCATCGTCTGTGTGGCATTCCTGACAGGCTGTGGCAAATCCGCCAAGGAAGGAGAAAATGTCCCTGACGAGTCGAAAGACAATAAGGAAGTGGTGACGGAGTCGGCAGAGGCGCAGGACGAAAGCGAGTCTGCTGACACGGATGAAAACGTGGAGAGTGGACTCTACGATGTGACAAGCAATTGGAAGCAGACACCCATCACGATCAGCCCCAAGGGGGCCAAAGTCAATGTCCAAGATTTCGCTCAGGCTTTTTGCAGCCAGTATGAGCGCTTTGAGCCCAATGAAAAGATACTGAGATACTTTGCCGCCCCCAAGACATACGACGAGGAGGCTGAATTGTACCAAGTAAAAAGTGATATTACTAACGGCTACATCAGATCCATGCTATTGGCAGAAGTCGTCCGCGAAACCCAAATGTGCTATTGGAACCGCAAAAACGGCCATTCACTGGTGGGAATCTTCATGGTGAACGGCTTTGAAAGCGGTAAATCCGAGAATGTCTTCATGTTTTATGACTACGATCCGAAGACCAACATCATGACTCCCGACCTAAATGTTTATAAGGTAGTAGAGAAGGTGGCCCTCGACAATGCCTTCGATGATTATCTCTTGGAACTCCCCCAAAAGGGAAAGGACATCATGGTCTGCCTATATACAAACAATGAAGAAGATGACTTCGATGTAACGGAAAAGACGCTGAAGTGGACTGGCGACACTTTCACTTTAGTTGCCAACTAAGGCACCGCCTTTTTCATCTGTGCCATCGATACCCTGGCGAGGGGCGCGAAAATAGTTTTCTCCGCGTGTCCCCACCCATAGGTTGGGTGTAGTCCGTTGGAGATACTTGGTATCAGTTTTCAATGTTGGGTTTGCTTAATCAGAATGACTTGAGGTGATTTGGTCGTAGTCGTCCCTTGTCCGTCCTTTATCGTTCAGTCAGTACCCACCCAGAGCCGAATCTGACAGCTTCACACAATAATATAAGTTAAAAATCCGACGAGGAATGTTATAGATATTTCCAAATGATCAATTTTACCACATGTTGCTACACACAATTACACAATATGGCAATTTCATTCTTTCTCATTATCTTTTGAAACTTCAGTGGCTTCTATCATGGATTGTGTGATTCAATTGGGAAACAATTTACCCACTGACAATCGGTATTGATACTGAATATCAGTGGGCTTGACTATTAGGTTGTCAATCTTGAATAATTGATTAGTAAGATTTAATCAATATTCCAGTAAGCATCAGGATCTCCATCGAATATCGTATCAATATCAGAATTTGAATACCCCATCACATCGTGAGCATACGTGCCTCTGTAATCTCCATTATATCTATCATATCCTGAAGAATGATTACTTTCGTATGTGAAATTACTTGGTCGATCAAACTTTGGAACGTTTTCTAACAATTCCAAAATTGATTGTTCCGAATAATTCTTAAACAAGCCATTATTCTTTTCAATTAGATCGCATAGTTTCTTGATTGTCTTCTCCGCATCTATTAAATCGATTGTCTTAGTTTCTTTATTACATTTATGATATTCTTCAAACAATGTGCAATTATACATATTGTCACTGAAATAACACTTTTGATCAAAAGTGAGTTTCTTTTTTAGTTGACTAATATCTTTTGTAAGAGTTCTTATCACACTCGCAATACCTAAACCGTCTTCTCTATTAGATTCATTAAGTTTGCCAATTAAAGAGGCGAAGATAGTTTCATTTTCAATTAGAGTGTATGCCAACAAAAGAGTCCAAAAATTTTTGTCTCTTTCGAATGAATTTTTGTACTGATTGAAAATGATATATAATAACCAACAAGCAGTTATTTTCTTTACATTACCTGTTGAATTACTTACATATGCCCAATTAACAAAAGTAAGGACTCTGAGATTTGTTAAAAAATCTACACTTGATTCGTCAAACCAAAAATGAAGAAATTTGCCACTATTTATGGAACTTCCAACAGCCTCAACCAAACTCCTAAAATTTTTATCTCCATATTCGTACCAGACTTTCGCAAATGGGAAATACATGTCTTCAAGAAGTTGGCTATCATATTGACAGGTTATGCAATGTTTTAAGTTGATAATTCTGTCACGAAGACTCTTCTCTCTAAAAGCTTGCTTTTTGATGTCATCATCAGGGAACTTATACTTTTCTGTGTCAATAAAATGGCATATATACTGATCTTCAAATGACATGGAATCGTATGTTTTGTTTATCAATGCAAATATCAATTTTCTTTCCTTTTGTGTAAAATCTCGATCAGCAGAAAAATCTATGGCATCAGTTTTATCTTTTAATAAATGCCAAATCAATGCTTTGAACACAAAACGATACCCTGCTATATCATGGTAGAACACTCCTGAAGTTGGAACGAATTTGTATAAAAACAGAGGTTCATTACAAAAGTAAGAAACATCGTCAGTTAATAGGCTAGTATAACATTTTACAGAATGATTACTTTCATATTCACGAATTATAACGCATCCTTTTGTATGAACCAATAAACCTTTATCCAAAAAAGAAGAACAATAGTCCTTTATTATCTCCAATGCATATGGGGAGAAGAAGGTGAAAGTTCTGGTATATTTTCTATAAGTAGAACTATATTCGTAGAACAATTGATTTGTTGAACGCAATGATAGATGGTATACAACAATTCCCAGTCTTATACTGTCTTTCCAAATTTCGATACCATCTTTATAAGACATCAATGTAAATGAAGAGACAATCCCTCCACTTACATTGGTACTTAGACATTTCGAATATAGTTTTGTATCTCTTGACACCTCTGAGATAAAATGGGATAAACTATTCTTATAATCATCATATTTATCAAATATGCTATTATGTTTTCTTTCACGCTTCTCCTTTTTCTTTTTATCCCAATTTAATTTTACCTTGTATTTTGATAAAAGAAACTCTTTGGCCTTGTCTTCATTATCTATATATCTTAATACTGTTATGGATCGGATTCTTAAATCTCTTCCTTTATCGAGAAATGATCTTAGCCAATTTCCACAATTTTGGTCATCTAACGATTTTGTCCAATCTTCCAATTTGGAATAGAATGATTCTTGTCTTTTTGTAAATATCTCAGACAGAAACGCTTTGGCATCTTCTGGTTTATCAATGTAATTTGAAAGCACAGAAACGGAGCAAATACTTCTATGCTTATGATAATCTTTCTTGTACTTTTGATATTTGGACTGAATTGCTTGTATCTTTCTATTTGAATAATTCACAAAATTGCTAGGATTTGCAATCCATTCATCAAGTGTTGAAATGAGAATATCAAGTCTCTGAACTTTCTGCCTGTTCTCAATTTTCATATCTAATGAAAAATCAGAAGGAATGACCCACTTAATATTTGATGTAATCAGATATTCTTTTGCTGCACTCACATCATTGATTAGTTTCAACAGTGTTGAGCCCCCGAAATCACTTTCATACGATCTTTCAATACTTCGATGTATGTATTCAATTATATGCTCTGTTATAGAATACTTCGAGCCATTTGCGACTTTTTCTTTTTCTTCTGTGAGTTCTTCCAATAGAATGTTCATTCGAGGCAGTTCATTTGCTCTCCTTTTCTTATTAATTAGACTGTGTAAAGCTGAACACACCCTATTAAATGCGGTCTGTTTACAATCTTCTGAAGAAGCCCAATCTGAGAGTTCCTGTATGAAGTTTTTTTGTTCTGCTGATAAATTAACCATAGTAGCGGGTTCTTGTTGTTGGTTTTTTTGCATTTCAATAATAGGAACAGCCATAGGCCAACTCTCTGAGGATTCTTGACTGTTACCATATCTGGTCACTATAGAAAAACTTGCCTAGAATATGGCCGGTGTTACGATAGTACATCATATCGACACAAATCTTGTCAGATGCCTCTGTAACCAGTGCTGCATTTCCAATGACTTAAAAAAACACCTTGAAAGATGTTTCTTTTTTGTTCTCATAACTCACGGACTTTTCAAGATACAAAACTTAGTCATTTGGATTTTATAGGCGCAAATGTAATGAAAATATTTCAATTTCTTATAAAACGCACGCAGTATAATAATAATAAAATATTATAATTACCTGTTGGTTGAATTAGAATAATGCATATTTAACTTGCCCTATAGGCTTATGATTGATATAGTTGAAATACTGCAACATTGTGAAAGCAGCTACTTTTGCCGCCATTCTAGCAAAGAGTCCTTTGGTTCTCTTGGCATAGTTGCGTATCATCATAAGCTGGTCATTGAGTTGCGAGAAAATCGTCTCGACCCTCTTTCTGTATTTCTTGTGGGTCCAGGATGTTGGTTGCCAGTTCTTTTGGTTAAGCCTGTAGGGTACCTCAAGCCTGATGTTCGCCGTCTCGAACAAATCCAACTGCACAGGCGCACTCAAATATCCTTTGTCCCCGAGTATCGTACAGTCGTGATATTCCCACTGCACATACTTGAGGTAATGCAGGTCGTGAACATTGGCTCCTGTCAAGTCATAAGAATGTATTACACCGCTTATTCCGCAGAGAGCGTGGAGTTTGTAGCCATAGTAATGCATGTTCTGGGATGCACAATAGTCCCAAGAAGGGGCATGCTCAATGTTGTCATACCCCATTGTGCATCTTTTTGCCCGAGCGTTCTGGCAGACCTTTACTGGTTTGGAATCTATGGCGGAAACAAATTCGCCCCCATCCATGGCTTTCGTAATGGCTTTTCGTATCTTCTCACCAAGCTCCATGGTCAATTTGCGGCGCTGGTTGTACTGACGACGGCTGATCGGGTTAGGAATAGAACCAGGACACTCGTTATTCAAACGATTGAAAAGACAGTTCTCACTGTCAATACTGAATGCCTCTGCTGTAATGGAAAGTGCTATCACCTCCAAATCAGAAAAGGTCGGAACAACACCACAACGGGTAACATTTCCCTTGTCGTTCACCAGATTTCCTGCATATTGTTTGCAAATATCAAGAATTTTTCGGAATTTTGTAACGAAGTTGTGCATAGATATGACAATAGTACTTAATAGATTTCCAACCACTAAGTTACTAAAAATCATTAATATGTACAACTTTTTTGTCATAAAAAAATTAAATGTTTAATTCAGCCAACAGGTTATAATTGCAAATAATTGACATTTCTTTAATATCGTTATTCTTAGTTTATCAAAATAGCACCTCGTTCCCATTCCGTGATCGGCACCTATTGCATTGCTGACTATTGCTCTCCAAACTTTACGTTTTTACCTTGCGAAGTCAGAGGCATCTGCCCTTTTTCTCTTTGCTCTTAATCTGCGTCCAGCTTTCTATGTGTCTGGGATTAGTTCGATGGGAGTTCCGCATTCATCCACTTACCGATATAGGACATAGTCTTTGCCCGCCCCGTCACATGGCCGGTCTGACACCTTTTGCTGACAGGCTGCAACACACATCCCAATGGCAGAGAGTCTCCGCTTGTCGGCAACGGCTTACAGTCCCAAACGGATGACAGTCACGGCTCGTGACCTTCATGGCCGTTCTCGACGATGTGGCGTGTTCCCACCCATGGGTTGGCGTAGTCCGATGGAGATACTTGGTATCAGTTTTCAATGTTGGGTTTGCTTAATCAAGATGCCTTGAGGTAATTGGTGACCGTAGTCGCCCCTTGTCCGTCTTCCATCATTCAGTCAATGCCCACCCAGAGCCGAATCTGACACCTTTACACAACAACTCAACCACAAATGCTCAAAAGGTCAGACTAAGCACTAAACACGCTTGGTCTGACGCTATGCTCGTTGTGGTCACTGTTGTGGTTGTCGGATTTCGGATTGCCCTTGCCCGATTCGAGGAATTGGTCACCTATTACCGAATACGTGACCATATTTCTTTTAGGAAGGTGTCGAATAAATAATTACCAAAGAATCCTTTTTTGCGTTTTCCGATGTTACTGTTTCTTGACTTCCAAAATACCATCCACTTCATGTTCCACAAATGGTCCTTCCTTGCACTCCAGTAGCACACTGGGTTCAAGACACTCCACACCATGCCATGTGTTTTTGGGAATGTCCACACCATACATGCCTTCTTCATGACAAAGGATGCAGGACGTTAGAATCTCTCCTTGGTCATTATAGGTGGTCACCCTGACCTTTCCTCTTAGAATGATGAATGTCTCGTCCTTGGTTGGATGGTGGTGGACTGGAACCTGTGTACCTGGCTCCAGAGCATTGAGGAAGCGGTGGCACTTGTCGGATAGGCTCTGGTGGAAGTTGCGGTTCATTCTCAGTCTCGGTGAACGCTTGGCTTCATCTGCCAAACTATTGATGAGTGTAGTGTCGATGATGGTCATATCTTTGTTTATAATCAAAGTTAAAATGAATGACTGTTTGTTTCGCTCACAAAAATATCTAAAAGTCTCTGAATAAACAAATCCATCCCTTATTTTTATTCTCATTGCCAACTAACAAAGAATCAGTATGTGTTTCATGATTGTGGCTGATTTTCCACCTTGTTCCCTTGCCATGATATGCACCGTTTGCGTGGGGGACTATAGTCGCCGTACTTCACGCTTTATACCTTGCGAAGATAGAAACGGCGATGATACCATCACGTTTTTTTCATTTGGAGGCCGACATCACCAAACGAGTTGGGTTCTGCCAGCCTCTGAATGAAAAAAACTGGCTTAAATCAAGCCAGTTTTTTCTTTGCGGAAAGTGAGGGATTCGAACCCCCGGAACAGTTACCCGTTCACCGCATTTCGAGGGCGGCCCGATCGACCACTCCGGCAACTTTCCTTGTTG
>JAEEGI010020751.1_pt1 | contig 13119 bp, 10 predicted proteins | sample 8958751 | NCBI WGS metagenome assembly JAEEGI01 (sample SAMN16246545, study PRJNA631951) | gut metagenome | biome: gut microbiome; feature: rumen; material: KS-attached | host: Bos | place: Iran: Karaj | collected 2018-10
GTAAGAAGCCATGTAATTATCTTGTGCTCTCTTTCATCATCCACATGTCCGTCTTTCAGGTTTGAGATCAGCTGATAGATGATTACTGTTACAACAAAGATTCCCGCCATAACTGCTGTTCCCGCAGGGCCATTATAAAATGAACTCATTTCAGGGATATTTGATGTTCCCCAAGCTTCGATTGTCTTTAAGAAAAACAGAGGAAGAAGTGTAAGAGTGATAAGTCCTGAAAACAGGAACGCATTCCTTCTTCTTTTGATAAGCTCAACGTTGATCTCTTCTTTTAAATAATTGATGTTTGTAAGAAAGAGTGACTGACCATCATCGAGAGTCTTATCGCCATACTCTTTGATGGTTGCACAGATGGCTACCATGGTAAGAATGAACTTGTTGGGAGCGATATCTGTGTACTTATCAACCTCATGTTCTACATTTGTAGCGGTAAGCATCTTGTAGATCTTAGTAGCGTGAAGTCCCATCTCATAAGGAGTTTCATCCAAAGTATCATAGATAGAGTCTTCAACGTTACCCTGTACCGAGTAGTGGTGTCTTATGTTTGTAATGAAGTCGCCAAGCTGGATAAGAAGCTTTTTATCAAGGCTCTCCTGAGCAGCTGTTATGAAGTAGGTAAAGATGAAGTACGACATAAAGCAGCCCATACATATGTAGAACCAGTCTCCACCGGATATTGCAATTACGAAAGCTATAAGAAGAATCGCCGCACCGATACACTTTGCAGTTGTAAGGGTTGCTTTTCTCTTTATGCTTATCTCATCAGCCGGGTAATTGATCTCAAGGAAAGTCTTAATCTTTCCATAGTATCTTTTAATGACCGGTGTCTGTGAAAGGAACCGGTATAACCAGAAGATTCCTTTCATGCTGGCCTTTGTTCCCTTTATGGCTGTAAGGGAACGCTTCCTTCTTATGCTGATTGTAAGTAGGATGTATAGAATAAGGCACACGACAATTGCCACGAGCATTATTCTTGTCATCATCTGAGAAGTCATTTTCATCCTCTCCTGTTATGCATATTTCTTAAGTTCGTTCATCTCAGAGTCAAAAAGCATTCTCTGCTCATCGGATTTAAGATTGAGCCTTATCTTTGCCATCAGATTCTCAGAAGGCATGTTCTTGAATACATACTTGCCATTCTCGAATACGCAAAGATCTCTTGATGTGTAAACCGCACGGTCTGTGCCTCGTCTGAAGTTCTCCATTGTATCGAGCTTAAGTTTTTCATCAATTGACAAAGCGCTGTTTTCAGGAAGCTCTGAAGGATATCTTGTATCCTCAACAGGAATGATTTCTGTGATTCTACTACAGAATCTATGTCCTGCTACTGACTCCATGTGGAAGTCGATATTGATCGCTCTTGCTACCATCTCCTCTGCAGCCGACTCAGACTGGAATCCAGCTCCTGAGTGAGAATCGAGAAGGTTATTTCTCATTGAAATGATCAGATCACGGATTGTCTTAGCGTGGTGGGTTCCAATTGTTGACTTGTTACCTACCTGAGCTGTCTGTACAAGCCATGAAGCTCCTTCAGCTGTAGCAACCTCGGCAAATACGAAGTATGAACCGTTCATCTTCTTTTCTAGGTCAAGGCCTTCTTGCGCTGTTACATTATCTGTCTCCTGCAGAGTTGAGATATTCCTGTCGGGATATGCCTGACGAAGGTTTGCCTCAAAAGCGAGTTCCTGAATACGGATGTTCTCAGACTTTGGTACAAATCTGATAAGTGACTTCAACGTAGTAGTTTTTCCTGCAGCCTGCATACCCGAGATAATAATGTTTAAATAGCCTTTTATGAAATACTTCGCAAATGTTATAGGAACAATACTGTTCTCATCAATGAGTAAGCCAAATGGATCAAGCGAGCTAACAGAGTCAAACTTACGCACAAAGAATTCCCATGAATCAGAAAGTGGTGGTCTAGCAACAACCACACGGGAGTTGTCCATCATGGTTGATACAACCTTAGGATTTCTTCTTGAGAGCGCATATGGAGCATTATGCTTATATACGTTAGAGCATATTCTTACGAGCTCGTCGTGCGACTCAAGGCTGAGGAATGAGAGTTTTAAGTCAATACCATGCACCTTGATCCACACTGATTCATAAGAGTATGGCTGCTCTTCATTAGCAATTGTTGAGTACCCTGTAAAAGGAATACCGGATATTCCACCATCAACTTCATCAATAGCGTTATCAAAAAGAATGTCCGCTGCTCCAAATCCTTTGTATTCAGAAAAGACTCTCTGGGATATGATCTCAAGCTTGTCCTCATAGTCGATTTTCTCAATGGTGAGCATGAAGTCCTTAAACGCTTCCTCAATCTCTTCGCTTGTAACTTCATATATATAGTCACCATCTTCATCAACTTTAGGATTCAGCCAGCCATAGTCTTCTATCATCTGTACAAGACCATCTTTCTTGTACTCTTTCATATAGAAGTAGAGCATTATCTCAAACTTATCTCTTGGAGTAAGTCTTAGAGGATTATCAAAAGCGATTACGTTGTTTACTGTATCTTCAGTAACGTCAATGGATTTTCCTCTGATGATATCCTTAATGAAGTTCTTGATATACTTCTTGGCTATTGGGTTTCCATAGGCGGATTCCTTAAGCGAAATTCTAAGCTCCTGCTTTGCAGATTCCCTGGCTTCAAGTTCCCTTCTTGTAAGGTTCTGCTCCTTAAGGTTTACCTTAAGAGCTGTGGAGAACTCTTCTGCCACCTGAGAAGTGATGTGCTTTATGGTATATGGATTTTCGAAATCCAGCTGTTCTTCTGATTTTGACAACTTGGTGAAATACCAGAACAGGAAAAGAACAAGTGCTAGGCCGATCACCAAGATGAGTATTAAATTCAGAGTCTGCATCTTTTAAGCTTCCTTTCTAGCAAGGCCACTGCCAAAACTTGGTCTCTCTGCCTTAGTCTCCTTACTTTTCTCAGCTTTCAGCTTTGCTTTTTCAGCTTTCTTTGCCTCTCTTGCCTTCTTAGCTTCTTCTTTCTTAAGGCGTTTTTCTTCTTTCTTCTTTTCTGCCTTAATCTTTCTCAGCTTCTTAGGATCAAGAGTTTCTATCTCGTCGTCCTTTGGATCCTCTTTAAACTCTTCCTTAGTGTTTACATGAACGAGAGTCTTTGAAGGTCTAAAGAACTTCTTTTCTGTAACTTCAATCTTTGCATTAGCACCTGAAAGAGGGGTTGTCTCACTTACAAATCTTGTGATGTTCTTTCCGGTGAACTTAAACTCTTCTTCATCCATCTCTTCTTCACTGGTGAGTACTTTCACAAGCTTATCCATTTCAGTGATCAGATGATATGAGTAGTCGCTCTTTTCCGGCTCTGTGTTAGAAAGGATATACTGGATCATGTTCTCGTTTGTGTAGTAGTCCTTAAAGTCTACGTTGTAAGGCATGATGTATACTTTCTTTACGCCGTAAAGCTTTGCCATGTGGTGTGCCGAGTACTGTGATTTGTAATCATAATTTGTAACAAGAAGAACGTTCTTCTCAGAAGAAGGAGCTGTAATCTCCTCTTTCTTTCCCTGAGAGATACATGTAACTGTCTTGTCTACGAATGGAAGGACTGCTTCAACAACCTTTGGAGCTTTTCCATCGCAGAGGACAAAGATGTTATCATAGATCTTTTTAGCTGATTTAATGATCGCGCCAACTGACTCGGGTTCCTGTACGATCTCTCTCTGAACGTCCGCATCCACCTTTTTGGAAACCTTTAAGATATCAAAGAGGTTTTCGCTTGATACTGCCGGCATAACCGCGTTTGCAAAATGGCTGTTTGTGAATGTCTTGACTCCAGCTCTTCTTGTAAGAGAGTCCATGCCGGTATCTTCAAAGATATACTTCTTATCATCGATACTCTGCTCGCTTACTCTCTTTCCGATAAGGTATTTCTCAACCGGATACTTGGTTGTAAGCTGCAGGACAAGAGTCTTCTTTAAGTACTTTGTTGCTGATAGGCCAGCGCAAAGAAGAAGCGCCTGTGGCGAGTAGTTCTTGGATTTATCTGTGCCTTTAAATATGATAACCATTCAGTTCACCTTAAAAGCGTCTTACGCGCTTTGCCTTTCTGTAATATTTTTTTACTGTCTTCATGTCATCGCCGGTTACGATTGCCAATGCCGACATTACTGCAAGCTGCATATCTACTGAAGTATCTTTGATGCGCTGCCTGCCGGTATGTGAGAAGTTGACGTATGCGATCTCGTCCTTATCATCAAGAGGAATATAACCAAGTACCTGGTCCTCTTTAATCTCAAGCAGTTTGATAACGTCTCTCTCTGTAACCTTGTTTGTAACCTTGTCCCTCATAATAAAGTAGGACTTATCAAGAAGCTCCTTGTCAGTCTCCTGCATTCTGTGAATACCAGCTCTGCTGTAATCATTAAGGATAAATGAGTATTCTGCATTCTGCTTTGCTTCGTTAAGACCCATGTAGTAAACTACATAGTCGAACTTGTCTCCAAAGTCTTCAGAAACTTCTGCATCTCTTATATAAACGATGTTCTCCTTTTCTACTGACTGTTCAGCGTCTTTATACTGATGCACTGACTCATAAAGGTCCTTTGCGTAGCTGTTATCGATAACCGCTACCTTGAATTTGTTGCTTGCAAGAGATTTTGCTATATAATAAGGAAAATCTCCTTTTTCTTTGCCACGAAAGGCGATTGTCTTAGCCATGATGCCATTACCTCCTCAGTTAGGGTGTTGTTGTCTCTGAGGAACCTTCTGCTGCTGTTTCTGTATTTTCCGTCGTTCCTTCTTCTACGATTTCTTCACTGTCTTCTGAATTTGCCGAGTACTGTACGCCAAGCTGTGCGCTTCTCTTTGCTGTATCTACGATTCCATGTCCCTCTGAAACTGCCTTGAGAGTATCCTCTGAAAGACCGATAAGTCTCTGCTCAAGGTTAATCCTTGCTTCAAGGTTGAGTGTTTCTTTTGCAATAGAGAGAATATTAGGATCTGAATTGATAAGATCTATTACTTCTGGCCTTACAACATAATTAGGCACTGACTCTTCCTGTAGATTTGGCTCAACATAACGTGTTGTATAGATGTATGTTCCTGTTACTGTGTATGCATCGATAGTCGCTGATGCCATTCTTAGGATTTCATCCTCTGTTAAATATGTATTGAAGACACAGTTTTCAAGGATAAGGTCATGTACTGGCTTCTTAGGAAGAACTGTGAAGTCTTCCCCGGTTGGATACATGATCCTGACATCAACATAGTCGTAATCTTGCTGGTCTGTCATGAGGTTTGCTACAGCAATCTCATACTCTCTTGTGTCCGGCTGAACCTTAAGTGTTGTTACCATGTCTGCCATAATAGGTTCCAGCTCTCTGATATCAAGGATTGCCACTCCTCCAACGGCACTCTCAGGAAGGTAATACTCTTCTTCAAGTCCTGTACGGATCTCCTGCTTCATGATGTTCTCATTTACTACGAGTGTCTCACCGGCAGAAATGTCTTTCTTTGCTACATAAACGACCTTCTTGTTTGCATCAATCTCATACTGGAGTTCATTGATCTGAGCTGTCTTTTCATCGAGTGTCTTTTTGCCGACATAGATGATTGCGATACATCCGGCCAGAATAATGAGGACTGCTACCAATATAGAGATGATCAGCTTGAATTTGTTTTTTCTCATTGGTTTTTATTGCTCCTTCTTTCGCAAATTTGCTGCCCTCCTTATTTAGAAGAGCAGCTATTTTTTATTTCAAGCTTCCGTAGATGAACTTCTTTTCTTCATCCTTGGAATTTATCCTTACTACTACCTGTTCACCCATGATCGGCATTCTTCTGCCCGATGTAGGATGCTTGCATACACAATCCATCTTGTTATCAAGATTTACGAATACGCCTGCCTCTGTGATTCCGGTGATAACTCCGGCATAAAAGTCACCAGGATTGAACTCTGCAAAGTACTTAAGTCTGGGATTTGCCTTAGCCTGCTTGATTGAGCCTGTAGCCTCGATAAGTGTGTAATATGAATTGAATACCTTGACCTTCTTTGGTTCAGCGGAAAGAATCTTTACATTAACCCTGTTGCCGACCCTATAACACTCTGATGTCTTGATTCCGTCAAACTCTCTGGCGTCTGCCATGTAGAGCCAGGAGATTTCCTCGATCGGGATTCTGATCTCAGCTCCGGCTGCATCAACTGTGATATACTCTCTTGCAACTGCAATGATCTTTGCCTGTACAATCATTCCAGGAATGATGTTTGGCTTTCTTCCATTGATTGAGGTATAGTTTCGTACACCCCTCATGGAAAGAGCTGAAAGTCTGTCGCCGTATACTGTACCGGTCTTTTCATCAACATATCTGACTACGAAATCAATCTCAGCTCCGAGTCTTCTCATCATGTTCTTCTGGATATCCATTGCCATTGCACGGTTCATTCTCTCGTAATGGTAGTGGTACAGAACATATGAAGGAATGTTTACATTGAACTGGCCTGTCTTGAATCTTACTTTTGCCATGAAGTCTGGAATGTAATCAGGATCATCCTGGTCCTTTGTGGAAGATATCTCAGTGATCGAAGTGATCGTTCCTTTAAGGATCCTGTGCTCATTGGCGGAAGCCACAAGCTCAAGCCACTCTTCTTTTCTGTGCGTTGAGTCTGTCTCTACAAATGCTTCGTCCCCGTCCTCTACGAAAACATGCTCTGAAGAATAGATTTCCTTCTTAGCAAGGTCTGAAGCCTTCTGTACTGAGTGAGTGTTTCTCTGTACGTGGAGTCTGATGGCATCGGCTTCCGGCATCATGTCTATCTTTCTTTTTTTTGGTCTTCCTGGCCCTCTCTTTAAAGGTGTGCCTGTAGATAGTGATCCTTTTTCTTCAGAAACAATATCTTCTGCTCCCAGCTTTTTTACATCATCCATTGCAACAGCTTCTACCTTTACCTTCTTTGGAGGATTGATTCCCTTCGCGAGCTGTTCAATTGAATCTGCCTGTAAATCCAATTTAGCCATTTGTCTTTTCTCCTTTTTTACATGTCTTTTACAGTGAATAAAAAACGTAATTGTTTATTGTTGTGAACCATGGATAGCTGTCCCACTGAGGTTCGCTATCTTCAGATTCCTCATCCTCTTCGTTTGCAAGCTCTTTTATATCGAAGAAGAACACTGCTTTGGGATTATCCAGAACCTTTAACTGGCCTGCAAGGACCATGTGCGCCACATTCATGATGTCATCTGGAGGTTCTACTTCTGAAAGGTCTACTTTGCTGGCGTTCTGATAGATTGCTTCGCTTAAGGTGTCAGGGAACATATCTGAGGCAACTCTGTTCCTCATTACTTCTGCAACTGCTATCCAGCAGTTCATTCCCTCACCTTTTGCTTTAAGGCTGATGAACTTGGCCAGAAGTTCTTCATCGTCATAACTATATTTTAGAGTATAATATATCGGATTTTGTATGTCAACATTATTGCATATATTATCATTATTTATATACTCATTCGATAAATAGTTTTGTATTACATTGCTATCAATGTTTACCGGATCGTCAGCTGGGCTGTAATAAACACTGAAGCTGTTGTACTTGCTCACTGTTACTGTCTTTTTATCTGATGAACAGTGACACCAGAGCCCATCACCTATATATATGCCAGTGTGATTCGTTCCAAGCCTGTTTGTTACTCCAATATCTCCTGGTCTTAATGCATCCCTGGTGGTAGATCTTAGGCTGCTTGCTTTTATTGCCTTAGTTGACTGCATCTGACCATATATTTCCTGGGGAAATCCGCTTGTCATATACGTCCACTGCACAAACCCTGAACAATCAAGCCCGTGCTGGAGTCCGTTGTCTTCGTTGTAGGACCACCATATAGTGTCATATCCTGGATGTGTTGCCTTGCCACCCCATTCATAGGGGACCTTTCCAATAAGGGAAAGTGCTGTCTGAACTATGGTTCTTCTGATACCATCAAGCTGCTCTACATATGGCGCATACTCTATTAATCCTTGATTCGATGTCATTGAGATTGAAGGCAGATTGATGAATACTGTCTGGGCAATTGACTGGTTACTTGTAACACGCTTTATCATTTCAGTGCGTCTTTCATAATCATCACCAACAAGCTCTTTATCGATTCCCATTTTTATAAAAAGATCATCTGGTTTAATCACAGAAAGCTTTATATCTATGTAAGTAACTTCTTTTTCCTCCGGCTCTATAAGAAGCTTCTCTCCTGTTGTCTTGTAATGTCCGTTTTGCTGCTGTTCATAGACATCTACTTCCTTTGGAGCTGTTATATACTCATCTCCGTTGCGGATAAATTCGTCAAGGATACGATCCGACTGACTATAATGGGGGATTTTGGTTGGAACGTATTCCTTGACCTTCTGCTCTGTGACCTCATACGAAAGGAAGGGAATCTCACGCAGCTGAGGAACAGGTATTGAATTATCCTTAGCGTATTTCTTGCAGCTCATATAAGCTGAGAGATACCTGATGTAATCTGCGTCCTTGAAAGGACTGGGCTGATCGTAAAAAGAATCCATTGAAAGGGAATAGTCATATCCCTTCTGCCGGATAAGATCTTTGATTTCTTCTTCTGCGACGGAGTATCTGTCGTTAAATACTTCCTTAAGAAGGTAAACTACATTTATTACTGTATCTTTTAACTGGATGACTTTAGTATTAGTCTGACTTGCAGCCTGAGCTTTTGCCGGATATGCCCCGGCAAGCATTACGACTGCCATGGCTCCTGCCAGAATTCGTTTCAGCATTGCTTAGCTCCTTTTAGATATATTTTAACATATAGTATATCATATTATATATTTTATCAAGTGAGGTTTTTCGTGAGGAAAGTGCAGAAATATCAGATATCCTCTGCTTTAAAATAGCTTCTATTAGAAAAAAGAGGAAAATTCTATGAGATAAAAATAGAATTTATATTGACAAAAAACACATATATATGATATTATAATAACAAGTTAAGTGATTTGTTCCACGATAGTGGACCTCCTTTTTACAGATAATAAGAAAGACCACGGATTGCCAGCCGTGGTCTTTTGTGTGTTATTTTATTCGGATCTTGCAACTACCGGACAAAGCTTCAATCCCTTCGCGGGAGTCTGTCCCGCAAGGATGAATGATATGGACTCTATGGCAGACAGATATTCCTGAGACAGGATAAGATTATTCCCATCTGGTCTGATATATTTGCCAGGATTCTGAATTGCCTCAAGCCAGTTCTTTGTATTTGGATTGTTTCTCCATAGATCCTGTGTGATTTCTGCAGCAATCTTATCCATAAAACTCCTTTTCTGCTTACTGTCTGAAGCTAAAGTCGTCTCTTTCCTTTTTCTTTTCAGAATTGATATACACTACTATTCCAATAGATGCAGCTCCGACTACAAGAAGAATGATGAACATGATTCTAAGCATGTTTCCATTATCTTTTTTGATCTGATATCCTTCGAGCATCCGCGGCGAATCTGCAAGCGCCACATTCTGCTCTTTGACTACTTCAATCTTATCTACTTCTGGGAGATCCGGGCTCTGGCTGTTGCCTGCATCTGAGTAAACAATCTTGTCTTCTGGAAGAAGTACATCCTCGACAGATGTCGAAACCGAAGTCCTTGAGCTTGTTCCCGCCTTTATTTCGGCTACCTTCTTTGAACCGAGAACTGATGCCCCTGCTGCGCTGTTACGGAGAGCTGCAAGATTACCCTCTGAATTCTTAAGGACTGTTTGAGCCGTGCCATTTTTTTCTGTGTAGAAGGTCACAATGCCCGAAGCACTTGCGATATTGCCAGCATAATCATATACAGTGAACTGATAGCTTCCATTACAAGGCGCAGTGTATGTTACTGTATCTGATGCAACACCAGCTGATGAGTATGCCTTTAGTACATAGTTGCTTGCACTCGTGGATGTTACAGTTATCTTTTCAATTCCGCTTCCAGAATCACCGGCCTTAATAGTAAGTGCACCTTCATTCACAGTAACTTCAAGGTACGGTTTTTCCTTATCGATGTTAGCCACTGTATAGACCTTTGATGTATGGGTATTCCCATAAAGATCTTTAACTGTAAACTGAACTGTCTCTCCATTTACAGCAACTGTTTTGGTCCTGTTGGAAGAAAAAGCAGCTCCATTTATAGAGTAAGGTGATGATGTAAGCTTTGATGAAAGATAATCCGGAAGAACAAGAGATACTGAAACCTGCTTATCGGTCCATGTTGAAGGAGATACGCTGATGTAATTATAGAGCGACTCCTCAGATAAGCCCTCCTCTGTTCCAAGGAAGATGCTTAGATACACAGTCCTTGTTGTACCTACAGTAATGCCAGCCTCATTTCTTACTTCAATGACATTATCTCCCTCTTTAACTCCATAAACCTTTTCTGAATCCTGCCATTTTCCATCATTTATTCTGTACTGAAGCGGCTGATTGTCCGGATCCTTTGCACCGACTCTGAAATACGCCTTGCCATCTTCCTTTTCCAGAAGAGCTTCCGTAATATATGGCGAGTTAGTGCTGATCTTTGTTACATTCAGATTCTTGTACGCAAGATTTCCTGCCTTGTCACGGACGAAGATTGTATAAATTCCATTGTCTGTGACTTTGTATGTTTTATCCTTGCTCCAGGTAATTCCATTTAAAGTATCTGCTGTTGCCCCATCAAGAATAAGCAATTTCAGCGCAGAAGCTAGAAGTTCATTCTTCTCAAAGTAATATGCGTCTTCTGGTAAGCCGCTCTCATTATCGGAAGCATTAACTTCCAATGTTTTTTCGGTAGCATATTTGTCTGCCATCTTTTCTCTTACACCGAAATACTTGATGGATGGAGCTGTCTTATCTCCGACTCCCGTGACAACGACATTAAGACTTCTTCCAAACACTGTATCAGTCAGCTCATATGAGAATGTTCCGTTCTTTACTCTTATCTTGTCCTGAAGAACTCCATCTTCTACAAACTTGAGAGGAGCAAAATGAGGATATGGAGTTTTGTCGATATATACTGTGATGTCTTTGGCATATAGGTCGGAACCAATGGTCGCTTCCATCTCCTTGATCACAAGCTCTGCTTCTTTATAGTTGTCTTTACTAATTACATAGAGCTTTGCAAAATTCTCTACCGAAACAGCTCCGGAACTGATGCATTTGTAATTATCCATATGATTTCTGGTGCTTGTTTCAGTTAGTTTCAGTTTAGCGGTAGTACCTTCTGAGGTATCTATATGGGTTTCATCCAGGGTAAGAACCTCATCGTTGCAATACCAGGTTCTCGCTGCATCTTTGCCGGTTGTATCCGGGATGGCAATTTCAACACCTTCACCTTCAATAGTTGAAAAGACTATCGATGGAGTTGCTTCTTCAGCTGCACAAACCCTTACAGGGCCTATGAAGGATGGAAGCATAAGCGCTGACGCTGCAAGAACTGAGATAGCTTTTAGCATATGCTTTCTCACGTTTTATTCCTCCTTAATCTGTAATCAAGGTCCACCGTGAACCTTGTCTATTATTTAATATAATATATTTATTTATATGTTTTATCAAGGCTTATTTGTTCGTCCGAGTATTCAACTTATCATTATTACGTGGTTCCAACACAGACAATAGATATAGAGAAAACCAGACCTTTAATACTACATGTTGACAAATAACACATTTTAGTGTCAAAATATAAACAACAGGGGGAATTGATTATGGGAGACCCAAGATTTATAAACAAGAGCAAACTTACAAAAAACGACATCTTAAACTACATGCTTTCTGAAGTTGAAGAAGATAAGCCTGTTCACAGACAGTACAACACTTACAATTCTCATCATGACGATAGCGTTAATGACTATAGAAATTACATGGATACAGGAAATGACACTGATGAAGAAGATGACCTTGAAGAACTGGAAGCCATGAGACAGCGCGAGTGGGATGAGCAGGAAGAATACGAACAGAAGATGCATGCCATACATGACAGATATCCTGACTTCGATGCTGATGCAGCAATAGCAAGAGGCGAAGATCCTGAAGCCGCTGAGCGTGATGCCAGACTCGATGATTTTCTATTGTGGTGGTAATTGAAATTAAATACAAAAGCTATGGCCATCCGAACTTGATTCGGATGGCCTTTTTTCATAATTAAATTCAAATATAACACGCCAACTTCAGCCCGACAAACCCGAAGTTGTCTAAAGCTTTGATAGATTCATTTCATAAATACCAAGCGTCTTATTCAGTCGTTCGTATCATTCTGACTTCCACAATCGGAGAACCCAGTTTTATTACTTCTTCTCGTCCATCAATACAAAAGCCACATTTTTCATAAAACTTGATTGCACGCTTATTATCCTTAAGTACCCAAACTGCCACCGTTTGGTAATCGAGTTCACCCAAACCGGCTTGCATAAGTGCCTTGCCAACACCGGTACCACAGTATTCTTCCAATACATAAATTGCAAAAATCTCGCCAGTCTCAGTTAGTTCTTCATCATGGTATTTTCCATAACCCACAAATCCAACTACCTGATTGCCATCTTTTGCAACTATAAGATTATCAGGCCACTTGAAAGCAATTTCTTCACACTTTGCTAAAGTCATTGAATCCAGATAGCTTTGATCCACTATTCCTTTATATGCATCCTGCCATGACTTCCAATGAACATAAGCTTTCCCTTTAATCTCTTCATCAGATTCCATTTTCTTTATCTCAATGCCCATATTCAATCTCCGATGTGCCTTAGTCTATTATGCTGGAATTTTATCTTGCGTTGATGATTTCTTCTGCCATATCAAAAAGCTCATCTGCTGTCATATCAAGGTCAAAACCCAAAATGCAGTATATTATACCATCTATCTCAAAGGACGCTGTACTAACATAAGAGGTATATCGAGGATCACTTCCACCATCACTAATATAAAAATGCTTATCCGTTTCTGCTCTCTGAAGTTCCTCTTCTGTAGGTCTTTCACCATCTGGGAGGATTAAATACTCATCATAGTTATAGTGCACTGTAACGCCATCAATTTCCTTAGCAGCCGTGTCACTATCATAAGAACCGCTAAATATTTCAGCCGGATCCATGCCAATAGAGATATCTGGGTTTCCTTCCTTTATATAGTTTAAGTCAATGCCTTT
>JAEEGI010020757.1_pt1 | contig 13117 bp, 16 predicted proteins | sample 8958751 | NCBI WGS metagenome assembly JAEEGI01 (sample SAMN16246545, study PRJNA631951) | gut metagenome | biome: gut microbiome; feature: rumen; material: KS-attached | host: Bos | place: Iran: Karaj | collected 2018-10
TTAATCTCTACGTGCAGAATGATAATGGAGATTATATTCACGACGATTTCCGTCATGAGTTGGCTCTATATGTCGATGGGCTGCTATTTACAGGCTGCGCTCATAGTGGATTGGAAAATATTCTGGCAGCTTGTCCTTGGCCAGTAAATACCGTTGTTGGTGGTTTCCACTTGCTCGATGGTCAGGAATCGGAAGAAGAACTACAGGAACTGGCAGAAAGACTGAAAGAACAATATCCAACGACACGGTTCTATACAAGCCATTGCACAGGTGATAATGTGTTTGAGGTAATGAAGGACGTGATGGGAGAACAACTACAGTCCTTCAGATGTGGAACAATTATAGAATAAAAACGATATGAAGCTAATGTTCTTTGGAATAATCTGTAATTATTTGCGTAGATTTACGTTTTTTGTCTAAAAATCTGCAAACAATAGTGTGTTTTTCAAATTTTATCGCTATCTTTGCGAAAACAATAATAATGAAGAAACGAATATACTTGGTGAAGAGGCTGCCGCTGGCTAAGAACTATTATGCCATCTGCCTGTTTGGCTTCGTCCTGTCTGTTCGGCCACTATCGGCTACGGAGCTGAACCACGAGCTGATACATGCGGCACAACAGAGGGAGCTGCTGTATATTCCGTTCTTCATATGGTACGGAATAGAGTGGGGGCTGCTGTTCCTGAAATACAGGAATTGGGAGAAAGCGTATTTCCACATCCGTTTTGAGAAAGAGGCCTACCAGCATCAGTCGGACCTGGAATATCTGAAACACAGAAGGCATTACAGGTATAGAAGTAATCAATAATTAGTGGTCGTTTAGAAAAAATTATTGTTTTGTTTGGTGGTTTAGAATTATTTGCTTACTTTTGCACTCACAAATATTTAATTAACAATTAACAAAATGAAAAAACTATTCTTAATGTTGTTGCTTGCAGCACCTGTATTGTTCTCATCGTGTTCAAAGGAAGAAACTACTATTAGCGGTAAAAGTGCCTTTGATAATATTGAATTTGACAAGCGTCTTCCTGTCACTAAGTCAGAGCTGGTTCAGTTTGAAGTCATGAGAACTCTGTATGGTGATAGTTATGAGTACATCGTGTTCAAGAATAATGTTGCCGGTGTGCTGACTACAGATTTGCAGAATAAGCCTAAGACTTATGCCTATTGCACAGAATGGGCTATCTCTAACACTACTATTACTTTTGTTCCTGAGAAAGGTAATGCTATGTCTTATACGATTACCAAGGAGAACAAGAAACTGAGTTCCAATTCTTATACTATCACAGTATATCTGAAGGACAGCAAGGGCCAGGAGTTTGCTTATGAAGTCACTAATGACGGCTCAAACCACTCTTTGGCAGAAGGAATCTGGAGTATCATAAATGCAGAAAGAGCTAAATAAAAGAAATAAATCCAGAAAGTAACAATTATGTCAAGGGAAAACACCCTTGACATAATTTTTTTGCTTTTCATTAGTTTTCGTCTTCCTCGAAAAACTTTCCGATGGGTATAGGAGCAGCCTCAGCGACGCAACAGTTGTAGCGTTCGCGACTGCGACGCTCGCGGGCAAACATAGCCTTGGTGCCAGCATCGTCCTGTTGGAACTCGAGGTGCTCGTCGATGGCAAAGGATTGGGCCATCTCTTTGACATCGAGGTTGTCGGTACCAATGAGCGTGAAGGTCCAGTTCTGCTTCTTCAGCTTCTCGATGAGGGTACGAACCATCTTCAACGACCATTCCTCGCTGCAGTTCTCATAGCCATCGGTAATGATGGTGACAAGTACGTGGTCGCCATCTTCAATCTGGGCATTGACCTTGGAAACACCTTTGCCGATAGCGTCGTAGAGTGGGGTAGCAGCACAAGGATTGTAGGCTTTCCACTTCAGGTCGCTGGTTTTGTCGGCAAGGGTGTTGTCGTAGTGCAGCTTAGTGTGGTCGCTGTCGAAGGTCATCAGCGTGACGTACTGAATCTGGTTGGGATACTTCTTCTGCATCATGCGGACAGTCTGCAGGGTTTCGTTCATGCCTGTGAAGGCTTGCTTGCGGATGCACTCCATAGAACCGCTCTCGTCAACAATAATGAGGTTGTGAACTCTCGTTGGAACTAAATCTGTCATAATCGTCATTGTTTTAATAGGTGAATACTTCTTGTTTTTCGACATGTCTTTATCTCTTTAAAGAAGAATTCAGGAAAAAATTAAGCGTGAGTCGCATTTTTTTTGTATTTTTGCAAAAAATATCGAGCATGTTCTGCAGACGACTATCTGACAATGAGATTCTGAGAGGCTTCCAAAGAGGCGATGCTGACGTTATCCGCACCTATTTTTACGGGTATTGTCAGATAGGCTATAACGTCTTTGACCAAAAGTACCAGCTGAGGGGAAAGCAGAATCTGGACTTCATGTCGCTGTCGCACCAATATGCGCTGTACCTGATGGAGCACGACTGGAAACCGCTGGAGGACCATTCGCCAGAGGTGAGCTTGAAAACGTGGCTCATCAACGGGTTCCGCTATGTGGTGCTGGATGCGCTGAAGTGGTACAAGAAGGAATATGGCAGCATTACTTTTGAGGACTATCTGATGTCGTTTGATGTGACGAGCGACAACCTGCGCCTGCAGTTCAACCGCATGGTGGATGATGTCTGTGACCATATGCCAATGGATCGTATGGACAGACTCATCATCATGCTGATGCTGAAACGTGGATTCAAAGGTAAGGAGGTTGCACATGAGATTGGTGTCACTCCTGCTGCTGTCTCGCAACGTTATAAGAAATTGAAGGAAGAAATCATCGTGCCGTACTTCCGCAAGAACTTTGATATGGACCTGGATATGCCCGAAATCATGGAGGAGCGCAGTGTGGTTTATGCAGAAGCCGAAATGCCTATGGCTCCTGCACCTTGTGGCTTTGCACCAGGCGCGGATTTCTTCAGCATGGAAGAAGCAACATTCGAATATATGGAACAGAAGAGAACGACTCCGGAGTATATTACATCACTCCAGCCAAACGAGATATTCGTGTTTGGCAGCAATCTGAAGGGTATGCATGGTGGTGGCGCAGCCTATATTGCCCACCGCAAGTTTGGCGCTATCATGGGACAAGGCGTAGGACTGCAAGGTCAGAGCTACGGCATTCCAACGATGCAGGGTGGGGTAGAAACCATCCGTCCGTATGTGGATGAGTTCATCGCGTTTGCCAAGCAGCATCCTGAGCTGACCTTCCTGGTTACTCGCATTGGTTGCGGCATCGCTGGCTTTACGGATGACGAGATCTCTCCATTGTTCGAGAAGGCCCACGATGTGGAGAATATCGTGCTGCCTGAAGGTTGGTAAATAAATCTGAGTGTAAAGATACGAAAGATCTATGAAAGAAGAACAATATAAATTACTGGTCAGTCAGATAGCGTCACTTGTTGACGGCGAGAAGGACATGATAGCCGTGATGAGCAATGTGTCTGCGGCAATTCACCAAACGATGGGATTCTGGTGGACGGGGTTCTATCGTGTGGTGGAAGACGATTGCACGACACATGCTGACCACGAGGTCAGAGAGTTGGTTCTTGGTCCATTCCAAGGTCCTGTTGCTTGTATGCACATACCGTTTGGCAAGGGTGTGTGTGGCACTGCTTGGCAAAGAGCAGAGACGGTCATCGTACCAGACGTTGAGCAGTTCCCTGGTCATATAGCATGTAGTAGTGAGTCGAAGTCTGAAATCGTTGTGCCAGTATTCGGCAGCGATGGAAAGGTAATAGCCGTACTTGATATTGACAGCGAACATTTGGCCACATTCGATGACATAGACCGCAAGTATCTGGAGGAAATCTGTAAACTTATTTGCTCAACTGAGGCATAGGATTCTTAAGACCCATGAGAAAGAAGAAACAGAATAGCTCGACAACTATATGGGTGGTGGCAATACTGCTGGTCATCGCCTTCACCATGCACTCGTTCTCCTGGAAGAAAGAGCAGCCAATATATACTCCTGCACCATTGACGAAGACGCCAGAGCTGGTGCTGCAGCGAACATCTTATGTGGTATCGTATAACAAGCAGACACGCTGTCCGAACTGGGTAGCGTGGCAGCTGACAGCCGACCATGTGGATGGAGAGTTAAAGCGCATGAACAACTTCCATGAGGACGAGGACTGTCCTCGCCCCAGAGCTACGCTGCAGGACTATAAGGGCAGCGGATGGTCGCGAGGTCATATGTGTCCGGCTGGTGACAACAAGTGGAGTCGCAAAGCTATGTACGACTCGTTCTCGCTGGTTAATGTTTGTCCGCAGGACTCTAAGCTGAACAGCGGTGTGTGGAACAGCATCGAGATGGATTGTCGCCGATGGGCTCGCAAGTATGGTGAGGTGTTCATCGTCTGTGGTCCTGTGTGGACAAAGGGCAAGCACCAGACCATCGGCCCCAACAAGGTGCAGGTGCCTGAGGCTTTCTTCAAGGTGGTACTACGACTGAAGCCAGAACCTGCAGGCTTCGGCTTCATCACGCGTAACAACGAAGGTACCAAGAAGCGCGACATCTACTACAACTCCATCGACCAGGTGGAGCGTATCACAGGCATCGACTTCTTCCCAGCACTTCCTGATGACATCGAGGACGAGGTGGAAGCAAAAGCCGATATAAAGGACTGGGGGTAGCTAATCAAAATATTACAATACTTCAAGATATGGCATTTTTAGATTTAGTTAAACAGAGATATAGCTGTAGAAGCTATCAGGAGAAGAGTGTGGAACAGGAGAAGCTGGACTACGTGATGGAGTGTGTCCGCTTTGCCCCGTCTGCTGTCAACAAGCAGCCGTGGATGTTTCGAGTAGTTAAGAACGAGGCCGACAAGGCAAAGCTGCAGGAGTGCTACAACCGAGAGTGGTTCCAGACGGCTCCGATGTACATCATCTGCAGCATCCTGCACGATGAGGAGTGGGTGCGCTCGGACGGCAAACATCATGGCGACATAGACATTGCCATTGCCGTTGAGCATCTGTGTCTGGCAGCTACAGAGCAAGGTCTCGCTACCTGCTGGGTCTGCAACTTCAATGCCGAAAAATGCAAGCAACTCTTTAATATTGCCGACAACGAGGAGCCTGCTGTTCTGATTCCCATCGGCTATGCTGCTGACGAGGCGAAGGAGAAGAAACGCAAGGAGATTGAGGAAATTTACAGATAGCAAGATATGAAAGTTAAGATTCAAACCATGCTGGGCGACATTGTGGTTCGCCTATACGACGAGACTCCCATCCATCGTGACAACTTCGTGAAGTTGGCAAAGGAAGGATATTATGATGGTACGCTGTTCCATCGAGTGATTAAGAACTTTATGATTCAGGGAGGTGACCCCGATTCGAAGGGTGCTCCTGCAGGAAAGATGCTGGGAGTTGGTGGCCCTGACTATACGCTACAGGCAGAGATTAAGGACGGCCTGTTCCATAAACGTGGCGCACTGGCTGCTGCTCGTCAGGGCGACGAGGTGAATCCTGAGCGTCGCAGTAGCGGTTCGCAGTTTTACATCGTCTGGGGAGATGTGTATAACGAAGGCCAGCTTCGCCAGTTCTCGAAACAACTGAGGATGCAGAAGGTGCAGGCAGTCTTCAATGAACTTGCATCAGCGCATCGTGCAGAGATTATGCAGATGCGTCGTGACAGGAATCGCGAGGGACTTCAGGAACTGCAAGACAAACTGGCTGCAGAAGCTGAGAGTAAGGTCGGCAAATCGGGTCTGACTGATGAACAGCTGAAGATTTACTCAACTGTAGGCGGTACGCCTCATCTCGATGGTCAATATACTGTTTTTGGCGAGGTCGAGGAAGGTCTTGATGTAGTTGAAATGATTCAAGGAACAGCCACAGGACGTGCTGACAGACCCGTAGATGACATCGAAATGCGAATGACAATTATTGATTAATTATATCAAGCCTTTCCTTTGAACGTATATCCGATACCCTCAACAGCTTTACGGATAGACTCTTCTGTGGCGGGGCCTTTGATGGTGAGGGTGTTGGCTGATGCACTGGCCTTGGCTTTCTCTACGCCTGGCACTTCCTCGACGGCACGGACGACGGCGGCCTCGCAATGACTGCAATGCATGTCCTCGACACGGTAAACGGTCACGTCTGGGTCTGACGGCTTTTGGGCGGTAAACTTGCTGAAAAACTTCATCATAAGAGCAAATATTATTAATAGTGTTAATACTGTGGCGCAAATAATCTTGAACGGACTGGGCAAGGCGGATGTGCTCATGCAGCAAGCATCTTGGGCAGCGACGGAGAAGTCGATTCCCGTAGCATTGAGCAGCAGGCCGAATAGAACTGCGAAACCAACAATGGTCATCAGATAAATCGATGTAAAGCGACGCCCCATCGACTTATGAACCACGAGGATAGAGGCGAGATTTACCGCAGGCCCGGCCATCAACATCACTAGTGCCGCTCCTGGCGAGAGTCCTTTCATCATCAGGGCTGCTGCCACGGGAATACTACCCGTCGAGCAGATATACATCGGTACGGCGATTACCAAGATTACCAGCATCTGCAACAGTGGTTGACTGCCGAAACTGAGGAAAAACTCATCAGGTACAGCTACCTGAATCAATGCCGCAACAACAAGTCCAATAAGCAGTCGCAGGCCTATGTCGCGAAGCATATCATAATAGGCATACTTCAGTACGCGCCAAATTCTGTTTCCGCTTTCTACTTGGCATAAAGCGGACACATCCTCCTTAACGTCATCCTCACGAACCAGACGGTTTACCAGCAATCCTCCACAAACACCAGTGATAAGTGCCGCTGTAGGACGGATAATGGCAAAGCCCAGTCCCATCAGCGAGAACGTGGCCAGAATAGAGTCGATGCCAGTTTGAGGTGTGGCAATCAGAAACGAGGCAATGGCTCCCTTCGAAGCCTTCTCGTTCCTGAGTCCGATAGCGGTGGGGATGACTCCACATGAACACAGCGGCAAGGGTACACCCAGCAGCGCCGCCCAAACAACGGACAGCTTATTGTTACGCGAAAGATAGTTGGCATAGAACTTCTGCGGCACGAATACGTGCAGTACCCCTGCGATGAAGAATCCCAACAGCAGATAGGGAGCCATTTCGCAGACCACGTTCAGAAAGGCTACGGGTAGGCGCGTCAGCGGGAATGGCGATGTGAAGAAACCCTGTAAATCCATATTCTGGTGCAAAGGTACAACAAAAAATTGAATTACAGGCACGTTTACTCCACAATCTTGATGGCGACGGCCTTGAGCTGCTGCCAGCCGGCGCGGTCGGTGAGGCGCACCATGAAGTGGTAGTCGCCAGGATCGATGTCGGCGGGGATGGGGATGTCGACGCGGGCATCGTACTGGCGCTGGGCGGCGGGGATGGTGTAGTCCTGATTATAGACCCAGGGCTTCACGGGCTGCTTCTGCGCGTCCATGGGGCACTCGACGGAGGATGTGCTGTGTGTGTGGTGGTCGAAGTTGTTGTGAATCTCGATGTTGTAGGCACCCAGTTCGCTGTCGTCGGTGAAGACGTAGTGGAAGGGGATGGTCTGGCCGCGCTGATACACCTGACAGTCGATGGGGTTGGCTGTGATACCTTGATCTGTGATGACGGGCTGCTGCATGTCCTTCTGAGCGTCGTCGTCGGAACTGCTGCACGCACAGAGTGCGCACAGCAGTGTTGTCATTAAAATACTTTTCTTCATATTGTTTTCCTTTATTTATTCGTGGTGATGATGGTCGTGGTCATCCTCGTCCTCTTCCTCTTCGGTGATGCTCATTTGGACGGTTGTCGAGAGTCCCTGCGCGTCGGTGACGGTCATCTTCAGCACATCGCCTTCCTCCACGTTCTTGCCTGCAATGTCCACATGCACGTGGAAGCCGTCGATGTTCAGCACGCCGATATATTTGCTATCGGTCACAGGACGGGTCACCTTTACCGTACCGTCCTTGCTCTCGATCACCAGGAGGATTGAAGCAGTACGACCCTTGGCCTCCACATCGGCCTGGGTGCAGAGCTCGTCGCCCTCGATGTTGGCCTCGTGGAGGGTGATGACGGGGGCGGGCTGCTTGTCGTCATCATCGTCTTTGCTGCAAGATGAGAAACTAAGGGTGAACACACACGCGAGAGCCATCAAGAGGCTCATGTAAATATACTTTTTCATTGTTGATTTTGCTTTTTTATTTTGTTATACATTAGAACTCCAGCCCCACCATCATCGACACGTTGCGGCCCGGCTCGGGCACGTCGATAAGGCGGTAATAGCTGGTGTGGTCGTAGTAGCGCTTGTCGAGCAGGTTGTCGGCATGCAGCGCCACTTTCAGGGTGTTTCGTCCCAGCGGGATGTTCTTTCCCGCCGAGAGGTTCAGCGTCCAGTGCCCATCGGTGGGCTTTTCGGGGGGTACAATCTCATGCTGTGCGCCGACGATGTGGGCGTTCAGCCCCACGAATCCCTCGCCATGCCAGTTGAACGAATACTTGATGCCAGTGTCAACTGACCACGGCGTTGAGAACGGCAGCGTGTAGCCCTTCTTCTCGCCCGACTTCTGCTCGGCTTTCAGGTATTCACCCTTCAGCTCGGCATCCCAGTGCTCCGTCATCCTCCAGTTCACCTGCGCCTCGACGCCGTAGCGCAGCACACGGGCCTGCGTGTAGTGATACAACTGCAAGCCCTCGACGTACTGCGACGTGGGGTTCAGGTAGATGTAGTTGGGGAAATAGTTCACGTAGGGATCGACCTGTATGCACAGCGCGTCGTTGTCCCAGTGAATGCCCGCATCAATCTGGTACGACTCCTCGGGATCGAGGTCGGCATTGCCGCGCTCGTAGCGGAAGATGTGGTAGTTTATGCCGTCGGCGCCAAGTTCCTTAGGGATGGGCACGCGAAAGCTCTTTCCGATGTTAGCCTTCAACACCCACTGGCCCACGCCGTAGTTGACGCCTGCCGACCACGTAATGCTGTTGAAGTTGCGACGGATGTCAGCCGAGCGCTGCATGTAGACGGAATCGCCATTATCCGTCGGCGTCGGGAACCAGTCGTTATAACTATGTATGTGCGTATGGGCGTGGTCGAAGCGGATGCCGGCGTTCAGTTTCAACTTTTCACTCAGCGTCCAGCGGTCGAAGGCGTATGCCCCGAGGCTCAGTGTCTCGAAGTCGGGGATAATAAAACCCCAGCCGCCCCGGCGGTTGTGCTGATACTCGCTGTTCAGGCCTGCGCTCAGTTCGTGGTGCTCGCCCAGAGCGAGGCGCAGCCCTATGTTGGCCGTCAGCGTACTCTTGTTGAAGCGGCGCTCCAGCGTGCCGTCGGGCTTCGGCATGTAGCCGTGGCTCACAGGCTCCGAGCGTTCCTCGCGCAGATTGTTCTGATAGGCCACGTTGGCCTCCAGCGTCCACAGGTCGGTCTGCCACGACGTATGACTCAGCACCTTCAGGTGGTTCACCCACTGGTAGGGCAGGTCCACGTCGCGCCGTGAACGGTCGTAGTCGATGTCGCTCAGACGCACCTCCAGGCCGTGGGCGTTGGCAAAGAAGCCGCTCTTGGAATAAGAGTCAGAGATGCGCACGTCGGTATGGAAATGGTAGCCTGCATAGCCCACCATCACGCTGCCGTCGCGCTCCAGCCCAGCAGTGTTGCGCAGCCGCCCGTCCTTCAGCTTGATATAATACGAGTAATACTGTATGCTGTCCGTCGGCACTTTGTAATCGGCATAGTCTATCAGCGTCATGTTCGCACGGTAGAACCATTTGCCCAGCCGTCCGCCAACCTTGGCCGAGAAACCTAGCTGCTCGTTGTTCGAGCGACCGAACAACTGCACCGCGCCCTCCAACCGCTCCGTGGGGATGTGGTTCGAGAACAGGTTCAGCACGCCGCCGATGGCATCCGAACCGTAGAGCAGCGCCGCCGGACCCTTGATAATCTCAGCGCGGTCCACGGCAAACTGGTCTATCTCCAGCCCGTGGTCGTCGCCCCACTGCTGGCCCTCGTGCTTTATGCCATCCTCGGTCACCGCCATGCGGTTGAACCCCAGACCGCGAATCGTAGGTTTCGACTGTCCCGAGCCGATGGCCATAGCCTTCACGCCAGGCACGCCCTCCAGCGTCTGCATAAGGCTGCCTGAGAAATGCTGTTGCAGATAGTCATGGCTCACCTGCACCGCCGACTGCGACGAGCGCATCTGGAAATCGCGCTGCCGCTGCCCGCTCACCGTCACACCCTGCAGCGTGATGGTCGTGTCAGCCGGTTCACTTAACGCCAAAGCAACAGCCAATAAAGATGTAATCATATTGGATGTTTGTTTGAAATGATGAGATTGTACTGTCTGTCGCGACTCATTCGCAGCAGACCATTATCATTTCAAACAAACGGGAGGCCCGCGCAGGGACACCACGCCGCAAGCCACAGAGGCTAAGCGGCAACGGTTCTGGGCGTACAACTGCACGCCCCTGTTCAGAATGAAAACCACACCTACGGCCGAGGCCGTCAGCATCGTCAGCGTCAGAAACTGGCACAGCACGCAGTCGTGCGCCCACGTAGCCGTCGCCGCAATATGACCGTGGCAACTGTGGTGTACGCAATCTGCGCACTCCGTCGTTATCGTCTCGCCAGTTTCATGGATGTGAATAGACGACAAAACCAGCATTGGCACAAACACCGCCAATAGCAGCCATGAGGCAATATGTCGTCTAGTTTCCTGTTTCATTTCGTGTGCAAAGGTACGAAATAGTAAGCGAAATACTTTTTTTTCTTCTCAAAAATAACTTTTTTTATTATTTACCAATTATTCTCCCTCTCTTTCCATAATAGATCAAGGGACTTTGATCTGTTCCAAAAGACAATAACAAGGAAACGGAAGTCCGCGCGGCTTCCGTTTTTCTGTTTACAGGTCTGTTAGCCTCGAAAGGACACAGGGACAGGTACATTACACATGGAAATGGTGCCGGGAACGACAATAACGACAAGTCATTTATAACTTCACAGCCCCACTGTCTGATTCGAAAAGACGGTGGGGCATTTTAGATGGCAGAGGGACAGTAGCTGACAGCGCTTACTTGTCGTTATAATGGCCGTAGGCAGAGAGCACGTCCACGTAGACCTCTGTCTCGAAAATGCGATACACCAAACGGTGTTTCTTGGTAATCTGACGACTCCATCGGTTCTCGGGCTTACCCTTCAGTTGTTCTGGATGGCCTGTACCTGTTTGAGGATGGTCGGCAATCTCGTTAAGCAACTTGACGGCCTTCTTATAAGATGCCGGTTCGCTACGTTTCAACTTGGCAAGCCCCTCTTGAGCTTCGGGAGCAAAGGTAATGGCGTATTTCATCAGAGCGAATTTAGCCAGGCATTCATGTCGTCTTTATTCGTAAAGGTGATACCTTTACCCTCAGCGATTTCTTTCTCGGCTTTATCTACACGGGCAAAGAATTCATCCTTCGTCATCAACGTCGGGTCTTCCTTCTCTGCTACCAGCTTGCGCAGATATTTTGCTGCACGCCTCAGCAGGTTTTCGTCCTCTGCTATGATGCTCATGTTACGGAGCAGTTCGGCATTCATCTGTATTGCTGTCATATCTCGATTTATTTATTCCGGTGCAAAAATACAAATAAAAAATGAAATAACAAGCAAAACGACGAAAAAACAGCATTGAAACCGGTCCCTTCCGTGTTGCTCTTGGTGGAAAGGTTGAAGGAATCGGGGGCAAGTGGTTGATGGATTGATGGTTAGGAAAGGGGGACAAAATTGGCTTAACAAACCTTAACTACGGAAGGATGAAAATCGTGAAAAATACATAGGATTTTCGACAAGGTTTTCGGAAAATTATTATTAACTTTGCGACCGTTTTCGCCCTGAAAAATGCGACGAAATAAAAAATTTTGACGATAATAACGATTAATACCTAATTGTAAAGGATGATTGACTACAAGAACTTATTGGATGCCTTGTTCGAGAAGGTAGAGCGAATGAGGACTGAACGCCCCTCGGCGGGTACGAGATACTGGCTGATGGGCATGGTGGCGGACATCATGGAGGTGGCGGAGACGTTGCAGAAGGAGGTGCTGGAACGTGTTCGTCAGGAGGTTGTGCTGGATGCCGACACGGACATTGACTATACCGAAACGGGCGAGCGGGTACTGACGATGGTGCTGACGGCACCAAACGATGACTTGCAGGAAGCGACGCAGGCGGTGAACGATGCTTTGGGCGTGTTGAGCGACGTGCTGACACAGATTGCCAGTCAGCTGGAGCGTCGCCATAAGGACGAAGCGTATGCTCGTTTGTACGATCAGGAGAAGCGCCGTTATTTGAGTTCTGGTACACCTCGTCGGGTTCGCCAGACTTTTGAGGATTGGCTGTACGACGTGTGCAACGGCTCGCCCTGCATGGATGACATCAACGCTTACGTGACGGAGAAGTTGGTACACATGTTTGAGAAGGGTGTGTTCGATTCAAAGGTAGAGCACATCCAGCGTGCTACGCGCTATCCTGCTGAATTTGACTTCAGTCTGCTGGACGACGACCATAAGCTGAAGAAATCGATTCACAAGCACTATTCTGAGTTGCGCAAGTTGGTGGATTATTGCGACGGCTTTTTGGTGGTTAATCCAGTGAAGGTGGGGCGACATTTCTATACGAATCGGAAGGAGGAGAACGCCAGGGGGCACCGCAATGCCTTCCTGAAGTACATGCACAAGATTACGTTGGCACAGGAGGAGCGCAAGAAGCTGCAAGAAGCCGATGTGGAACACGAGGACAGCAGCCTACTGCCTGAAGTGTTGGCAACCGGAATGGCGATGAAGTATTGGAAAGGGTTGCAGAAGGCAGGCTTCGTAGATGAGACTTTCCAACTGTCGCCCACCACGACACGAAAGCAGGCGATGTATATTGCCGATGTGTTTTCAGACAAGTTGCAGATGCGCTCGAAGTGGAAGCCCTTTCAAGAGCTGTGGCACATCAACAACCTGGCGCAGGAGAAATGGGAAATGCAGGAAACGGGTAAGACGCCCGCACGTTCGGAAGATATAGACAAGGTTTTTGTGGATTAACATAACTCGCTGAAAATCAGCATAGGTCACCCCCTATATAGCCCCTATTATAGGCCCTATATAGGGGCTTTTTGTTTTTTAT
>JAEEGI010020758.1_pt1 | contig 13117 bp, 7 predicted proteins | sample 8958751 | NCBI WGS metagenome assembly JAEEGI01 (sample SAMN16246545, study PRJNA631951) | gut metagenome | biome: gut microbiome; feature: rumen; material: KS-attached | host: Bos | place: Iran: Karaj | collected 2018-10
ATTGGGCCCAATCCCCAATCCCCAATCCCCAATCCCCAATCCCCAATCCCCATTTATCTATTTAAAATATAAAATAAACTTTTATCAAAAATTTATTATTTTTTTTATTAAAAATTAAAAATTTATTTAATTTATAAAGTTTTTGAAAATGATTAATGATTAATCATTTTTCATTTATAATAAAAAATACCTAAGTTTTAGTTTATCACTAGATTTCTATTTTTAATTGATCTTTAAAATCAGTAATGATAATCACTTATAATATTTAAATTTAGGAATTGTTTAATTTTAAGAATTAAATTAGTTTTTCAAATTTTTCTTGATTTTCATTAACTTCATTCATATATACAAAAAATATAAATTTATAAATTTCATAAATAAGTGAATTTAAACCTAAAAAACTATATATTCTAAAATTTACTTTAAAAATCTATATATCATAAATATTTTTTAAATATTATTTCATATTTAAAACTTATACCTTTATATCAATATATACATTATTTATTATGTCATGTGAATTTTCATTTTTATAATTAAATCAAACTTACAATTTTTTTTATTTTGACATTTCTTTTTCATTATTTTCTAAATCAGTAAACTCTTTAAATAAAAATAAATTAGGAACATGATTGCATAACTTTAAAACATCATCAACTTTATTAGAAATAAATTCAGCAGTTAAAGAATCATTACCACTCTTAATTAAATGATATAATTTATAACACATTCCACAAAATAAATCATTCAAAACTGGAAGAACATGTTCTCTTTTATTACACTCTTGAATTATAATTCGATTATTTATTACATCTAAAACACTATTAGTTAAATTTAATAAAATTGAACAAAATAACCATTCACATCTATTAATAAATAAAAATTGATAAAATAAATTAGAAAAATTTGGATATTTCTCAATTAAATAAAGAATTTGAAAAGGACCTAACATCCCATTTTGTTCTAAATCAATTTTTGGGTCATTATTTTGAAAACCAATTGATTCCCAATGTTCTCCTTCTTTTAAACAATATTTCTTTTTTGTCAAGAAATTATATATTGTACTTAATATACGATAATTTTCATTCAAATATTCTTCATATTTTAATTTTGAAAGACATAATATAAATTCTCTTTCTTTATTTAATCTAGGTTTTAATTTTGAAGATGAATAACAACAAAAGCATTTAATACATAAAGTTTTTTTTGGATATTTTAATTCAATTTGTTTTTTTAATTTGGAAAAATCTAATTTAATAAAAAAATTATATGCATTCTTATAATTAATTGGGTTAATTAAATCATAGTTTTTTTCGTCTTCAGGAGAATTTTGTTTTTTCATTTTTAATTCTTTTTCTTTTATTAAACTATTTAAATAAAGTTCCCTTTCTATCATCTTTTTTTTTAAGTCACTATTATCTTTATGAAAAAGGGGATTATTTGATTTTATTTGGAAATCAAAATATTGTTCTCCTTCTTTTAATTTATCTGGTGATCTTTTATCATCCGATAATTCACTATTATCATATTCTGATCTTTCTTCATATATTACATTTGCAATTTTAATGGTTCCCTTCATATAATGTGTTCTTTAGGTTCAATTTTTTAATTTATAAATTTTTATTTTAGTTATATATAAAATAATTAAAAATTTATTTTGTTATCTAATAATATTATTTTATTCTGTGTTTTCTTGATTTTTTCATAAAAAAAATTTCTGAAAAAACAAATGTTTAATTAAAGAAAATTCAAAAAATTATAATTTAAGGAATATAGATGAATAAATCACTATATCAAAAATTATTCGTAATATCTTTTCGTTATTTAAAAAAATTTGACCAAAAATTAAATTAAATTGTAAAATATATACAAGGTAAATAAATTAATATATTTTCATAGAAAGTATAAAATTACATTATTCAAATTGTTAACAATTAATATCATTATAACAAAAAAAATTAATGATTTAAAAGTTATTCATTTATGATTAAATATATAGTGATTTTTTCTTTTCTAATTAAATATAAGTTATTTTAAGGATTAAATGGATTTTTTTGAAAATTAAACTTGAATTCAAAAAACATTGAAAATCTTATTTGACATATATTTTCCAAATATAAGACAAATTATAATTATTTTTTTAATATTTCTTTAATATTCTTTCAGAATAAAAATTTTTATAGTTTGGATAATATATATAAACTAAAATAATATTTAAGATTTTTAAATTTATATTTCAAGAATTTGAAAAATTGAATTATTTTAAAAAACTTAACAATTTAAGAATAAATATAAAATAATAAAAAATAAATATTTTTCAAATTAACTTGTTGAATTATTTTTTTTTTCTAGGATCACTTGTAAGAGGCCTGATACGAGGAGTTAACATTCTTTCATTAAATCTTTTTTTTAGGTGTTCGAATTTTTTGTTTGATCCATTTGATTTAATATTTAAGGAATGATTAACTTGACTATATGGATTTTTTTTAAAATTGAAACTTCTAAATAGATCAATTTTTTTTTCTTTATCATTGTTATATTTTTTTTTGAATGTGTCATTGAATCTCATAGTATTTAATATTCTGTTTGATTTTGGAATTTCTGAATTAAATAAAGAAAAAATATTAGTGTTCTTTGGATTGAAAATTTTTTTGTTATCTTTATCAACATCTTTAGGCTTTTTTTGGGAATTTACTGGAAAAGATATGGGATAATATGGATTATTAGGTTTAAGTTGAAAATCTTTATAATTTTGATAATCAAAAACATCCCTTCTCCCAAAAACATTAGGTGCTGCTTTTCTACTCATTTCTGGAATAGAGACAGATTTAAAACTTTCATATATTATTTTATCTGATATATAATCATTATAATTATTTTTAATAGTTGTTGAATTCATAGCATTTTGCCTTATAGATTTAGTAGCATACTCATAAGTGTGCTTTGAACTATTGTTCATTGCTCTATTTACATTAAAAAATTCATTAAAAGTCTCTGATTCTTTTATTACTTCATCATATTTTCCTTTTAATAAAAGATTTGAAGTCATTTGAATTGCATATGATGAAATTATTTCAAAATCTGCTTTTTTTAAAATTTCATTTTTATTTGTACATATTTTTTTTAATTCTGTAAAAATTCTTATTTTTTTATTTCCATTTAAATCTTTATATTCAATGATAGTTTGAAAAGGTATTTCACTTAAATTAACTAAATTAATATCAGGCATTAAACTTATTTCTTTAAGTGATTTAAATTTAAAACAAAAATAAGGATTTATATCCTTTTTAATATTTCCAATGAATTTATAATAACTAGAACCATTATAATCTAAATTATTTTTTTCCTTATGAATAAATTCTAGAACTTTATTTAATTTTATTTGTAATTGTGTTTGACTGGCAATAATATCACGATTTAAAAAAGAGTCAATTTCTTCTAAATTCTCATTAGGATTAAATTGAATAATTTCTCCTCCTGTTTTTTGAACCATATTCATTAAAACTTGAATATTAGATTCAGAATCAGAAAAAGTAATTAAATTAATACAAATTCCACGATTTTTAGCCATTTCTCCTATTTTTTTATAAAATTTAGTCGATTTTTCTAAATCTCCGTCAAATGAACCAACACCTAAATTTGCAAATCCATCAGTGCATAAAAAAATTCTTCCATTATTATTTTTATCCATTAATAGGGATAAAGAAAATAATACTGAAGGCCCTAAAGCAGTACATCCTTTATCTTCTAAATTAGAAATTGTTTCAAATAATTTATTATAAGAATCTTTAATTGGTTTTGATATTATATTTTTATTAAATAATCCTGTTTTAATAATTTTTTCTTCATCATCTAATTCTTCTAAAAAAATATTATGATCACCATCACCATATGCTATAACTTCACTTTCAAAAGTTACAAGACCTACTTTATAATTTGGGTTTTTTTTATTTATTTCTTTTAAATTTTTTATCACTGTTCCTTTTATTATTTCTAATCTTGAAATCGTCACATCATTTTTTTCTATGAAACTTGTATTCATACTTCCTGAAATATCTAAACAAAAAATTATTGAACGTTGACTTAAATCTTCAGTTTCTTCTTTTGTTGATTTTTCAATAATATATTCTATTGTTGGTGTTGTCGGAATTAAATTGTTTATAATTTCAATTATATTTTTTGTAAAACAAAATTCACAAATCCATTCATATTTATTTGTTTCTGTTAAGTTTAATTTCGAAAATTTATTTAATATTGCATTACAATTTTTACATTTATTTGGTTTTCCTGATGTAAAGGGAATATTTTCTAAAATTTTGTTGTATTCAATTTTAAATATATTTACATTTGATTCATCTTTTTTATCTGGATTATCATTTTTCTTATTTAATTGTTTTGAAATAGGGGGTGCTGGATTATTAGAATGCTTTGCTTTTAAAATTTTTATGAAATTATATTCATCATTTGATAAATAAATTAAATCTCCACCTGCAAATTTCATTTATAAAAATTATAAAAATATTCATTTAATGATTTTATAATCTTAAAAATAGTGTATTCATAAAAAAAAGGATTAATTAATATTTTTACAATTTTCCCAAAAAAAATTATTCAAATTTTAAATAAAAATATTTTATTTTGATTATCATAACAATTTAAAAAAAAGAATATATTATTCATTGAGTTTTAAAAAATTTGAAAGATTTGTAGATATAATTAAAATTACATTTGATTTATCAATAAACTTGAAATGTAGAAAATTTTCAAAGAATATATGAAAACAACTTAATGATTATAATATAATGCAATTCTTCAGTAAATAATATTCTTTATTAAAAAAAATATTAATGTATTGGATAAAAATAATCTTTTTTACTAATATAAATCTTCTTTAAAAATTATTGTCTAATGTTTTCCTATTTTATAAATATAAAATATAAATTATAAGAAAAACTTCATAATAATTTTCATCCCAATTTATAATCAAGTTATTTTTCTTTTAAATTACTGTATCAATGTATTTATAAAGAGATAAAAATTTCCTTCTTTTAAAGAAGTTTTCATCAATTAATAATTTTTATATTATTTTCAATTAAAAATTTATAGAAATTCACTGATTTTACATTAAATTAAATATTAATAGTATTTAAAAACATAGTATTTATTAAAATATAATAATTAAAGTTTAGAATCAATTCTTTTAGAAACAAATTATATTAAGAAAAAACAAAGAAATATTTTAATATTTTAAAATTAAATAATAAATAAAAAAATTTTAAAAATGGGTCAAGACCAATCCCCTCAAATAAAAAATCCTCAAACATCAAAAACCCAAACACCTTTATTATCAAAATCTCTATTTGACTTTCTTTACATAATAGGTAGAGGAGGATTTGGGAAAGTATGGAAAGTACAATATAAAAGAACAAAAGTAAATTATGCATTAAAAGAAATGTCAAAAGTGAAAATAATAGATAGAAAAAGTGAAAAAAGTATAAAAAATGAAAAAGATTTTCTTTCAAAATTACATAATCCATTTTTAGTAAATATGATATGTTCATTTCAAGATTTTGAAAATTTATATTTAGTAATGGATTTATTCACAGGAGGAGATCTCCGTTATCACATATGTCAGAAAAAGAAATTCACAGAACAACAAACAAAATTTATTTTAGCATGTGTAATAACAGGTCTCCAATATATTCATAATAATAATATAATTCATAGAGATATAAAACCAGAAAATTTAGTTTTAGATTCAAATGGTTATGTAGCAATAACAGATTTTGGAGTAGCTAAAAGAAATTCAAAAGATAATTCAACAGAAACTTCTGGAACTCCTGGTTATATGGCACCTGAAGTTTTATGTGGTCAAAATCATAGTTTTCCAGTTGATTTTTTTGCTGTTGGAGTTATTGGTTTTGAATTTATGAATGGATATAGACCTTATTTAGGAAGAAATAGAAAAGAAATTAAAGAAAGTGTTTTAAGTAAACAAGCTCATATTCATAGGAAAGATGCTTTAATTTTAGGATGGAGTGTTGAAAGTTGTGATTTTATTAATAAAATGATTTATAGGAAACCTAAAAAAAGATTAGGGTTTAATGGGGTTTTTGAAGTTAAGCATCATCAGTGGTTTAAAGGGTTTGAATGGGATTTACTTGAAAAAAAAAAAATTAAAAGCTCTTTTATACCAAAAAATGGAGATAATTTTGATAGGAAATATTGCGAAGGTGTTGATAAAATTGGAAATACTACTAAAGAAAGATATTTGTATTATATGAAAAAAGAGCATTTTAAAGATTTGTTTTTTAATTATACTTTTATTAAAGCTGATATTATTTATAATGAGATGAAAGGGGAAAAAGGAAAAAGTTTAAATAGTTATAGTAATAGAAATACTACTATTTCGAGTAAAAGTTCAAATGGAAATGTTAATAATTTTAATAATTTTAAAGGAAGTGGGAATAATATTTTAAAAAAAACATATAATGGGAAAAGTAGTCCAAATTTTAATTATGCATCTAGTGGACTTATGAAATATTTAGAAAATAATGTAGCAAATAATAAAAATCATAGAGAAAATAATTTAAATGTTAAATATAATGCTAACTCAATTAAAATACATCAGAATAAATTTTCTTCTTTGAATTTAGAAAGAAATGGTAGTAATAGTTCAAGAAGAATGATATATTCTCCTCCAAATAAAATAATACATCATAAAAATTTAAATACTAAGAAGGAATTATCTAAAACAATGCAACAAAACAATACTTCAAATACTAAGAAGGAATTATCTAAAACAATTAAACAAAACAATAGTTCAAATACTAAGAAGGATTTATCTAAAACAATGGAACAAAACAATAGTTCAAATAATATTAGTAATAAAATTACATCTCCTGTTATTTCTCATAGTAGACCTATTAGTAGAATGAATTTAAATATAAGTAATGTTACTTCAAGCATTACAAATTATAAAAGTATAAAAAACAATAAATCTATTAATAGAAAAAGCACATATCAAAATTCTAAAAATGGAATTAATTTAAGTAATACTAATTTAAATAGTAATACAAATAATGATATATTGAAAAATAATTATTATTATCATTCAAATAATAATATTAGTAATAGTAATAATAATAATAATTTAGAAATTAAATCAGTGAGATATAATAAAATAAATGAAGAAAAAAAGAATTCAAATCCAAATGCACCTATATTATTAAAAAATGAATCAATGAAATTTCTAAATTTCAACTCATCATATATAAAAAATAAAAATAATAAAAATGAAACACAAAAAATAAAATATTCAAATCAGAGAAATAATAGATTAGGAAGTGCAAGTCATTATAATTTACAAAAAAATAATTATATAAATAAATTTATTAATACTCAAAGAAATAGACCAATTTCAGGAAGAAATACTTCTTATAGAAAAAATTCTAATCATTCAGGTTTATCATTGATTCATCATCATAATTAAAAATAACATATTAATTGTGTATTAATTAATATTATATCTTCATATTATAAATATAATTTTTTTCCATTTTTTAAAAACATAAAAAATATAAAATCTAATATAAATAATTTTTTAATAAAGTAAAAAATAGAATTAAAATTCAAAAAGTTTTATTAAAAAAGTTTTTAATTTAATATTCTACTTTCTTTCAATATCATAATCATTATCTAAATCAAAATCCATATCAGGAGGAACTTCTTGTTTAGGATGTTCTTCATCATATTTTTTTAAATCATCTTCTAATTTTTTTTGTGGATCTTCTTCTTCTTCTTCTCCTTCTTTTTTATCATCTTTTTTCTTATCATCTTTTTTATCTTCTTTTTTATCTTCTTTTTTCTTTTCTTTTTTATCATCTTCTTTTTTTTCTTCATCTTTCTTTTCTTCTCCTTCTTCTCCTTCTTTTTTTTCTTCTCCTTCTTCTCCTTCTTTTTTTTCTTCTTCTTTCACTTCTTCTCCAGGAACAATAATTTCAGGATGTAAAGCTTTAGCTTCTTCAATTATTTTATTTCTTTCATCATCAATTTCTTGATTTGCTTTTATTATTGCTTCTCTATCTTCTTTATATTTTAATACTTTATTATATCTTTCATTAATATCATCATATCTTATTTTTATTATTAATAATAAATAATCTATTAATTGGTAAAGTGACCAAGAATAATTTTTTATTTCATCTTTTTTTGGTAATACTGTTTCTAAATTGTCTTTTATTCTATTTAATTTAAATATTCCTCTACATTCTTCAGGCTTTGGTCCTAATGGTTCATAAGATATTATATATGGGAATATTTCATTCCATCTTTTTTTCCCTTTTTTCCATTCTAATTTATTTGTTTCATCTTCATTTATTGTTAATGGATCAATGTGACAGAAATATAAAATTGATTGAAATACTTTTTCAAATTCAACAAATTCAAATTCTTGGAATGTTAATAATATATCTTTCATTTCATTTTCAAAAATTAAACTTTTTAAATATCTACTTCTTGCTATTTCACCAAAATGATTTTTTGATGCTTCATCTTCAGCAGCAATATTTTTAGATTTATATTCTTCACTAGCATAATAATTATCTATATATTTTTGAATGAAATTTTCATAATTTTCTTCAAGGAATTTTTCATCTTCTTTTAATTTAGTTTCTTGGTCATCAAATTTTATTCTAATATCTCTATCTTTTTTTAATAATTTTTCTTCTAAATCTTCAATAGAACTTCTAATTGTACTTGCTATTTTTTTAATAAATTCCATTTCTTTTTCATTAAAAACTCTATCTTGACCAATAGTATCTAAACATAATATTAATTTTTTTTCATCTTTAGTAAAAGGAGCTAATTTAACAGGTTCTTCAGTCCATTCACTTAACATAGCTTGTAATTCTTCAATATTATTAATACCATCTAAATTATTTTCTCCTTCTTTTTTTTCTTCTTTTTTCTTTTCTTCTTTCTTTTCTTCTTTCTTTTCTTCTTCTTTTTTTTCTTCTTTCTTTTCTTCTTTTTTGTCCTCTTTCTTTTCTTCTTCTTTAACTTCAGTATCAATTCCTTGAGCTTCTTTAAGATCTTCAATTTTAGCTTTAATTTCTTCTTGTTTATCAAACCATTCTCTATATTCTTCATCTTGTTTGTTTTTATTTTCAGTATATTCTTTCAAACATTGAATAGCACTTAATAAAGAACTATAAGACATAGAAGTTTCATAAGTAATATCTAAACAAAAATAACAACCTAATCTAGGTTCTCTAAAAAATTTCATTTTAGGTTCAACAACAACATCATCAACTAATAATGAATTAACTACTCTTTCATTTTCATTTTCTTGCTCAATATTATTATTAACATTAACAACATTATTACTTCCACCTTCAACATTTCCACCTTCTGGATTTTCAGGAGGTGGATTTTCAGGTTGTGTTTGTTCTCCTTGTTGAGGAGGAGGACTTCCACTTTTAACATTGAATAAATCATAAGTAATACCTTGATTAGGTTCAATACATTTTCCATGAAGGAAATCATGATCATTATTCCATGCAATATATCTTATCACTTGTGTATTAGGTTGGAAAATGTGTCCTGTTTCATCATCATCTTCACTAACTTCTTTTCTCTTTAAATCATATAATGCTATATATACTCCTGTTGCATTTGTTAATATTTTTAATTCTTCACATATATGATTAAAACCTAACCAGAAATCTGGACATGTTTGAATTTCTTTTATTAAGGATTCTTGATGATCTGAATATACTTTTTTTGCTTCTTCATTTAATTGGTTTTTAGCTTCTTCCTTTTTATCTTTTAAATGATATTTCATCTTCAATTTTTCGCGTTTTAAGGCATCTTCATTATATTTTCTGAGAAGTTCCATTGATTTTGATTCACGAGTTAACCATTTTGATAAAAAGATTATTGGATTTTCAGGTTTTACTCTGTATAATTCAGTAAATGCTTTATTTAAAGTTTCACATAATGTTGATTCTTTTAAATATTCTATTTCTGGAATATATGCATTGTTTGGGTTTAAAACCATTTGCTCTTTTAAACGAATAAGTAAGTCTGACATATTTTTTATTTATTTTTATTGATGGTAAGTTATTTTTTTTATTTATATAATTTATTTATTATTTTATGATATACTTTTGACATTTATTATTTTTTTATAATTTTTTTTTTGTTTTTAAGTATGTCATTTAATTTGAATGATTGTAAATTTGGAACAAATAATTTAATGAAAGATTATAATTCTAATTATATTATGTGTAATGACAGTGGCATTCCAAAAGAAAATGAATTGGAAGAAATAAATGATTTTCAAAAATTTTTTAATTCAAATGATAAAATAATGGATTTAATTCAAGAAGATATTCCACAAAAAAATGTCAAAAATTCAAAAAAAACAAATAAAAAAGAAACAAATACATTAGAGACAAAAATAAATAATAAAATAGAGGAACTTGCTAAAAAAATGAATTTAACAAGTTCAATAAAAGAAAAAGTAAAAGATTTAACAAAGAAAGTATCAGATTCTAAAAAAATAAAAATTAAATCGATAGAAAGTATAATAGCCTCAGTAATATTTGTAGAATGTCGAAATTCAGAAAATCCAAAAACAATGCAAGAAATATCAACTCAATTAGATATAGATAGAAGAGCTGTAAATAGATGCTATTATTCAATAAGAGATATAATTGTTGAAAATAAAAATAAAATTCCACAAACAGTTTCAGGATTAATCAATTCTTATTGTGATAAATTATTAGAAAAAGACAATGAAAACTTAAAAAAATTATCTAATGAAATTGCTGATAATGTTTGTAAATATGAATTAATTGCTGGAAGAAATCCAAATACTATTGCTGCTACTTGTATTTTAATAGGAGCTAGATTATTAGAATTGAATATTGGGAAAAAATTAATTTCTAAAAAAGTTGGAACTACTGAGAATACTATTACTAATGCTTATTCTGTTCTTAAAGATTATTTTGAATCTATTGTTCCTAGTGAATATAAGGAAAATATTCAATTGTTAGAAGAAAAATAAATTTCTAATTATTATTAAGAATTTTCTGTTTGAAATTTATTAAAAGAAAATAAGGATTTCTGTATAATAATATTGTAATGATAAATATTATAATTATGTAGTTATAATATTTAACTTCTTTTCTTTTTTATTTTTTTTTTAATTGTTAAATATATTAATTAATTGCGATTGAATTTAAATCAAAAATATAAAAATGAATGAATATAATTCTGAATCTGATGAAAAAAATAATAATTTAAATCAAGATGAAATAATATGTAAATTAAAATCACAAATTTTTGAAAAAGTGAAAATTCAAAAAAACTTTCTTTTACTTCAATCAAAATATCGAAATCTTCAAAAAGAATTACAATCATTAATACAAGCAAAACAAAGATTAGAAAATGAAATACAATCAAAATCAGATTCTGGAAATAAAAGTCTTTCAAGTTTAAAAGAAAAAAATGATAATTTATTAAATGAATTAAAAGATCAAAAAGAAAATATCAAAAAATTAAATGATGAAAATAAAAATTTATTTAATAATTTAGAAAATAAAAAAATAGAATTTAAAGGTTTAAAAGAACATCTTCATGAACAAGAAGGAACATTATCAAAATTAAATGATGAAAAATCACAATTAGAAAAAGAAATAATGGAATTAAATAAAGTAAATGAAAATGATATAAATGATATTAAGAATTTAAACTATCAAATAAATAATTTAAATAAAAAATCAAATGAACAAAATATAATATTTAATCAAAAAAATTTTCAAAATCAAGAGATTTTAAAAAATTTAAAAACACAAGAATTTGAAAATAATAATTTATTTGGTAAATTAAAAGTAAAAGAAAGTGCTTTAATGAAAGCTCAACAACAATTAGAAAATGCAAATAAATATCTTAATAAATTACAAAATGATTATAATGTTTTAAATACTGAATATCAAAAACAAAGAAGTAAACATATTGATATTCATAATAAAATTGATAGAGAAAACTTACTTATAAGTGAAATTGGGGGAAATAATAAAAAAATAGAAGATATTGTTAATGAAAGAAAGGAAATTATTGACAAATTAGAAAAAGAAAATAAAATTTTTAAAACTGATTTAGATAGATTAGTTAAAGAAAAAATATTTTTAGGACATAAAGTAGAAGGATATAAAAGACATATTTTAATTTTAACTGAACAAAATGATAAACTTTCAAAAGAGTTAGAAAATATTCCTGATAGAGATATGAATCTATTAATGGAATTAAGAAGAAATGAAAAAATAAAATGTGTAGAAGAGCAAAATGGACATATTATAGGAAATTCTTTTGATAATTTAAAAATTTTTTATAATCAAAATATGGGAGTTATTAATAGTAATAATAATATAAATGAGATACAAAATGAATTCATTAAAAGTGAAAATAGTAATGAATATATAAATCACAATAATAACATTAATAATAATGATAATGTTGATAATGATAATATTAATAATATTAATGATAATAATCAGAATAATAATAATTATATCGAAAATAATAATATTTAAATATTCAATTTTTTTTAAATTGTTATCAAATAAAATAATAATATTTAAAAAGTTATTTACTATTTTAATATAAATTTATAAATTATTATTATTATTTATTGCTTATTAAAAGAAAAAATATAAGATTCCCTATTTGATTTAAAGAAAAATCTTGGAAATTATCTTTCATAACTATGAAATCTTGATATTCAACTTAGATTTTTTACAAGAACATTATAAATAAAAATCATTAAATATTATTCCACTCCCAAAAAAATTTCAATCTTTAACAAATGATTATGAAAAGCATAATGAGAGAATTCACTTTCAAAATAATATATTATAAATAATATGAATATAATTTTTATTATTGATAAAAAATTATTACTTGAAAAATAAGATAATATTTTCATTAATAAATATAATATAAAATAAAAGACTCTAAATATTTTAACTAATTTTATTATATTCTTTAAAAATTCAAATATATAAAACATTTTTTATTATAAAATTATTATAAAAAAAGCAATAAAATAATA
>JAEEGI010020760.1_pt1 | contig 13117 bp, 11 predicted proteins | sample 8958751 | NCBI WGS metagenome assembly JAEEGI01 (sample SAMN16246545, study PRJNA631951) | gut metagenome | biome: gut microbiome; feature: rumen; material: KS-attached | host: Bos | place: Iran: Karaj | collected 2018-10
CCGGTGGTCGTCTCCTCACAGCCGCCGATGACCTGCGGGATGAGATCGGCGGATTTCGTATGCATCAGATGGACCAGATCGCCGCCGTCGTCGATGATGAGGTTCGGCGCGGCCTCCAGCACGCTGCAGAGGTACTCTTCATATTCCTCCATCGTACAGCCGTAGCGGGCAAAGACCTCCATGCCTCCCGCGGCCAGCGCGGCGGCCACGTCGTCCTGCGTGGAGAGCGGATTGGAGCCCGTAACGTACATCTCCGCGCCGCCCATCTCAAAAACGCGGCAGAGATAGGCCGTTTTCGCCTCGAGGTGGACGGAGAGCGCCACGCGAAGCCCGGCGAAGGGTCTCGTCTTCGCGAAGTCCTCGCCCAGCGCCCGCAGCACGGGCATGTTGCGCTCCACCCAGTTGATCTTGACCTCGCCCGAGGGGGCGAGTGTGATATCGGCGATCCGGCTCATGCCAATGTCCCTCCGAAAAAGTATTTGATAGGTTATTTTATCACGGCCGAGGCCCGTTCGCAAGGATTTCCGCATGTTTTCACGCCTTTTCGCGCCCCTGCCCCGATCCGGCTTTTCCCCGCATTTCCCCGTTAAAAAAAACCGGATAATACAGCGCCGTCCGACCGTGTTTTTCGGATTTCATAACTATAATAATCATCACCTTATGTAAACTTTTGGAGGGGAATGATGCGGATGGATGAGCATGGAGCGTCGGGGGTCCTCGGGCGGATCTCGGCATGGACGGAGCAGGACGGAAAATGGCGTACGCTGCTGCGCTGCGCGATCTGCGCCGCGCTGGCCCTGGTGCTCTCTCTGGGGCGGACGCCGGGAGGAAGCGCGCCCTTCGGTGTCGCTTTCGTGGCGGCGGCCGGGACGGGATGGGGCGGCGCATCCGCGCTGCTGGGCGCGGCGGCGGGTTATCTTCTCGGCGGCGGGATCGGATGGGGCATCCGCTATCTGGCCGCCTCGGCGCTCTGCTTTACCGCCGCTTATATCTTTCAGGAATTCTCTTTCGGGCGAAATCCCTTTTTCATGCCCTTCGCGGCTGCGGTCGTCACGGCGCTGACGTCCTTTCTCGGCAGCTTTTCTCTTTCCGGCGCGGGCGTCACGGATCTGTCCGCGCTGGTGCTGGAAGCGGCCCTTGCCTTCGGCGGGACCTATTTCTGCCGCTTTGCCCTGAGGCCCGACGGCGATCTGTCCGAGAGCGGCGAGATCCGGCGCAGCGTCTCCTGCACGGTGCTCTCCGCGCTCGTGCTGATGAGCCTTGTGCCGCTGCGGCTGTTTGATCTGCTTTCCGTGGGCCGCGCGCTCGCGCTGATCGTGCTGATGGCCTCCGCGCTCAAAGGCGGGATGCTCACGGGCGCCGCGGCGGGCACCGTACTGGGGATCACGATGGATCTCGCCTCAGGGGGCTCCGGTTTTTTTGCGATGGCCTACGCCTTTTCCGGACTGCTCTCCGGCGTATTCAGCCGCCACAGCCGCCTTGTCTTCACGCTCTCGTTCGTACTGGCCTCCGCTCTCGCCGCCGCCGGCGTCTGGGATCCGACCCTGTCCGCCGCGCTGCTGTATGAGACCTTCGCCGCCTCGGTGATCTTCATCCTGCTTCCGGGCCGCTTCCTCAGCGCGATCGGCATGCTGCTGCATGACGGTCGGCACGGCGGCGGAGAGCGGGATCTGCGGCGCTTTGTCGCCTCCCGGGTAAGAGAGCTCTCCGACGCGTACGGCGAGCTATACGGCGTTGTCGAGCGCAGTCTTTCCGAGCCTGTGAACGACGGCGACGTGGCCTCCGTTTTCGACCGGGCGGCAGACCGCGTATGCGTGCGCTGCGTCAACAAGAACCGCTGCTGGAATGCCGATTACGTCGATACGCTCTCGGCGCTCAACGACGCCACGCAGGCCATGCGGAAAAAAGGCTCGCTCGCGCAGGAGGATCTGCCGGGCTGGTTCCGCAGCCGCTGCACGGAGCTCGCGCCCTTCGTCTCGGCCGTGAACGCGGAGCTGCGCGCGATGAATTACCGGCGCGAGCTCAAAACGCGCCTTGAAGAAAACCGCGCCGTCGCCTGGGGGCAGTACGCGGATATGGCGCAGCTCCTGGGCGGCGTCGCGGACGAGCTCAGCAGCGTCAACGGCTCGGATCTGCTCGCCGAGCAGCGGCTTGCGCGTTATCTCGCCTCGCTCGACATAGACGCGGAGGTCTCCGTCTTCCGCGACGGGCGCGGACGGCTGCGCGCCACGATGGAGAGCGGCTCGCTCTCTCCCCTGCTCTCGGATCCCCGTTATCTCGACGCGCTTTCCCATGTGCTGGGCGTGCGAGTCTGTCTGCCGCAGGGCGCGGAGGCGGCCGACGCGCGTCTGACCGTGCTGGAGGCCGAGCCTTTGGCCGTGTCCGTCGGCATCGCCGCCCTGAAGAAGCGCGGCGAGCGCGTGAGCGGCGACAAGGGCAGCTATTTCAAAACCGATTCCGGCATCCTCTGCGTGATCCTCTCCGACGGCATGGGCACGGGCGACGAAGCGGCGCGCGACAGCACGCAGGTCGTCGCGATCCTGGAAAAATTTCTGCGCTCCGGCGCCGACGGCGCGGCCGCCATGAAGCTGCTCAACTCCGCGCTTCTGCTGCGCGACGGGGAAAACTGGGGCTTTGCGACGGTCGATCTCATGTGCATCGATCTCTTCTCCGGGGAGACCTGCTTTTACAAATACGGCGCCGCGCCGTCCTATGTCCGCAGCGGCCAGAGCGTGCGCCGCATCCGCGGCGAATCCCTTGCCGCGGGGCTGAGCCTCGGCGGCGGCAGCGCGCCGGACGTCGTGCGCATGAAGCTCACGCCGGGCTCCACGGCCATCATCGCCTCGGACGGCGTGATCGCGGACGGCGACGACGAATGGGTAAAAGCCATGCTGCTGCGCGGCCTTGACGATATGAAGGCTCTGGCAAAGAACACGCTCCGCGAGGCCGAGCGGCTGTACGGAGGAAGCGACGACATGACCGTCGTCACGGTCCGGGTCGAGGAGCGCGCATGAGCGGGCGCTTCATGGGCGCGCTCAGAGAGCGTCTGAGCCTGTTCTTCGCCCGTCCCCGCAGCAGGAAGGAGGAAAAACAAAAGGAGGTGATCCGGGGCAGCGCGGGCAACGTGATCATCGTGAAGTCACCGAATACCGAGTATTTCAAGGAGGCAATATTCATACTTTGCGATGATCTCTTTACCCGCCGCGGCGTCGACCGCAAGCAGCTGATGCGCGAGGCGAGAGAGGCCGCCTTCTCCTATGTTTCGGACTGTGTCCCCCCGAAGAGCTCGGGCTTTCTCCGCTTTCTCGTCCCGTTTTTGCTGGGGATGTCATCCTGTTTTGCCCTTCTGACGCTGCTCAGGCTGCTGTAAAACGAATCCCGGGAGCGCCGCTCCCGGGATTATGTATTATGTAAACTTGTTATTTCGAGTAGAACATCGTTACGTATTCTTCCAGCGTGAGCTCCAGTTCCCGAATCTGCTTGGCGGCCGCTGTCCCCACGAAGCGATAGTGCTCGGGCTCGAAGCCGTGGCCCGTGATCTGCTCTTTCCCCTCCGGGTAGCGCAGGATGAAGCCGTACTCCCAGGCGTGAGAGGCGAGCCAGTCCTGAAGCTCACGCTGCGCTCCCGGGTCCTCCCGCGCGTCGGCAAGATCCACGGCAAGGCCGAGCTGATGCTCGCTGTGGCCGGGCAGAGGGATCTTTCTCTGGGCCATCCGCCTGGCGCTCTCGGCGTCCGCTCCCTCCTCCATATACGAGTCGGCGAGGGTATTGAAAAGCTCTCGCTGCTCGCTCGCGCTGCGGTAGGCCGCCGTGACGACCGGCTCGAAGCCGGCGCCGCGGCAGGCGGCAAGCAGCTCTTCAAGCTCTGCGGCGCAGCGCTCGTCGATCATGTGCTCGTCGTCGATAAAGCTCAGCGTCTGCTTCTGATCCTCGGGCGCGGCCGTCTCGCTGTCGACGATGCTCAACAGGCTCGAGCTCTCGCTTCCGCCAAGCCAGCCCTTGATCCTCGCCAGGAAGACGATCGAAATGATCAGCACGGCGAGCGACAGCAGCATCGCGATCAGCAGGATCCATTTTCTGCGTTTTTCTTTTTCTGTTTCCGGCGTCGCAGGTGCTTGCTCCATTCGCAGTGCCTCCTTTCTCACCGGGATCGACCAATAATATTGACGCGATCGAAAGGAAAAAGTTTCAAGAAATATTTTCCTCTGATCGTACTATACAACAAATCGCCGGGTTTTTACAGCGTACGGAAGCTCTCTTAAGGATTTTTCAGATTTCAATCCCGACAAGAAATAAAAGCCGCGCAGCACGGCGCGGCTTTCGTAACGATCAGATCTTCTCGTCGAATTTGTAGCTGATATCCTTTTCAAAGCTCAGCCTGTCCTCTTTTTTGGCCGCGATGCGGGAAAGCGCCGGGGCCATCCGGATCAGCACGAGCACGGCGATGAAGAAGCACAGCCGCACGGCAAGCGTGTTTTCGATAACGAGGACGCCGGCCACCGCCAGCACGATCCCGCCGGCGAGCGTGCCGAGCGCGAGATAGCGCGTCGCCCAGGTGATGAGGACGCAGATGAGCAGCACCGCCGCGCCGACGGAAAAGCTCATGAACATCGAGCCGATGACGAGCGCCGCGGTCGCGTAGCTGCCGCGGAAGCCGTAGACGGACGGATACGCGCGGCCCAGCACCAGACAGAAGGCCGCGAGCGCGCGCCCGACCTCGGCGTTGCCGCTCGACGCGAAGAGCCGTCCTCCGACGATCATGGGGATCGCGTCCTTCACGAACTCGATCAGCGCCAGCTTCAGCAGGCCCTTGACGCCGTAGACGCGGCGAAAGTTGGAAAGCCACGCGCTTCCCCGGCCGAGGCGGCGCAGGTTCGTGCGGAAAACGAAATTGGAGGCGATCACCTGCGTGTTCAGGCAGCCGAAGATATAGGCGATCACCGCCGTGAGGATACTGAAGATCCAGTATTTCATTCCTTGTCTCCCTTCTGTCGGATCACGATGCGGACGGGCGTTCCCTCCAGGCCGAACACGCTTCTGATCTGGTTTTCGATATAGCGCTGATAGGAGAAATGGAACAGCTCGCGCGAGTTGCAGAAGATCACGAAGTTGGGAGGCTTCACGCCGGTCTGCGTCATATAGTAGATCTTCAGACGCCTGCCCTTGTCCGTGGGCGGCTGCACGCGCGCCTGCGCGTCGGCGAGCACGTCGTTGAGCATGCCAGTGGAGATGCGCAGGCTGCTCTGATCGTTGACGTAGTTGATCAGCTCGAAGAGCCTGTCCGTGCGCTGTCCGGTCGCGGCCGAGATGAAGAGGATCGGCGCGTAGCTCATAAAGCTCAGATCCCGCATGATGTCCTTGCGCATCTTTTCCATCGTGCCGGTCTCTTTTTCGACAAGATCCCATTTGTTCACGACGATGATGCTGGCCTTGCCGGCCTCGTGCGCCAGACCCGCGATCTTCGTGTCCTGATCGGTCACGCCGTCGCGCGCGTCGATCATGATCACGCACACGTCCGCCCGCTCGATGGCGAGCTGCGCGCGCATGACGGAGAACTTCTCCACCCGCTCGTCCACCTTGGACTTGCGGCGGATGCCCGCGGTGTCGATGAAGACGTATTTGCCCTTGTCGTTTTCAAAGGGCGTGTCCACGGCGTCGCGCGTCGTGCCGGCCATGTCGCTGACGATCACGCGCTTTTCGCCGAGAATGCGGTTGATGAGCGAGGACTTGCCGACGTTCGGCTTGCCGATCACGGCGACCTTGATGCTGTCGTCCTCTTCCTCCTCTTCCTCCTGCGGCGGGAAATGCGCCAGACAGGCGTCGAGCAGCTCGCCCGTGCCGTGGCCGTGGATCGCGGAGACGGAAATGGGATCGCCGAGACCGAGCTCATAGAACTCATAGAGCCCCGGGTCCTCCGCTCCGGTGGAGTCGGCCTTGTTGACGGCCAGGACCACAGGCTTGCGGGAACGCAGCAGCATGTTGGCCACGTCCTTGTCCGCGGCGGTCACGCCGGTGCGGATATCCGTGACCAGCACGATCACGTCCGCCGCGTTGATGGCGATCTGCGCCTGCTCGCGCATGAACAGCAGGATCTCGCTGTCCGTGCTGGGCTCGATGCCGCCGGTGTCGACCATATCGAATTTTCTGCCGCACCACTCGCATTCGGCGTAAAGCCGGTCGCGCGTGACGCCGGGCGTGTCCTCCACGATGGAGAGGCGCTTGCCCACCAGGCGGTTGAACAGCATCGACTTGCCCACGTTCGGGCGGCCGACGATCGCGACCAAAGGTCTGGACATATTTCCTCTCCCTCCTTATCCGTTTTGATTATACCGATAGAATTCCCCGGAGACCGGGCTTTCCTTCGGCGCTTTGAGCGCGGGCAGCTCGCCCGCCATCGCGTCGAAGAGCGCGAAGCCGTCCTGCTCCACGGGCAAGATCGGCAGGCCGAGCGCCTCGGACGCCTCCGAGAGCTTTACGTCGTCGAGGAAATCCATCTCCTCGCGGCGCAGCATGTTCTGCGAGATCAAAAGCCTCTCGCCGAGCTCTTTTCCCTTCAGCTGCGCGATCAGATCGCCGCCGGTGATCAGGCCGGAGACGTTGATGCTGCGGCCGAAGAAATCGTTCTCGATCGCGTAGACCCGGCCGTTGAGCGCCGGGTACTTCTCTTTTGCCAGCTCGACGAGCCTTTCAAAGAACGGGGCGACCGAGGTCCCGCAGGCGATCGAGAACGCCGCGCCGTCCACGCCGTCGGAAAGGCGCAGCGCCGAGCGGAACTCGGTCTCCAACAGGCGGATCATGCCCACGCCGTTTTCCAGCTGGGTGTGCTCCTCGTAGAATTCGTCCTCCGGGAGCTCGAGCCCGGCCTTGAGATAGAGCTCGTCGCCGCAGAAGAAGATGCGCGTGCCGTGCTTTTCCAGGCAGCGATCGCCGAAGGCCGTGACCTGTGCGATCGTCTCGGCCGCGAGCTCCGGGCTGAAGGGCGTCAGCGGATAGAGCCCCTCGCGGAACTTTGTCAGCCCCACGGGGACGATCGAAACGCTGTGCACGCCGGGATACATCTCCTCGAGATCGCGCATCGTGCGCTCAAGCGCTTCTCCGTCGTTCAAGCCCGGGCAGCAGACGATCTGACAGTTCATCACGATCCCGCTTTGGGCGAAGCGGCGCATGATCCCGATGCTCTCGCCAGCGCGGGGATTGCGCAGCATCCTGCAGCGCAGCGCGGGATCGGTGGTATGCACCGACACGTTGATCGGGCTGATGTGCAGGTCGATGATGCGCTGGATCTCCCGCTTCGAGAGATTGGTGAGCGTGATGTAGTTGCCCAGAAGAAAGCTCAATCGCGCGTCGTCGTCCTTGAAGTACATCGTCGGGCGCATGCCGGGGGGCAGCTGGTCGATGAAGCAGAAAACGCAGTTGTTGGCGCAGGAGCGCGCCCGATCCATCAGGTAGCTTTCGAATTCCAGGCCCAGGTCTCCGCCCTCGTCCTTGCGCACGTGCACGCTGTGCTCCGTGCCGTCCTCGCGCCGCAGCACGACCGTGAGAGCGCGGTCGTAAGCGAAAAACTTATAATCCAGCACGTCGATGATCCGGTTGCCGTTGATCGACACCAGACTTTCTCCGATCTCCGCTTTCCCCCGCAGAGGGCTGGTGGGATCGATCGCCTTGATGCGGTTTTCCGTCTTGTCCGCCTCCCTTCGCCTGTTATGCAAAACGAGGAAAGGTCGCCCTCTCCTCGTTTCACAAAGTCTTACTTGCTTTCCTCAACATTGATGACCGTACGGCCCTTGTACTGTCCGCAGGCCTTGCACGCATGATGGGGCATGCAGAACGCGCCGCAGTTGGGGCACTTGACGATGCTGGGGGGCGTGAGCTTCCAGGTGGAAGAACGTCTCTTGTCACGTCTCTGACGCGATACTTTTCCCTTCGGGACTGCCATGTTGACACCTCCTGATCGCAGCTGTTTTGAGCAGCTATGTTTTTTTCGCCTTAGTCTTTATCCAAAAGCTGCTCAAGCACAGCAAATCTTGGATCCGTTTCTTTTCCGCAGCCGCAGGGACCCAGATTGAGATTCTTCCCGCACTTCGGGCAAAGCCCTTTGCAGTCCTCCCGGCACAGGAACTTGCTGTCCACGTCCAGGATGAAGAGCGTGGAAAGGATCTCATCCAGGTCGATCTCGTCGCCGTCTAAAAAGAACAGCTCGGGATCGTCTGCGTTGTCGTCGTTTTTCTCGACGATGACCGCGGAGAGCGGCGTTGTTTTGGTGGTTTCAAACTCGGATGCGCAGCGGTCGCAGATACAGAGCAGTTCCGATCTGATCTCGCCCTCCAGACGGAGGACGCCCGCCTCGTTGAACACCCGCCCTTCGGCGTGCGGAGCGGAGAGATATCGCACGATCGAGGGAAAATCCAATTCCTTCGTCCCCAGCTCGCAGGAAAAATCCACGCCGCTGCCGGGGATCTCGATAATCTCGCGCAGAGAGAGTTTCATACAGCACCTCACATGGCCGCGTGCCTTGTCGCCGCGAGGATGCCGCGGTAACGTCAGCCTTGATATTATAGTTGAGACTTCGGGACTTGTCAACCATATTTTTGTATTGTATAATGCCAAAAGTAAAAAAGTTTTCAATCGGACGGACACGCCATGAAAGAGCTGATTGTCAAGAAAAACGACGCCGGCCAGCGGCTCGACCGTTTTGTCGGGAAAGCCGTTCCCCTGCTGCCGGAATCGCTGCTGCAGAAATACATCCGTCTCAAGCGCATCAAGCTCAACGGCAAGGGCGCCAAACGGGACACGCACCTGAACGAGGGCGATCTGCTGCAGCTGTATATCAACGACGAATTCTTTGAAAAGCCGCGCGAGGAAAACGCCTATCTCAAGGTCGGCACGCCGCGCCTTTCGATCGTCTATGAGGATGAGAACATCCTCCTCGCCGACAAGAAGCCGGGCGTGCTGTGCCACAGCGCGGGCGCGTGGGACTACAACACCCTCATCGCCAACATCCAGGCCTACCTCGCCCAGAAGGGCGAATGGCGGCCGCGCGAGGAAAACGCCTTCGCCCCCGCGCTGTGCAACCGCATCGACCGCAACACCGGCGGCATCGTCATCGCCGCCAAGAACGCGGAGGCGCTGCGCATCCTCAACGACAAGATCCGCGACCGCGAGATCGAAAAATACTATCTCTGCGCCGTGCAGGGCCGCCCGAAGCCCGCGGAGGGCAGGCTGGAGAACTTTCTGTTCAAGGACGCAAGCCGCAATCAGGTTTACATAAAACAGAAAAGCGAGCCCGGCGCGCGCAGCGCCGTGACGGAATACCGCACGCTCTGCTCCTCCGGCAAGCTCTCGCTGGTGGAGTGCCGCCTTCTGACGGGGCGCACGCATCAGATCCGCGCACAGATGGCATACGCGGGCTGGCCGCTGCTGGGCGACGGCAAATACGGCAGCGAGCGCTTCAACCGCGGCTACGGCGAAAAGGGGCAGGCCCTTTATTCCTACCGTCTCGTCTTCGACTTCCCCACCGACGCCGGGATCCTGGAATATCTCCGCGGCCGCGAGTTCCGCGTGGATAAGATCGACTTTGTCGAAAAATACTTTCCCGATCACCGGATCGCCGGAAAAGAGGATGAATGATGAATACCGAACGGATGGTCGACAGGATCGAGTCCGAGCGTCTTGTTCTTTTCCCCTATACGCAGGAAAACCTTGCGCTGTTCAATGCGGATCTGCCCGCCTTTGAAGAGCGCTTCGGCGTGCTCTATCAGGGCGAGGAGCTGGATCATCTGCTGCGCGGCTTTCTTCTCAAGCTCGAGCGCGAGCTCGCCGAAGATCCGGAGCATTATCTTTTCTTTACCGAATTCCTGATCGTTCTGAAGGAAAACGACCGCATTATCGGCTCCATCGATTACAAATACGTCCCGCGGGACGGCCTCACCGAGGTCGGCTACGGGCTCAATCCCCTCTACGAGGGGCGCGGGTTCATGACCGAGGCGCTGCGCGCTTTTCTCGACTTCGGCGGAAGTCTCGGCATTCGAACGGTCCGGGCGGACACGCGGCCGGACAACATCGCCTCGCAGCGCGTGCTGGAAAAGTGCGGCTTCCGCTTTCTGTATCAAAGCGGGAATCTCTGGTGGGAAAAGACGCTGTAGGAAAAAGCCTTTACACGAAAAAAACGGACTGGATGACCAGTCCGTTTTTTTTCTTTTATTTTTGCGCTTTTTTCTTCGCCCGGCGGATCAGCAGCGCCTGGATGCACAGCATCATGCCGAAGAGCGCCGCGATGATGCCCATGCCGATGAAGGTCCAGCTCAGGCTGCGCGCCACGAAACCGAGCAGCAGCAGCATCGGCGCGCCGAGCACGATCGCCCAGAGATTCTGATAGATCAGGTTGTGCGAGGCGGGCGTCTCATAGAGCGGGTCGATCTCGCGCAGCAGGATCACGCCCGTGCTGGCCGTGCCGGTCAGCATGCCGTAGAGCGAGAGGAAGGCCTCGTCCGCGTAGTCCGGGAACAGCTTGCGGCAGATGCGGAAATTGTAGAAGTAGGTAGCGACCGCGCCGATCACGCACAGCAGGATCAGCGGCACCCAGAATTCCTTGTAGCGGAAGGCGGAGAGGTTGATCGCCGCGATCGAGGCCACGACCATGATATCGAACATCGTGCCGGAAATGCGGTTGAGCATGAAGTTGTTGATATATTCTCTCTTCGCCACGCCCCTGGCTTTGAGTCTTTCCAGAAAGCTGCGCACCAGGATCGCGAACACCGTGCCGATGAGGAAGTTGAAGCCCCAGATCAGCGGCTTGACCGTGTTGACGGCGAAGCCGCCCGCCCGGTCGAGCAGCACGGTCACGCCGGCCATCGCCGCGTAGGCGAGGAAATAGGACACGAACACCAGACCCAGCTGCACCGTCAGCTTGTCGAGCGATTCCGAAAGCGGGATCTCGTCCTTGCCCGTCACCATCTCGGCGGAAAGGTCCTCGATCTCCTCGGCGTTGACGACCTGCGCGCGCTTGTCGCCCGCGCGGCGCAGCTTGTTGAGATAATACACGCCGCCGACGGAGGCCGAGACGAAGCCCATCGCCGCAATGGTCAGGCCGAAGCTCGCGCCGTTCCGGAAGGCGGGATACTCGGTATAGCCCTGGTAGATGCTGCCCCAGTTATAGGCCTGGCCGGGGCCCTGTCCGTAGCCCATCGGCAGCAGCACGCCGCCGGCGGCATAGCTGCCGATCAGGTAGAACAGCGCGACCGTGATCGCAAGGCCCAGCAGCGCCTGCAGCAGGTACGAGCCGACGACCACCGTGCTGGTGGCAAACACGTCGCGCCGCGCTTTTTTGCCCTTGATCTTTTCCGTGTGGCGCAGCGCCATCGCCACGAAGCCGAGACCGAGACCGTGGAAGGTCAGCGCTTCGAGCGTCGAGGTCGTGAACATCGAGTGACCGAAGATCGCCTTGAAGGCCGCGTCGGCGGCCAGCACCAGAAAGCCTCCGAGCACCGAGCTGGGGATCAGACTGCGGCGCAGGAAGGGGATCTGCCTGCGAAGCGCGTTTGCCAGCAGCATCGCGCCGAAAAGCACCGCCAGCGTCACGACGAAGGACCATACCTCCACGTCCCAAAAGCTCAGTTGTCCGGTCATAGTCGAATACCTCGGATCTCTACAAATTCTTTTAATATTTTAATCTTTTCGGCAAACCTTGTCAATGCGGAAAACAGACTCGCCGAGGCGGCCGGTTTTTACCATACGCTGCGCCGCAGAGCGAACATGACGAGATAATACAGCTCGCTCGAGGCGAGGACGGCGTACAGCGCGATGCGCGGCGCTTTTTTCTCGCCGAGCAGCGCGAGCGACATCGCGACCGGCAGCAGCGCGCAGAGATAGCGCGGCGCGCTGAGCAGCCAGGTCGCGCCGATCGCGACGGCGTAGTAGGCGACGGCCCACAGCGTATAGCTTGCCCGCAGCCTTTTCGCGCCGAAGAACAGGATCGCGAGCGAAGCGAAATCGGCGGTCAGATTGGGGATCCACAGGCCCATCAGCTCGTTCCGCCCCGCTTTCAGCGCGTAGCGCGTCTGGTAGGCCGCGGTGTTGAAAAACAGGCCCGGCTCCTGGTACCAGTGCGTACGCTGATAATAGAGGAATTTGAAGGGGTCGCCCGAGACGAGGCGGTTGATCAGACAATAGAGCGCGAAGCCCAGCGGGACCAGCGCGAGCGCGGCCAGGCCGCGCCAGGCCCTCTTCCTGCCGTGCAGCAGCTCCGTGACCGTCTCCATGAACAGCGGCACGAAGAGCATCAGCCCCAGCGAGCGCGTGAAGGAGGCCAGCGCGCCGAAGAGCCCGGCGAGCAGCCATTTTTCCTTTCTCGCGCTGTAGAGACAGGCCGCGGAGAGAAGCAGAAAGAAGCTCTCGCTCATCGGAGCGGTAAAGAAGAACGCGCCGGGCAGCAGACACAGGACGATCACCGTGCGCAGCGCGGTCCTCTCGTCGTGATCGAGCAGCACCAGACGGTAGACGACGCACAGCGCGCCGGAAAACGACAGGATCGAAACGAGCATGCCCGAGAGGATATAATCCCTCGCCAGCACGTGCATCAGCCGGACGGCAAGCGGATAACCGGGCAGGAAAACAAGCTGGACGACGCGGTCGATATCCCCCTCGGAGATATACCAGTCGCGCGCGATGCACAGATAATGATAGGAATCCGCGCTCAGCCAGAAATCGGCGAACTGGCGCGGCGTCAGCGAATGGTTTACATAATGTAAAACCACCCAGACCAGCGCGATATGGACGAAGGCGCTGCCCAGGCCGATGGCGCAGATCCAGGCGAGGGAGATCCCCTCACGCTCGACGCGCGGCGTCGCGGCGCCGAACCACAGGGAGAACCAGCGCGGCACGAAGCGCAGGCACAGCGCGGCGAAGAGCAGCAGGCTCAGCAGCGCGGCGAGGAATTCCGGCGCCGTCGCCCCGTTCCCGTCGCCGAGCCAGAACAGGAAAAGAAGCGCCAGCACGGTCAGCCCGGCGGCGCAGATCCCTCTTTGGATTTTCGGGTATTCCTTTTCCACGGCTCTCCCTCTCATGAGCAAAAAGGGCGCGGCGCAGGCCCCGCCCTTTTCAGGAGCTTCCCTTACAGCTC
>JAEEGI010020763.1_pt1 | contig 13116 bp, 8 predicted proteins | sample 8958751 | NCBI WGS metagenome assembly JAEEGI01 (sample SAMN16246545, study PRJNA631951) | gut metagenome | biome: gut microbiome; feature: rumen; material: KS-attached | host: Bos | place: Iran: Karaj | collected 2018-10
ACTTTTGTACTTACCATCGTATTTGACCTTGTTGTAGCTATCGAGATCGGTATGGTGCTTGCATGTATCCTCTTCATGAAGAGAATGAGCGAGGAGTCCAGGGTTCGCGGCTGGAAATACTACGATCCCGAGGATGACCCGGACGGCCCTGAACTTAAGAACATTCCCAAGCATGTTCGTGTTTATGAGATCAGCGGTCCTATGTTCTTTGGTGATGCTGAGCAGATTGCAGAGATCAGCTTCAAGGACTTCACAAGAGCGCTGGTTATCCGTATGCGTGGTGTGCCTGCTATTGACGCCACAGCCATGCATTCCTTTGAGCAGCTCTATGACAGATGCAAGAAGCATAATGTTCAGCTTGTGTTCTCTCATGTTAATGAGCAGCCTATGAACACCATGGAAAAGGACGGTTTCGTTGACCTTGTAGGAAGAGAGAACTTCCAGCCCCACATAAATGACGCTCTTAAGAGAGCAGCAGAGATCTGATTAAGGAGATTTTGATGCCCAGAAAGATACTTATTACCAATGACGACGGAATACATGCAGACGGACTAGTGCGCCTGGCAAGATGCGCCATGGAGTTTGGAGAGGTGTGGGTTGTGGCCCCGGACGGAGAAAGAAGTGCCGCATCCCATAGCATTATCCTAAGGCACCAGATCGAGGTAAGACCCTATGATTTTGATGTGGAGGGAGTTCATGCCTATGCCTGCAGCGGACAGCCTGCAGACTGCATCAGAGTGGGAAGCCTTAGCGTGATGCCCGAGAAACCCGACCTTGTGATGACAGGAATCAACAGAGGATATAACGTGGCTTCTGATATTCAGTATTCCGCCACTGTGGGCTCTGCCTTTGAGGGAGAGTTCCAGGGATATTTATCCATCGCTTTTTCCGAAGGCATAAATGGTAATCATGAGGTTACAGACAAGTATTTAAGGGAAATAATGGCGAAGCTCATAGAGAAAGAGTATGTGCCGGGATATGTTTACAATGTTAACTTTCCCCAGTGCAGCCTTGAAGAGTGCAAGGGTGTTCTCTATGACCGAAAGGTTTCAAGGAAGGCATTTTTCACAGACACCTATAAGCTGGAGAAGGAAGAGAATGGTTCCAGATTCTACATGGTAGATGGAAAATATTCCCCCTGCCAGGAGGAAGGCACCGATTTCGGAGCAATAATTGATAATTATGTCTCTGTTGGTGTTGTAAGAAATATAAGTTAACGAAATATAGATAATAATACTTAACGGACTATTAAGTACAGGAGTTGCGAAAATCGACGCGACTCCTGTATTTTTTAGTTTTATTACGAAAATATTAAGAAAACGATTGAGAAAAAATATGCAAAATAGTGGCGGAAAATAAGGCTTTTTGGTGGAAACTGCACATCGAAATTGTCAGACAAAACGAAATATATTAAAAAAGTGTACAAAAATATGTTGACGTACACGTATTTTTATTCATATTATATATGTGTCGCGACAGAATAAAAGGGAGGTGCGTATGATGCACAATACAAAACTTAAAGGCATTAAAAGAGCTTTGACCGTTTTACTCTCAGCAATGGTTATTGTATCCGCAATACCAGCTAAAACGGTTCAGGCTGCCGGTGGCACTAACAAAACCGCAGCAGAAGTTGTCTCCGACATGACAGTTGGTTGGAACATCGGTAACAGCCTTGATGCTACCGGTCAGGCTTACTTGTATCCTTGCACAACATCAATGGAGACCTATTGGGGAAATCCTGCAACAACCAAGGCACTTATCGATGAGGTTGCCAAGGCAGGCTTTAACACAATCCGTGTTCCTGTATCATGGGGCCAGTATACATCCGGTTCTGATTATAAGATTCCTGCATTTTTCATGAACAGAGTTAAGGAAGTTGTTGATTATGCTATTGCTAATGATATGTATGTAATCCTTAATTCACATCATGATATCGGCGACCAGAAGAACTTCTATTATCCGAACAATGCTAACAAGAGCCGTTCAGAAGCATACTTTAAGGCAATCTGGACACAGATCGGCAATGAGTTTAAGAACTATGACTATCACCTTGTGTTCGAGACCATGAATGAGCCCAGACTTGTTGGTCACGGCGAGGAGTGGTGGTTCCCAAGAAACAACCCAAGTAACGACATCAAGGAAGCTGTAGCATGCATCAATGATTACAATCAGGTTGCACTTAATGCCATCAGATCCACAGGCGGAAACAACGCCACAAGATGCGTTATGGTTCCCGGCTATGATGCTTCAATCGAAGGCTGCATGACAGATACCTTCAAAATGCCTACCGATACAGCAAGCAACAGACTTATCCTTTCAGTTCATGCTTACATTCCTTACTATTTCGCTCTTGCAAGCGACACATACACCACAAGATTTGACGACAGCAACAAGGGAGATATTGATTCATTCTTTAATGACCTTAACTCCAAGTTCCTTTCAAGAAACATTCCTGTAGTTGTAGGTGAGACCAGTGCTACCAACAGAAACAATACTTCAGACCGTGTAAGATGGGCTGATTACTACTGGGGAACAGCAGCTAAGTACACCAATGTTGCAATGGTTCTTTGGGATAACAACATTTACGAGAATAATTCAGCCGGATCAAATGGCGAGTGCCATATGTACATCGACAGAAATACTCTTCAGTGGAAGGATCCCGCTATCATCAGCGCTATCATGAAGCACGTTGACGGAACACCTGCTACCATCAATGGCAGCCAGATTCCTTCAGATGAGCCTGTTGTAGAGCCTGATCCGGAGCCAATCGTTGAGCCCGATCCTATTGTAGAGCCCGATCCCGAGCCAATCGTAGAACCCGATCCAATCGTAGAGCCCGATCCCGAGCCTATCGTAGAGCCTGATCCAACACCTGTAGTAACAGGAGATCTTGGCGTTTCCTACACAATCAACAACTGGGGATCAGGATATCAGGTACTCATCAAGGTTAAGAACGATTCTGCAAGCACCGTTAACACCTGGACAGTTAAGGTTAAGAAGAGCGATGTAAGAATCGACTCCAGTTGGTGCGTAAATGTTGCAGAGCAGGGTAATTACTATGTGATCACTCCTATGTCCTGGAACTCAGTTCTTTATCCGGGCAATTCCGTTGAATTTGGTATTCAGGGAGCAGGAAGCATTGGAAACTCTGTAGAAATTACAGTTCAGTAATGTAATTGTTTACATTTTAAAGACAATTGGCAATGCCAACAAAGATGTGACAGAAATGTGACAACTTTGTTGGCATTTTTTTTATATTTTGGAAACTTTGCGTCTGAACAATTTGGAAAAAGAAATAAAATTGTAAAATAAATTAATAAAATATTTAGAAAATATTTACAAACTAAAACGTTTAAGTTACAATAATGGTTGAAAACACTATTAATATTTGTGAAAATGATTGTTTCTTCAATAACTGTTTGAAAATTCTATTATTAACATATTCGTAACATTTTGGTTCCAGCTTTGTAATTTCAGTGTGGGAGTAATGCATGATATCAATGCGCGCAGGTATCATATGAATTACTATACAATGTAATGTAAGGAGGGAATATGTTATATGCATAAAGGTGTAAAAGCTTTTTGCAAGAAAGTGTTGCTGGGTTCGTTATCGGCCGCACTTGTTATTGGCGGAATGAACTTCCCGTCAATCAAGGTAGAAGCAGCCGGCAACTACAATTATGGGGATGCATTGGCGAAATCTTTGTTGTTCTACCAGTTACAGGAATCCGGAAAACTTTCCGAAGAAACACTTTCCAGAACCAACTGGAGAGCAGATTCAGGACTTAATGACGGTGCTGACAACGGATTGGATCTTACAGGCGGATGGTATGACGCAGGTGATAACGTTAAGTTCAACCTGCCTATGGCATACTCATCAATGGTACTTGGATGGTCATATCTGAACAATCCTAAGGCTTACAGCCAGTCAGGCCAGACCAAGTGGATTCTCCACGATATCATGTGGGCTAATGATTACTTTGTAAAATGTAATCCTGATTCACGTACTTATTATTATCAGGTAGGAGATGGTGGTAAGGACCATGGCTTCTGGGGAGCTCCCGAGCTCGTTGAGGCCAAGATGGACAGACCATCCTTCAAGGTAGATGATACCTCTGCTAATGGTGGTTCTTGCGTTACAGGTGAGGCTGCAGCTTCCCTGGCAGTTGCTTCTCTTGTTTTGAAGAACACTGATGCCGCAAGAAGTGCAACATACTTAGCACATGCTAAGACTCTTTATGGAATGGCTGAGAGAGCTAAGAGTGACGCAGGCTATACAGCAGCCAGTGGATTCTACACCTCATACAGCGGATTCTATGATGAGCTCGCATTAGCAGGATGCTGGTTATATAAGGCTACTGGAGACAAGACATATCTTACAAAGGCAGAACAGTATGCCGAGAACTTTGGTACAGAGTTCCAGGGCGGCGACGAAGTTGCTTTCTCTTGGACAATGTCATGGGATGACACTCATATGGGTGCTTGCCTGTTACTTGCTGAGTTAACAGGAAAAGAGAAATACTACACACCTATTGAGAACAGTATTGATTGCTGGAATGGCAAGATCAAGGGTTCTAACCCTGTTACAATCAGCCCCGGCGGACTTTCATTCCTCAGCCAGTGGGGATCAGTTCGTTATGCTAACAACCAGGCTTTCATAGATGCAATCTATGTTGGACTTCCTAAGGCTGATAAGCAGCACATCGCTGATGCCAACAGCTACATTGAGAGAACAGTTAACTACACACTTGGCAGCTCAGGTCAGAACTTCATGGTTGGTTACAACTCTCAGTCACCTAAGAATCCTCATCACAGAGCAGCTCATGGTTGCTGGTCTAACAACCTCAACGCTGAGCCTAAGACTTCAAGACATACTCTTGTTGGTGCTGTAGTTGGTGGACCTAGCTCTGCTAATGACAGCTATGTAGATGATCGTAGCGATTACATCGCAAACGAAGTTGCTTGCGATTACAATGCAGGATTCACAGGCGCTTGCGCATATCTCTATGAGAAGAACGGTTACGGCTCAGTTGTAACTCCTTCAGCTATTGAGAATACAGACGGCGCTGAGTTCGTTCTTAAGGCTGGCATCAATGCTCAGGATAAGAACAACAAGATCAACTTTGTAGAGATCAAGGCTGTTATCGAGAACCACACAGCTTGGCCTGCAAGAATTACTGACAACTTAACACTTCGTCTGTTCTTTGACCTCAGCGATGTTATCGCTCAGGGCTACAAGGCTTCAGACATGACAATTTCTACAACCTATATGCAGCACAAGGTTAAGATCTCTGAGTTCAAGGCTTCCGATAAGGCTGGTATCTACTATGTAGATGTTAACCTTGCAGGCGCTGAGATCTATCCCGGCGGACAGAGCGAGTGCAAGTGCGAGCTTCAGCTCAGATTCACAGCTCCCGGCAAGTGGGACTTCTCTAACAGCCCTTGCGTAAAGGGTCTTGGCGGCACAAGCAATAACCAGATGGCTACTCCTAGCGGAATGCAGCTCTTCGAAGGTTCTAAGATCGTTCTTGGCGAAGGCTATGCTCCTGAGCCTGTTGTAATCGACGAGCCTGTTATTGTAGATCCCGATCCGGATCCGACACCTACACCTGTTCCGGATCCTGAACCCGAGCCCGATCCAGAGCCTACACCAGATCCAGAGCCTACACCTGATCCGGAGCCTACACCTGATCCGGAGCCTACTCCTGATCCGGAGCCCGAGCCGGAGCCTATTGTAGATCCTGAACCTACACCTGTTGTTACAGGCCTTACAACTGATTACACAATCAACAACTGGGGATCAGGCTACCAGGTACTTATCAAGGTTAAGAACAATGGCAAGACCAAGGCAGATTCTTGGACACTTAAGGTAAACAAGAAGGACGTTGGAATTGATTCAAGCTGGAATGTTAAGATCACAGAAGACGGCGGTTACTATGTAATCAAGCCTATGGAGTGGAACTCCGTAATTGAGCCCGGCAATGCTGTAGAATTCGGTGTTCAGGGTTCAAGCCACATCGGCAACAAAGTAGAGATCCTTGTAGATGGTCAGGAAGCAGTTGTTGAGCCCGATCCCGAGCCTACACCTGATCCCGAGCCTACACCCGAGCCAGATCCGGAGCCTACTCCTGATCCAGAGCCTACACCTGAGCCAGATCCGGAGCCTACTCCTGATCCCGAGCCTACACCTACACCCGAGCCTCAGCCTTATGATCCTTCAGCAGCTGTAACAGGTGATGACTGGCTCCACACAGATGGATCCAAGATCCTTGATATGCAGGGCAACGAAGTTTATCTTACAGGCGCTAACTGGTTTGGTTTCAACTGCTCAGAGAGAGTATTCCATGGTCTTTGGAATGCTAACATGAAGAACGTAGTTGAGGGAATGGCTGACCACGGCATCAACCTTGTTCGTGTTCCGATTTCAACAGAGCTTCTTCTTGAGTGGAAGTCAGGCAAAAAGATTAAGACAAACATCAACACCAATGCAAATCCTGAGCTCAAGAGAGCAGACGGATCTGATATGGATTCAAGAGAGATCTTCGATACTTTCCTTGCAATGTGCAAAGATAACGGTATCAAGGTTATGATGGACTGCCACAGTGCAGATGCTAACAACTCCGGTCATAACTACAACGTATGGTATGGCCCTAAGGGCTTCACAACAGAAGACTGGATCAATGCTTGGGTATGGTTTGTTGGCGAGTACAAGAATGATGATACAATCATCGCTTGCGACCTTAAGAACGAGCCTCATGGCAAGTATTCTCAGGGCGAAGCTAACGCAGCTAAGTGGGATGATTCCAAGGATGAGTGCAACTGGCAGTATGCAGCAAGCCGTTGCGGACAGGCTATCCTTAATGTAAATCCTTACCTCCTTATCATGGTTGAGGGTATTGAGGAAACACCCAGAGCAGGTTATGACTACAACTCAGGCACACAGAACCCTAACGCTTCAGAAGACGAGCTTAAGTACTATGGCGGATGGTGGGGCGGCAACCTTAGAAATGCCGGCCAGTATCCTGTAGACCTTGGCCAGTACCAGAGCCAGCTTGTATATTCACCTCATGATTACGGCCCACTTGTTTACAAGCAGTCATGGTTTGACAAGGCATTCACAGAGCAGACTCTTCTTGATGACGTTTGGTATGACAGCTGGTTCTACATCCAGGATGAGAACATCGCTCCTCTTCTTATCGGAGAGTGGGGTGGATTCATGGATGGCGGTGACAACGAGAAGTACCTCAACATCATGGCTAACTTCATCGCTAAGAATCACATCAACCACACCTTCTGGTGCATCAATCCTAACTCAGGTGACACAGGCGGACTTCTTAAGGACGACTGGGCAACATGGGATGATGCAAAGTACAACATGATGAAGAAGACCCTTTGGTCAGATTCAAGAACCGGCAGATTTGTTGGTCTCGATCATGAAGTACCTCTTGGCCAGTATGGTGAGACAGTTTCAGCATATTACGGCAGATAAAGCATAATAAGCAAAAAAATATTGCCCGCTTGGATCAATGATTCAAGCGGGCATTTTTGTAAATACACAAAAATATATTGATGCATTCTTTTATAATTGACAAGGTTAATGCGGTAAAGTTATAATAACTACAATATATTGAAGAAACCTATGATACGGAGATAAAGCGAGTAGGGCACTTCCAGAGAGTCCGGGTAGGTGTGAGCCGGATAGAACGCTGATTCGCAAATGGACCGTTGAGGGCATGGTGAAAGGGGATTCCCCGAGTATTCATGACGGGCAGACACCCGTTACCAGGTCAGAGATATGTTAGTATCTTATTAAGCGTGTGATGTATCACAAATTGAGGTGGCACCACGGGTAGATGAATGTTTACTCGCCCTCAGCAGAAATAATAGTTGTTTCTGCTGAGGGTTTTTTATTTGTCTGAAACCTGAAGCAGGAAAAAAAGGAGGAAGAAATGCACCAGACTACTTTTGAGGAAGTAAAGAAAATTGCCGGAACAGGTGACTATAAGCTCATCCCTGTTGTAAGAGAGATTCTCTCGGACATAGCAACTCCTGTTCAGGTCATGAGAAAGCTTAAGAATGTCAGTGACCACTGCTTTCTTTTGGAAAGCGTAGAGGACTCCAGACAGTGGGGAAGATATTCCTTCCTGGGCTACAATCCCACCATGGAGATCAGCCTCAAGGAGCACAAGCTCTATGTGACCGATGAAAAGGGAGAGGTCACCGTCACAGAGACTGATGAGCCAGGAGCTTTTTTAAAGGAACTGGTTCAGAAGAACAGATCCCCCAGACTTGAGGGGATGCCCACCTTTACCGGAGGTCTCGTTGGCTATTTTTCCTATGATTACATGCAGTATGCAGAGAAGTCTCTGAAATTCAAGGCTAAGAACGAATATGATTTCAGCGATATGGATCTGATGCTCTTTGAGAACCTTATCGTTTTTGACAATTTCAAACAGAAGATAATCATCATATCCAACGTACATGTTGCTCAGGCAGAGGATGAATTTAAAGGCAGCTATGAAAAAGCTGTATCAAAGCTTGATGAGATGGAGAATATCATTGTAAACGGCGCCTCCAAGGCCATTGAGCCCGGAAGGCTCCTGGATGAGATCAAGCCAGTTTTTTCCAAGGAGGAATACTGTGAGAAGGTAAAGAAGACCAAGCAGTACATTGTGGACGGAGATATATTCCAGCTGGTTTTATCCAATCCCATGGAAGCCAGATTTGAAGGAAGCCTCTTTGATACCTACAGAATTCTTCGCACCACCAACCCTTCACCCTATATGTTCTATTTTTCGGGAGATACAGAGATTGCGGGGGCTTCTCCCGAGACTCTTGTTAAGGTTGAGGATGGCATAATCAGAACCTTCCCGCTGGCGGGAACAAGACCCAGAGGAGCCAGCTATGAAGAGGACCAGGCCCTGGAAAAAGAGCTTCTGGCGGACGAAAAGGAAAAGGCAGAGCACAACATGCTGGTGGACCTTGGAAGGAATGACCTTGGAAAGCTCTGCGAGTTCGGAAGTGTTGAAGTTGAAAAATATATGGGCATCGAGAGATACTCCCATGTTATGCATATCGGATCCTCGGTAAAGGGCAAGCTTTCTGATAAATATACCGCCGTGGATGCGGTGGACAGTGTTCTTCCCGCGGGAACCCTTTCGGGAGCACCCAAGATCAGGGCCTGTCAGCTTATAGATGAGCTCGAGGGAATAAAGCGCGGAATATATGGCGGTGCCATAGGTTACGTGGACTTTACCGGTAACCTTGATACCTGCATTGCCATCAGACTTGCCTATAAGAAAAATGGTAAGGTGTTTGTACGAAGCGGAGCGGGAATTGTTGCTGATTCTGTTCCGGAAACAGAGTTTACTGAGTGCGTGAACAAGGCTAAGGCTGTTGTCAATGCTATCAAAGAGAGCACTCTTATGGATAAGGAGGTCTGAGCCATGATACTTATTATCGATAACTATGACAGCTTTACTTATAATCTTTACCAGCTTATAGGAACCATCAACCCAGATATCAGGGCCATAAGAAACGACGCCATGACAGTCAATGAGATCGAGGAACTTGCGCCAGCTGCAATCATCCTTTCTCCAGGCCCCGGCAAGCCCTGTGACGCCGGTATCTGCGAGGAGGTCGTTGAGAAACTTGGTTCAAAGATACCGATCCTTGGAGTATGCCTGGGACATCAGGCAATCTGTGAGACCTTTGGAGGCACTGTATCCCACGCAAGGCATCTTATGCACGGCAAGCAGTCTGAAGCAAAGGTGGACAATACATCCCCGATATTTGAAGGCCTTGAAGACACCATTAAGGTGGCCCGATACCATTCACTGGCCCTGGTGCCGGAGACACTTCCTGATTGCCTTAAGGTGATATCTACCGCCGATGACGGAGAGATAATGGCGGTTCAGCACAGGGAATATCCGGTGTTCGGACTTCAGTTCCATCCGGAATCCATCATGACTCCCAGAGGAATAGATATGCTGCGCAATTTTCTTAAATTTTCATCTTAAAAAATCAATAAAATATAGTATAATCATTCAAGTAATCGGTAATCGTCAGGTTACCGATTATTTAGTGTCAGTAATATATTTGAGGTTTTTGTTTCATGAGAAAGTTTTTAAGATTTTTGGATAAGCTTAAGAAAAATGCGAAGGATAAGCATGCGAGCTTCTGGAAAAAAGTAACTGATTTCATCAATATTTCTATATTTATGGGCCTGCCTGTGGGCATGGGTCTGGTGGTATATTGTGGGCTTGCCAATGCAGGCAAACAGGCCCTTGGAATTCTTAGTTTTCTGATAGTTACAATGATAGCCTTTTATCTGGAGACATATATAGTTCCGCTTTTTCATGAGGTACATGAGCAGTATAAAGAGGATGAGCCGGAAGAAGCTTCGGAGTCAATGGAAAAGCGATATATAAAGAGAAAGATGCCCTATTTCGGTGAGAAATTCGGAACGGAACTCTTTGACAAGGTGACGGAAAAAGAAAAATATTTACCTTTAATTTATGCTGACGGACATACTTCAGATATAATAAGTATAAATGATGCTGATAAGTGGGTTTGCATCGATGGACAGTATTTTCCTCTGGATCTGATCTATGGATACAATCTTGGGAATAATGAGCTTTACACAGTGGATGGCAGATCAATAAAGCTTTCCGACAACATTGTAAAAAAACAGGGCCGATATGAGCTGAAAACCTTCCTTGAAAAAAGAGGATGTTTTCGCGAAAACAAGATCAACAAGGCCGGTACCTATTATAACAGAACCTTTGCCGGGCATGATACGGACCTGCCCAAGGCTGACTGGGCCAAAGGACGCTATTTCTGGGAAAAAAAGGTAGCCAATGAGCTTCATGGGCAGAACAGTGTTCCGGCTTTTATTCCCGTTGATGAATTGAGAAGAGTAAATCCGGAGATTTTTACCAGGGTTTTATCAAAACATGAGCTTTCAAAGCTTAAACAGGCAGTCAGCGGAGAAGAGGATGAACTTTTACAGGCTATCGATTTTAACAGATATGCCAATGAGTTTACTCTTTGCAACGGAATTGAACTGATAAGGCTTTTGAATAATTCCAATTATGAGCCGGGAATGGATTTTTTGTTTGACTGTCTCAGAGATATAGATGAAGCCTGCTTTCAGGTTGCGGTTTCGGCTCTTACTCATTTTCCTACCGATAAGGTAAAGGAGAAGTTGGAGGAAAGAGCAAGGCTTGCCTATGAGAGCGGCGATGCGATCCATCTTGCAGGACTTTTATACCTGGCTAAAGAGATGAATATCAGTATTGATTATATTGAAAATATTAAAAAAGGCGATTTCGCCGGCAAAGTTCGTGAGTTCTTAGTGGAAGAGCAGGAGAAGGAGCCTGTTGCCTTCGAATTGGGAGGCAGTGCTTATCTGAAGCAGTAAAGGCTGTGCTCTATTATTCATTGGGGGAAAAGAGTTGAGGGTTGATATTCAGAGAATAGAATCCGGAGAGGATGAAGTGATCCTCAGATACAAGGAAGAGACCGGGAAGATAAAGGCCATCCTTGATGTCATTAGGGGCGGCCAGGGCAGGCTTTATGGCAGGAAGGATGAGGAGAGAGTTTCTGTTTTTCCCGGGGATATCCTTTATATAGAATCTGTGGATGATAAGATTTTTGCTTATACCATGAAGGATGTGGTGAGACTTGACGGAACCCTTTCGGGGCTTATGGAGGAGCTTGCTGATGTGAGTTTTTTTAGATGCAGCAAGTCCATGATCATCAATATCGACAAGGTGGAGAGGCTTAAGAGTCTTTCTTCTAACAGGATTGATGCCACTATGGAGGGCGGCGAGCACATCCTTATTTCAAGGACCTATGCTTCTGAGTTTCGAAGACTTCTTAAGGGGGTATGAGCATGAAGGATAAGAAAAAGACAACACTTTGGGAGAGATATCTCACCAAGGAGATTGGCATAGAATTCAAGGCCTGCCTTTACTTTTTTGCAATCCTGTTTTTCTATAGCATGTACCGGATATGCACAGGGTCCCTGGAGGCCAGTATCATTCATATGGCGGAGATGATCTTTGCCTGCTACATAATTGGATATATCCAGGTGTACCTTCTGTGGAACTTCGATGAAGCGGACAGGGTGGGGGCAAGGGAGATCGCGGGAGTTATCATATGCACGGCGGTTTACAGCCTGTTGTCTTATTTTCTGGGCTGGTTTGACAAGAATGTCTATGTTACTTTGGGGCTGGCGGCATATGTGCTTGTTACCTATATCTGCGTGATCCTTATCTATAAGACCAAGAGAAATATTGATGATAAAAAACTAAATGAAGACCTTGCACTTTTTAAGACTGAACACAAAAAAGTGCAGGATAGGGGCGAATAAGTGTCACTTGCGGGAACATGTATTGTTCCCGCTTTTTTAGTGCTTTAAGATAAAAATATAGAGAATGAGTACAGCTGATATGGAGTTTTGAAAGGAGCACTATGGGAAACGTGATAAGCATTAAGAACCTTACAAAGACCTACGGCAAAAAGCGGGGCGTTGCTGATGTATCCTTTGAGGTTCAGGAGGGTGAAATATTCGGATTTATAGGACCTAACGGCGCAGGAAAGTCCACCACCATCAGGTCTATGCTGGGATTTTTGAGATTTGATTCCGGGAGCATTGAGATCCTTGGAATGGATGCGGTAAAGGATCACGAAAAGATCCTGAGGGAAGTGGGCTATATGCCCTCAGAAGCGCTTTTTTACCCGGCAATGAAGGTGTCAGAGGTGATAAAGTATGCTGCGGATGTAAGGCGCATGGACTGCAGGGAAGAGGCTGCAAAGCTCTGCGAGAGGCTCCAGGTGGACACCTCCAAAAGGATAAAGGAACTGTCCCTTGGAAACCGCAAGAAGGTGAGTATCGTCTGCGCCATGCAGCATAAACCGAAGCTCTTTATCTTCGACGAGCCCACCAGCGGCCTTGATCCACTGATACAAAAGCACTTTGTCGAGCTGATCAATGAGTATGTCAATGCCGGAGCCACCTGCCTTCTTTCGACCCACGTGCTTTCCGAGGTAAACAGGTACTGCAGGCACGCCGCCATCATGCGTGAGGGAAGACTGACAATGCTCGATACC
>JAEEGI010020764.1_pt1 | contig 13115 bp, 12 predicted proteins | sample 8958751 | NCBI WGS metagenome assembly JAEEGI01 (sample SAMN16246545, study PRJNA631951) | gut metagenome | biome: gut microbiome; feature: rumen; material: KS-attached | host: Bos | place: Iran: Karaj | collected 2018-10
AACTGCTGCAGTATGTGTTTGAGTATGCTCGAGTATCAGTTGGTGAGATATCATCCATTTCTCGAGGAAAAGTAATATCAAAAGATGATATCAAAGAACATTCCGGTGATTATCCAGTTTATTCGTCTCAGACAGAAAACAATGGTGAGCTGGGAAAAATTGACTCCTATATGTTTGATGGAGAATATTTGACTTGGACAACCGACGGAGCAAATGCAGGAACAGTATTTTACAGAACAGGCAAATTTAATGTAACCAATGTCTGTGGATTGATAAAAGTTGATAAAGAGATTGCTAATACAAAATACTTAATGTACTCGCTTCAAATTGAAGCGCCTAAATATGTTAACAGCGGTATGGGAAATCCAAAACTAATGAGTAATGTTATGGAGCGTGTATCAATTAATCTGCCTTCTAAGGAGGAACAGAAGCGTATTGTCAGCACGCTTGACCGTTTTGAAACACTCTGCAACGACATAACCGAAGGCCTCCCCGCCGAGATCGAGGCAAGGCAGAAACAATACGAATACTACAGAGACAGACTACTGTCATTTAAGGAGAACTAACGTATAACAATGAAGGCACTGCTTGATTTTCTTTCGCTTCCACTTAGCTTACCGATCAATCCAATATGGGATTTTGTCATCTGTGCAATTATTGGCGAAATCGCTTATTGGGTTGCATATTCGTTTGCCGGAAGAAACGCAAGTTCGAGCGCAGGGCGGTCGGTGCTTCACTGGGCCGTCAGAATACCGTTGTATTTCATTCTATGGCTGATTGCCTGTATCATTATCACTGTAGTCAATTTCATCAAAGCAAACTGGGTATGGGTTCTCATAACGCTTGGTATCCTTGCAGTTGTCGGAGTTTTGATAATTGTAATCCTTCAAATAGTACACAAGAAAAAGCAAAACAAGAGCAGCGATTCAAATTCGGGAGATTGATTTTTATGCCGTACTTCAACATCGTCGCGCAGACGACGGAAAACACTGTCGTAACAGAATACGAACCCGTCAAGGCCCGTTCTGACAGCTATCAGAGCGAGGCGGAGCTTGAACGGGAGTTTATCCGTATGCTCTGCGAGCAGGGATACGAATATCTGAAAATACACACGGAGGCAGAACTTCTGCAGAACCTGCGCGTCCGGCTGTCAAAACTCAACAACTATGAGTTTACCGACAGCGAATGGGACAGATTCCTGAAAGAGTCGGTCGCAAATCCCAACGAGCATATTGAAGAAAAGACGCGCAAGATCCAGGAGGACAACGTCCAGGTACTGCGCCGCGACGACGGTACGAGCAAAAATATCACCCTTATCGACAAAAAGCAGATACACAACAATTTCCTTCAGGTCATCAATCAGTATTCGGTCAGCCAGAGCTCCGGTGCAGCACACGATAATCGCTATGACGTTACCGTTCTGGTCAACGGACTCCCGCTCGTGCATATCGAGCTGAAGCGCCGCGGCGTCGCTATCCGCGAGGCGTTCAATCAGATCAACCGCTATCAGCGCGATTCGTTCTGGGCCGGCTGCGGACTGTTTGAGTACATACAGATATTCGTTATCTCAAACGGCACGAATACGAAATACTACTCCAACAGCACCCGTATCAACCATATAAACGAGAACAAGACGGGTATGGGGAAAAAGCATTCCACGAGCAACAGTTTTGAGTTTACCTCATTCTGGGCCGACGGAAACAACGTCGTCATCCCCGACCTTATCGACTTTACCCGTACGTTTTTCGCAAGGCATACTATCCTCAATCTATTGACCAAATACTGCGTCTTTACATCGGAAAAGATGCTTCTCGTCATGCGTCCGTATCAGATCTCGGCGACCGAGCGCATACTCAATCGCATCGAGATCGCGACCAACTACAAGAAATACGGCACCGTTGCCGGCGGCGGTTATATATGGCACACGACCGGCTCGGGCAAAACGCTGACATCATTTAAAACCGCGCGTATCGCCTCTCAGCTTTCATATATCGACAAAGTGCTGTTCGTCGTCGACAGAAAAGACCTGGACTATCAGACGATGAAGGAGTACGACCGCTTTGAAAAAGGCTCGGCAAACAGCAACACGTCGACTGCGATCCTGAAAAAACAGCTTGAAAAAGACGATTGCCATATCATAATTACAACGATCCAGAAGCTTTCCACCTTTGTTAAGAAAAACCCCGCACACGAAGTGTACGGGAAACACGTTGTTATCATATTCGACGAATGCCACCGCAGCCAGTTCGGTGACATGCACGCAGCCATAGTAAAGAACTTTAAAAAGTATCATCTGTTCGGTTTTACCGGCACTCCGATATTTGCGGTCAACGCCGGAGCCGTCCACGATCCGCATTATTTCACGACCGAGCAGACCTTCGGCGATCAGCTGCACACTTATACCATCGTCGACGCGATCAACGATAAAAACGTCCTTCCCTTCCGCGTCGACTATATCAAGACGATGGACGCTGAGCCGGATATCGACGACAAGAACGTCTGGGATATCGACCGCGAAAAAGCGTTTATGGCTCCCGAAAGAATCCGTCTTGTCACCGGTTATATTCTTGACCATTTTGACCAGAAGACCTACCGCGGCAACCAGTCGTATATGTTCTCGAAGCTGACCAATATCTCCGAGGTAGCGTCTGCCGAACGCGGTAGAATTGAGGAGATAAAGATCAGACAGCGTGTCAACGGCTTTAATTCCATTCTGTGCGTCTCCTCCGTCCAGGCGGCAAAGCTCTATTACGAGGAATTCAAAAATCAGATGGCGGCCGATCCGTCCAAAGCGCTGAAGATCGCCACCATATACAGCTACGGCGCCAACGATCCGGAGGCAGAGGAAGACGGCCTGCTTGGCGAGGAGAACTCGGAAGATACGTCCGCGCTTGACGCCACGTCCCGCGATTTCCTTGACCGCGCTATAAGAGATTACAACGCGATCTTCCATACGAACTACTCGACCGACGGGGACAAGTTCCAGAACTACTACAAAGACGTGTCGCTCCGTATGAAAAACAAGGAGCTTGACCTTCTGATCGTCGTAAATATGTTCCTCACGGGCTTTGACGCAACGACGCTCAATACACTGTGGGTGGATAAGAATCTGAGAGCTCACGGCCTTATCCAGGCGTTCAGCCGGACGAACCGCATTCTCAACCGTATCAAAACGTTCGGCAACATCGTCTGTTTCCGCAATCTGCAGAAGCGAGTCGACGACGCAATATCCCTGTTCGGAGACAAAAACGCGTCCGGCATCGTGCTTATGCAGAAGTTCGACGACTACTATTACGGCTTTATCGGCGCCGACGACAAGAACCATCCGGGTTACGTCGATATGATCAACGAGCTGAAAGAAAAGTACCCGCTCAGCGAGCCAAGGATCGAAGGCGAGCAGAATCAAAAGGATTTCATTTCGCTGTTCGGCGCCATTCTCCGTATGCGCAATCTGCTCTCGTCCTTCGACGAATTTGCCGAAAAGGATCTGATCTCCGAGCGCGATCTGCAGGATTATCTCGGACGGTATCAGGACCTGCGCGACGAGTGGCAGCGCAAACGCCAGGATCACGATAAAGAGGATATTACCGACGATATCGTATTTGAGATAGAGCTTATCCGGCAGATCGAGATCAATATCGACTACATTCTGCTTCTGGTAAAAAAGTTCCACGACAGCCACTGCCAGGACAAAGAGGTCCTTATTACGATCCGTAAGGCGGTCGACGCATCGCCCGAACTGCGCAGTAAAAAGGCGCTTATCGAGACGTTCATCTCCGGAATCAACGACGTTGACGATGTTCTGCTCGAGTGGAACTCATATATCGCCGAACAGAAGGAAAGCCAGCTTCAGGAGATCATCCGCGAGGAGAATCTGAACGAAGCCGAGACGCGCAAGTTCCTGGAGGATTCCTTCCGCAACGGCGAGATCAAGACGACCGGTACGGACATAGACAAAATCATGCCTCCGGTTTCCCGTTTCGGCGGCAGCCGAACAAAGAAAAAGCAGACGATCATCGACAAGCTGAAACTGTTCTTCGAACGTTTCTTCGGAATAGGAACAAGCAGTATGTCCGCGCCCGCGCCGGCTAATAGCGACGAGGAGACAAAGGCGACGGGCAAGGAAGAATGAATAAAAAAGCAAAGGATCGAATGCTTGTTTTCTTAACTGACGTAATACAGCCAGAATCATCAGGAGCCAACCAATGACACTTAAGACCGAACGCCTCATCCTTCGCCGCTGGGAAGAAAGCGACGCGGAGGACTTATTCAGATACGCCAGCGATCCCGATGTGGGGCCTGTCGCCGGCTGGCCTCCGCACAGGAGCCCCGGCGAGAGCCTGAACGTGATCAGGAACGTCTTTTGCGGCAGGGAGGCCTATGCCGTCTGCCTGAAGGAGGACGGGCGGGCCATCGGCGCCATCGAACTCAAGTTGAACGGGCATACGGACATGGCCGACCGCGACGACGAGTGCGAGATGGGCTACTGGCTCGGGAAGCCGTTCTGGGGCCGGGGCCTTATGCCCGAGGCCGTCAGGGAGATGCTCCGCCACGCCTTCGAGGACTGCGGGATGACGAAGGTGTGGATCGGCTATTACGAGGGCAACGACAGATCGCGGCGGGTCCAGGAAAAGTGCGGCTTTCGGTATCAGTGGAGGACGGAGGACGTGGACGTGCCGCTGTTGCACGAAAAGCGGACCGGTCATGTCAGTCTTATGACGAAGGAAGACTGGCTTGCCGGGGGACGTACTGAAACTGACGGAGATCGGACCGGGCCTGCCGGAGATCCGACCGGGTCTGCCGGAGATCCGGCAGGGACTCCCGGCAGCGGTTCTGATCGCCGCCCGGAGGCAATCGACTATAAGGCCGCGATATTCGACATGGACGGGACGCTCATCGACTCTATGGACGTGTGGAGCCGCATCGACCAGGTCTTCCTTACAAAGCGCGGGATCGAGGTGCCGGACGACTACGCCGACAGCATCTGCGCCCTCGGGTTCCGGGGGACGGCCGAGTACACCGTGAAACGGTTCGGCCTTGCCGACTCGCCGGAGGAGCTGATGGCCGAGTGGAGCGCCATGGCCGACGATGAGTACGCGCACCGCATTATGCTCTTCCCCGGCGCGCGCGAGGTGCTGCTGGAGCTGAGACGCAGGGGCGTGAGGCTGTTCATTGCCACCGCGCTGACGGAGAAGATGTATCTGCCGTGCCTGCGCAACAACAGGATAGACGGGCTGTTCGAGAAGGTGTTTGCCGTCGACGAGCTGGGCATCAGCAAGTCCGAGGCGGAATTCTTCCGGCGGATCTGCGCCGAGACGGGCCTGCGGCCCGGCGAGTGCGCCGTGTTCGACGACGCTCCGGCGGCCGTCGCCGCGGCACGCGAGGCGGGGTTTATGTGCTTCGCGGTCGGCACCGGAAGGCTGTCCGCGGCCGGGGACGGAGCCGGGGACGGCACGGTCTGTCTGGATTCCATCGCCGACGTGCCCATGCCGACGGCGGTATGACGTCGGTATCAGACTGAGTAATATTAAAAAACATACAGGGGGTCATGCCATGATCATCAGGAACGCAACCATCAACGACGCGATCAACCGCGAGCCGTACAAAGGGGACATCCTTGTCAGGGACGGAAAACTTGCCGCGGTCGGAGGCCGCGCCGAGGGAGAACAGGGCGAGGCCGAGATCGACGCCGGCGGGCTGTCTGCCTATCCGGGCTTCGTCGACGCGCACAGCCACATCGGCCTTGACAACTACGGAGGCGCGACCGGAGGGTCCGCCGACTACAACGAGAACACCGACATCATTACGCCTCATCTGCGCGGCAGCGACAGCTACTATCCGAGGGACATAGCGATACCGGCGGCGCTGGCCGGAGGCGTCACGACGGTCGCCGCGGGGCCGGGCTCGGCCAACGTGCTGGGCGGCATGTTCTTTGCCGTGAAGCTGTTCGGCAACACGGTCGAGGCGGCGACGCTGCGCGATCCGGTGGCCATGAAATGCGCCTTCGGAGAGAACCCCAAGAGGTGCTATAAGGACAAGAACAACTCGGCCAGGATGACGACCGCGGCAAAGCTGCGCGAGGCGCTGTTTGCCGCTAGGGAGTATCTGATGCGCAAGGAACTGGCCGGCGACGACCGCGGAAAGCTGCCGAAGTACGACATGAAGGCCGAGGCGCTGATCCCCGTGCTGGAGCGCAGGATCCCGCTCAAGGCGCACGCGCACCGCTCGGACGACATAATGACCGCGCTGAGGATCGCCCGCGAGTTCGACGTAAGGATAACACTGGAGCACTGCACCGAGGGGCATCTCATCGTCGACGAGCTGAAGGAGGCGGGCGTGCCCGTGGCCGTAGGACCGACGCTGACAAACGCCTCGAAACTCGAGCTCATAAACAAGTCCTGGATCACGCCGGGCGTGCTGGCCGCGGCCGGGCTGCAGGTGTCGATCATAACGGATGCGCCCGTTATCCCGCAGCAGTATCTGCCGCTGTGCGCGGGCCTGGCCGTCAAGGCCGGAATGGATCCGTTTGCGGCGCTGCAGGCGATAACCATCAACCCCGCGAAGCATGTCGGCATCGACGACCGCGTGGGATCGCTGGAGCCGGGCAAGGACGCCGATATCGTGCTGGCGGACGGCGATCCGACGGTGAGCGATACGAAGATCGTCCGAGTCATTCTCAACGGCACCGTAAGGGTCTGAGGGACGCGGCATAAGGCGCGGCCGCCGGAGGGGTCTGAGGAGCGCCCTGAGGAGCGCCCTTAGGCTCGGACTGAAGCGCGTCCCCGCGGCCGCGGCCGGGCAATGAAAACAGGAAAAGAGAGTTTTGAGATGATACTTGAACACGGATCGCCCGCGGATATGAGCTGCAGGAGCGACAGGGAAAAACGTGCGTACGCGCTGCTCGACAGGCTCGGCGTCAGCTTCGACCGGACGGACCACAGGGACCGGCCGGCGACGTCCATGGAGGCTTGCGCCGAGATCGACGCCGTGCTGAACGTGCGCATATGCAAGAACCTCTTCTTATGCAACCGCCAGAAGACGGACTTTTATCTGCTCGTAATGCCGGGCGACAAGCCCTTCAAGACGAAGGAACTGTCGGGGCAGCTGGGCGTCAGCAGGCTGTCGTTCGCGGACGGCGAGGCCATGGAAAGGCTGCTGGACCTGAAGCCCGGCAGCGTCTCCGTGCTGGGGCTTATGAACGACGCCGAAAAGCGCGTAAGGCTGCTTGTCGACGAGGACGTGCTGAAGGAGGAGATGTTCGCGTGCCACCCGTGCGAGAACACCAGTTCCATACGCTTCGCGACGAAGGACCTGACGGGCGTGATCCTGCCGGCGCTGGGAGTCCGGCCGACGACGGTGAAACTGGTCGGAACGGAATGAGGCCGGAACGGCCGTAACGGAAGAACGGGCAGGCCGGGCGGATCTGACGAATGATCCGCGAGAGCGGGATCGAAGCCGGCCGGACCGGGCCCGAGACGAAGAAAAATGATCGTTATAAGGAGTAAACCATGAACGAAGTTATAAAAGCCATGGAGGAGCGCAGAAGCATCCGCAGATTCCGCCCCGAGCTGCCCGAAAAGAAGGACATCGGGCAGATACTCGAGGCCGGGCTCTTTGCCGCGAGCGGCAGAGGCAGGCAGGCGGGGATCGCCATTGCCGTGACCGACCGCGCGATGCGGGACAGGATCGCCGAGGCAAACAGAAAGATCGGCGGCTGGGACGAGGGCTACGACCCGTTCTACGGCGCGCCGGCGATAATCATCGTGCTGGCCGACAGGGCCTGCCGGACGTACGTCTACGACGGCAGTCTTATGCTCGGCAACATGATGCTGGCGGCACACACGCTCGGCCTTGGAAGCGTGTGGATCCACAGGGCGCGCGAGGAGTTCGAGCTGCCGGAGTTCAGGCAGCTGCTGAAGGACCTGGGCATAGAGGGCGACTACGAGGGCATCGGCCATCTGGCGCTCGGCTATCCCGACGGCGAGGCGCCGGCCCCGGCGCCGAGAAGGGACGGAAGGGTCTTTTTTATCGAGTGAGCGGAGGGGCGACCCAAGGGAACGGGATACAGCGGATTGACCCCTAAACCGAACGTCAAATCTCATCTATGATTGCCATCGTTATAGTCATCATAATCTGGCTGTTCATCCGCGGGGAGCGGACAGGCATACTCATGCCGGACAGCTTTTTCCGCACGGCCTCGATCTGATCGTCAGACCCGCAGGCCGGCAAAAACTAAAGCATAAAAAGGAGCACCACATGAAACAGCGAATGAAAGACATGAAGGTCGCCATCACCGGAGCGTCCAGCGGGATAGGCCGGGCGACGGCACTGCGGATGGCAAAGGAGGGGGCGGACGTCGCTCTCATCGCAAGGAACCGCGAGCGGCTTGAGGAGGTGGCCTCTCTGGTGCGCCGCGAGGGCCGCATAGCGATCGTCCTCGAAGCGGACGTGACAGACCCCGAGAGCGTGAAAAAGGCCGTAGAGGCGGCCGTGGAGGGCCTGGGAGGCCTTGACGTGTTCCACTGCAACGCGGGCATCTATCTGCGCTGCCCGGCAAAGGATCTGAGGATGGACCAGATACGGAAGATCATGGAGGTCGACTACTTCGGATGCCTCAACTGCGTCTACGCGGTGCTTCCCTACTTCCTGGAGAAGGGGGCGGGGTCCATCGTGACCACATGCTCCATGGACGGCAAAAAAGGCGTCCCGCCGGACGCCGCTTACGTAGGGGCCAAGTTTGCCATGAACGGCTTCTTCCAGGTGCTCCGCCAGGAGCTCCGCGGGAGCGGGGTGCACGTCGGCATCATCTATCCGAGCCGCATGGACACGCCGCAGATCGCTCACGTCGACTGCCCCAAGATCACTCCGAAGGGCGATCCGGACTCGGTCGCCCGGGCGGTCGTAAGATCGGTCGTCAAAAAGAAGAAGGAGATCATGGTGCCATCGTTCTCCTGCCATCTGCTGACGTGGGCGGACGCCATCAGTCCCTCTCTGTCCGACTGGCTCGTCCGGGTCAACCGGATATCCGGGACAGTGAACGACATCGAGCCGATAAACGAGGCAAAGTAGTATTGGGGCGGTGTCCCCGGCGGTAAAAAAAGGCCGGACTCAGTCTCGAAAAAAAGCCGGGATCCGACCCGGGGGAATAACAGCGCGGCGGGCCGCGATCCGGCATAGGGATCGCGGCCCGCTTGTTGTGCCCGCCGGCAGGGCCGGAGAGCTACCAGTGTATGATACTGCCCTTCATGTAAGGCAGGTGGTCGGTGCTGTTCTCGGGGACGCGCGTGGCCAGGATGTCGTAGATGGAGCCCGATCCGCCGCCGTCCCTGATCTTGAACAGGGTAGCGTCGGCGTGGCGCTTGAAGCCGGCGCGGAGGCCGAAGACTATGGAGTTGAACCGGCCGTCGTTCTCGAAGACGCACTGCCTGTAAGGGCCGTCCTTGTACCAGTAGGCGATGCAGTTCTGGTAGTTGTTGCAGCCGTTGCCCTCGACCCTGAATCCCACGGCAAAGTTGTCCGCGTAGCAGTAGTCGTAGGTGTTGTTGTTGCTTGTGTCGACGAAGCCGACCGTGTCGGCGTAGGTGTCCTCGCTGAAGTAAACGAGGGGATGTACGTTCTTCATGGTGTTGCCGCCGGCGTGGAGGACTACGCCCGCCGATATCCTGCCTATGCGGACGTTGGTTATCGAGTTGTCGTAGCCGTCGACGACTATGCCCGTGGAGTACTTCCCTTTCGCGCCGGTGATGTTTATATCGCGCAGGTCGGAGTCCGACGAGCCGTTGTTGGCCCCGTAAAGGATGTGTATGCCGAGGACGGCGCCTTTTATGCAGGTCCTGAATATGCGCGTCTCGCGCCCGCCGGCGATCTCCACACCGTCGGCCTCGTCTGAGCAGTCGACGATGCCTCCGGTCAGCGAGTAGTTGCTGCCGGGGATGGTGATGTCGTTGTACGGATCCTTTCCGCCGAGGGAGATCACGGGACCGCCGGTCCACGGGACCGCCGCGCGGAGGATCGCGTAATTGGAGAGCTGAAGGTCGACGCTCTTCCGCGGATCGGCCGGGGTTCGGACGGTCTTCCCTATCAGGTATACGCCGTCCGGGAAGAACAGCGTGCGGTTTGGGTTGTCGTCGATGAGTTTCTGAAGGTCGTCCGAGACGTCCCTGCTTCCGTCGTTCGGAAGCCAGTCGGAAACTATTATGTAGCCGAAGGCTCTTTCATACGGTTCCATACTCGCCGCTCACTTTCTTACGCGTGGTAGTCGTTGTCCGAGGCCTCGGCGGTGTTCTCGCGCTGCTGCTGTACGAAGTCCTGGGCCCTGCGGATCTCGTCCTCGTCCGGCTTGACGAAAGACACGGGCTGGTGGATGACGACCTGGGTGAAGGGAATGTTGATGCCGTGGGCGTCGAACAGCAGCTTGAACTGGCGGTTCATGTCTCGCTCGACCTGGAAGCGGTCGGCCTCCTCGCAGCGCGCGACGAACTTGAGCGCCACGCCGGAGGAGCCGAGCTCGGAGACTCCCTTATAGAAGGGGCCCTCGACAATGTCCGGGATGGCCTTGCCGATCTCTTCTATGTGGTCGTTGATGACGGCCTCGACGCGCTCGATGGACTCGCCGTACTCGATCTGGACCACGCACGGGACCAGGGTGAGGTGGTCGGTGAGGTTGATCACGGTGCGGAGGTCGGAGTTGTTCATTATCTTGAAGTTGCCGCTGGTGTCCTCGAAGCGGGTGGTGCGGATGCCTATCTCGCACACCGTGCCGCGGAAGCCGTCGACGATTATTATGTCGCCGACGTCGAACACGTTCTCGAACACTATGAACAGCCCGGAGATGATGTCCTCGATGAGCGGCTGGGCGCCCAGGCCGACGATGAGCGACAGGATCCCGATGCCGGCCAGGAGAGTGCCCGTGTCGACGTTATACGCCTTCAGCGAGGCGAACAGGAAGATGAGGACCGACAGGTATTTTATGAACGAGCTCAGCAGGTTGAGCACCGCCTTCCCGTGCTTCATGAACGAGAGGACCCAGCTGATGATCACGCGCAGGACATAGCCCGCGGAGATGAAGAAGAAGGCGTAGCTGATGACTCTGATCCACTTGATATAGTCGCCCGCGCCGCTGAAGGGGTTGATGCTGCGGTAGATCTCGCTGTCCCCGCCGAAGATGCGCGGGCCGGCAAAGAGCAGCACGAAGTACGCGACGGCAAGACACAGGAGCAGCACCGTAAAGACGGTCCCGACTATCTTCTGCGTTCTGGCGGATTTTTCCTTGAAGCTGATCATGGCTTTTCCCTTTCAATTATACTGTGGAGCGGGCTCACTGCCCGGGGTAGTAATAGACGTACAGGAAGTTCTCGGGGGCGAAGCTCTTCTGGTATACGATAATGTACACGGGGCCGTCGGTCGGGACGTTCAGGCGGTCGTAGCGACTGCCGTAAACGTCGGAGGTGCCGAGGCTTATCGGATCGATGAGCGGGGTCGACGTGTCGGAGGCCGACACGACGGTGACGAAGCCCTCGAAACCCGTGGAGCCGGGGTAGTAGGAGACGTTCAGGTAATAGATCGTGCTCGTGCCGTTAGCGATGGGATCCTGGCTGAAGTAGACGTTTCCTCCGGCCATGGCTGCCGGCGACGGATGAGTCAGGGTCACGTCCGCGGTGACGGCGCGGCCCTCGCTCATGAAGCGGGCGCCTATCTCTGCCGTCGAGGCCTGGCTCTGGGTCGTGCCGCCCCAGATGATCTCGCCCATCTCGTTGTTGGTGTAGCCGTCGACGCGGTAGAAGGCTGCGTAATACGTGCCGTCCGGAAGGGTCTCGGCGCTGTCCATGCCCTGAGGATAGACGTCGTCGAGCTCGGTCTTCGGGACGTTGACAGAGACGTCGTTGAGGTCGTTGATAACATAGCCGACGGCGCTGCCTGAGGCGTCTTTAATGATGAGGATGTTCCAGAACAGCTTGCGGTCGGGATCGCTCCAGTCGAAGCCGTTGGACGGCAGGTAGCCGGAGTCGAAGCGGTACCTGAGCGCGTAATAGGTCCTGGAGCTCACGTGGCTGTTGGCGTCAGAAAGGGCCTCGGCAAGCGTAGCCGGCGAGTGGTTGACGAAGGCAAGCTCAAACACGGGCCGCGCCTGGCCGCTCAGCTGAGCGCTGCGGGTGTCCGCGACCGATCCGTCCTGAGTCATAAGCGTCACGGTGTAGGTGTCGGCGTAGATTATATCGTCGGCCGCGGCGTAGAAGCCGGCCGAGCCGCTCGCGGCGGAGACGGACACGCTCTGTCCGAGCGAGTCGATGAGCGTCATGGAGGCGCCGGGGTACTCGGACGCGAAGGCGTCGCTGAGGGTGAAGGTGGCGTTGCCGGAGCCGTCCTGCGTCCAGCTGACGGATGTCGCGGTGGTCACAGAGGCCGAGGCGACCTGCTTCCCGACGGATCTGTCGTAGACGGAGACGGTGTACTGCGTCCTGGGCTCGAGGCCCGTAAGGGTGACCGTCTGGCTGCCGGACGAAGCCACGCTCACGCTCGAGGTCCTGCCGTTGAGGCGGAGCTCGAGGGCGTTGGAATCGGGATTCGTTATGGCAAGCTGCAGGGACAGTTTGCGGAAGCCCGGCGACATTGATCCGACGGTCACCGCGGCGGCCTTCCTGGCCCTGGTCGAGAACGGATAGGACAGGATCTGAGAGCCGTCCTCAGCGTCGTAGAAGACCAGAGTGTGGGAGGAGTTCTCGGCGAGGCCGGACAGCGAGACCTTTATCGTCTTGCCGCCGTTCGACGTAGTGAAGCCGGTGTAGTTCGAGCCGTCGAGCTTTGCCGTAATGGTGTTGCCGTCGGGATTCACGACGGAGAACTCGGCCGAGGCCGTAGTCAGACCGTTCGACGAGGTGACGAGGGACATGGTGGCCGGGGTCTTTGGAACGGTCTGCTCCTCCGTGGTCTCGGGTTCGGTCTGCGGAGGTTCGGTCTCGGGGGGTTCCGTTACGGGAGGTTCGGTCTCGGGGGGTTCCGTCACCGGAGGCTCTGTTTCAGGAGGTTCTGTAACGGGCGGCTCAGTCACAGGCGGTTCAGTTTCGGGGGGCTCCGTTTCGGGGGTCTCCTTTCCGGGGTGCTCCGTATCGGTGCCG
>JAEEGI010020767.1_pt1 | contig 13113 bp, 5 predicted proteins | sample 8958751 | NCBI WGS metagenome assembly JAEEGI01 (sample SAMN16246545, study PRJNA631951) | gut metagenome | biome: gut microbiome; feature: rumen; material: KS-attached | host: Bos | place: Iran: Karaj | collected 2018-10
TCGTTTCAAGACTCTTCAATTTGCGGCAAGGCGGCACGATCACTTGGTCGGGCGACCCCACAGATGGACGCATCAATGCTACGGGTGTTTATTCTGTCAAGACCTCACTCTCAGGATTGGGCGTGGAGGTCGACTCTACGGTCACCAATAGCAACATCAATGTTGAGTGCCTTATTCACCTCAAAGGCGCTCTGCTCAACCCAAGCATCACCTTTGGAATGAATCTGCCCAACGCCTCGGAGGACATCACACAGACGGTGTATTCTCTTGTCGACACCACCAATCAGGCGGTGATGCAATCTCAGGCACTTTCGTTACTCGTGTTGGGAGAATTTGCTTATGTGGGTGGTTCAGGTGGTGGTGAAGTCAGCTTGACCAACATCTTGGGCGGTTCTTTACAGTTCGACATTACCAATAACCTTAATCTAGGCATTAGATACCACTCCGGCAACAGTGATTCGTACGATGAATACCAGTTGGCTATGCGTACCCAACTCTTTGAGGACAGACTCTCCATCGAAACCAACCTCGGCATGATGACAGCCAACAACCCCAATGCGAGCAATGCTTCGAGCATCGTAGGCGAGTTCGACATGTATTACAAGTTGACACAAGACGGTCGGTTGCAGGCCCACTTCTACAACCATTCTAACTACAATTCCAACTTCAACAGTCTGGCTTTCGATAGGCGGTCGCCTTATACACAAGGGTTGGGCCTCTCATATAGCCGTTCGTTCGACAGTTTCCGTAATATGTTCAAGAAGAAAACCGTATTCAATTCGCAGCCCATGATTAGGCCCAAAAAGGAGGGAAACGACTAATTGCTATGCAAAACGACGCGTATTTTAAGGTGTATCAGGCTTCGGCAGGCGCTGGGAAGACCTTTACACTTATCAAAGAGTATTTGAAACTGTGTCTTGCAGACAAATCTGCTGTGACCAACTATAGGAATATCCTTGCCATCACCTTTACCAATGCCGCTGCCAACGAGATGAAGGAAAAAATCGTTAAGGCTTTGTGCGAAATCATCGATAGCACAGCGGTTGATCCCGATTCGATGGAGGCAAAACTGATACTGGAGTTGGGCATTAACGATAGTGAGTTGAAGAGCAACGCACAAAGCCTGATGACTTGCATCATGCATGACTATAGTAGTTTCTGCGTGAGTACCATTGACGCTTTTGTGCAGAAACTGTCTCGGTCGTTTGCCTATGACTTAGGTTTGCCCAGTCAATATACCGTCAGCATCGACACCGAAGAGGTCGCTGAAGCGGTTACTGAGAATATTGGATTGAGAATCAGTGATAAAGACGACTATCTTACCAGTATTTTGGTTGACTTTAGCAACAACCAGTTCGACAATGAGCGCTCAACCGCCATTGAAAAACAGTTGGCCGAGTTCGTTACGAAACTGACCCAGGAGAAAGCCTACCAAGAAGACGAAAACAACAACATCAAGGATGCGGACCAGTATAAGCAAACGCTTGATTTCCTGAATGCCAAACTTCTCGGTTTTGAATCTGGCCTGAAGCAAATGCTGGATGATTTCGCCAAACTTGAAAAAAAGTATGGTCTTGGCGATGAATTCTATTATTATGGCAAGAATGGTTTCATTGGCTACATTAGGAAACTTGTCCAAGGCAAATATGAACAACCTAGTTCTCGTTTCTGTGATGTGATCAAAAATGGAGATTGCCTTTCGAAAGATGCCGTGAAAAAACTAGGCAAGCAGCAAGCGGATGCCATTAATTCGTCTTTGTTGCCCGTGCTTGAGGCACTTCGTGCTTATGTGGTGGATGACCTGGGTCAATACCTCTTCTTCAAGTCGCAGCGTAATTTGCTCTATCTCTATGCTCTTCGTACACAAATCAGGGAGGCGTTCAAAGAACTGGCCCAGGATGAGGAGATTGTGCACATCTCTGAGTTCAACAAACTGCTTAACAAAGTGATGGGCGATTTTTCTGTTCCTTTTGTGTATGAGCGCATAGGAGAAAGATTCCTTCATGTCTTTGTTGATGAGTTTCAAGATACTTCGATTTTGCAATGGCAAAATCTCTTGCCCTTGATTGACAATGGCTTGTCGGCAAGAAAGATGAGCATGGTGGTAGGCGACGGCAAGCAATCCATCTACCGCTTCCGCAGTGGCGAGGTGGAGCAAATCGTGAATCTTCCTGAGATATATGCCATGCCTCACGATGAGCGCAAGGCGGAATTCCAGCGATATGAAAATAACCTGAAAAGCAATTTTGGTTTTACCAATTTGGACACCAACTATCGCTCGTTTGCCCAAGTCGTCGACTTCAACAATGCCTTTTTTGAATCGGCCTATCACCAACTCTCCAACAAGCTGAAGAAAGTGTATGTGGATGAAAAACCCGATTCCGAGGACGGCGTTTGCATCTTTCAAAAGAAAGCCAAAAAGGAGGAAGGCATGGTGCAAGTGGAACTTTATGAGCCTAAAGACCATCCCAATTACTGCAAGGAGCGTGTGGAAGCCATCGTTCGTGAGTTGGTCGACCAGCGGGGCTATCAATATGAGGACATCGCTGTGTTGACCCGTAAAAAGGATTTGGGGTCTGATATAGCCAGTTATCTGAACGACAAGAATATACCTGTCATCTCCCAAGAATCGATTTTGCTGAAATCATCGGACAAGGTGCAGTTGCTTGTCAACACATTGCGCTACCTGATTGAAGATGACAATTTGATTAATGTCGCCAATGTGCTGTATTTTTGGCAGATGGTTCAGAAGGTGCAGCATAATATGCGTTTTGATGGTGATATTAGCAACTGGTTTGGCAAGGTGAAAGACATCGCTAGAGGCAATACCGCCATCGAGTCGGTGATGGGCATCGGCGAGGCAGGCCTGCTCAAGGCGACGCTCTCCCAATCCACCTGTATCTATGACCTTTGTGCCGCTTTGATGCGTATCTATGGTCTGGATGCCATCCGAGATGCATTCTTGAACTACTTTATGGAGGAAGTGTTCAGTGCACAATCGGGCATAAAAGAGGGCATCAAGGACTTTCTGACGTATTGGGACACAAAGCAAGATAAGCTCTCCGTGAAGTCGGTGAGCGGTAATGCCGTGAAAGTCATGACGATCCATAAGTCTAAAGGTCTGGAATTCCCTGTGGTAATTTATCCTGATGCCATCACTGACTTGGACGATAAACTGAAACGCAATGTCCCGAATGAAGAATGGTTGAGTCCTGAAGAGTTGGGGTTTGACGCCATCCCCTCCTTGGAGAAGGTGTTGCTCAAATTGGACTCCACAGCCGAGAAGATGGGGGGCAAACCAGCAGAAAGGGTGGATCTGGAGAAAGACAGCAACCGTCTGGACAATCTTAATTTGCTCTATGTCGCATTCACTCGTGCTGTTCAACGTCTCTATGTTATTGCCAAGACCGACACCCCAAATGTTATTCTGGATTTCCTCAAAGACAAAGCTGATCATCAAGTGCAGGGGGGAGAGTCTTTGGTGTATCGTTTCGGCGATCCCAACTTCCGCAATCCAAAAGAAAAAACACGGGAAACCGAATCGGTTGTTTTGTCGGAATCCGTCTCTTTAGATTGGTTCCATAACATCACCGTTGATGCCGATCCATCCCGTTTGTGGCATGCCGAGAGTGAGCGTTTGCAACCGCGTGAATGGGGCGAACTGGTGCACCAGGTTTTGTCACGAATTCGTTATCCCAAGGATACGGAGACGGTTTTGAAACCCTATCTTGCCGATGGCACCATTGACGCTGATACTGCCGATTGGATTCGGAATATGATGGTGCAAATGGCACAAAATGGACAGATTGGGGCTGCTTTCCAACCTTTTGCCAAGGTGAAGACGGAGTGCGAGGTACTCTATCAGGGTAGGGTGCGTCGCCTCGACCGCTGTGCCGAACTTTCCGACGCCATCTACTTGATAGACTATAAGACGGGTAAAAAAGACGAAGAACATCAAACACAGGTGCAGACCTACGCTAGTGCCTTGCGTGAAATGACCGACAAGGAGATTCGGGCGTTTTTGGTCTATCTGGATGAGACTGGTATAGAAGTGGTGCCGGTCAGTGTTGGATGACAAGTCTCGTGTAATATTGGTAGTTGAGGACTCTCACCATAACGATGTAAACGCCGTTTTCATACTGGCTGACATCCAAAACCGTGTTTTCGCGCTGTGCGCTGACGCGGCCGACGGGCTCGCCTAATACATTATAGACTCTTACCTCGTCGATGTTCTTTTTGTATATGTTCACTATGTCGTTTGCAGGATTGGGAAACAAGCAAATGTCATCATATTTATTCTCCTCTACGACTTTGACTCTTATGTCCTTGGATTTTATATTGAAAAAAAATGAGAGTCTCCGTTCCCGAAGGCTCTCAATTCTCAATTGTCAATTATTAATTCTCAATTGACTTATTTGGCTCTCTCTTCCTCGATAGCGGCTTGGGCAGCAGCCAGACGTGCGACGGGCACGCGGAACGGCGAGCAGCTCACGTAGTTCAAGCCGGCCTTGTAGAAGAAGCGGACCGAAGCGGGGTCACCGCCGTGTTCACCGCAGACGCCGCACTTCAGGTTGGCGCGTTGGCTACGGCCACGCTGCACACCCAAGTTGACCAATTGGCCAACACCTTCTTGGTCGAGGGTATTGAACGGGTCGGCAGGGATGATCTTCTCTTCGATGTAGTCCTTCACGATGGCGTTGACGTCGTCGCGGCTGAAGCCGAAGGTCATCTGGGTGAGGTCGTTGGTGCCGAAGCTGAAGAACTGGGCCACGCTGGCGATCTTGTCGGCCACGAGGGTGGCTCTCGGGATCTCGATCATGGTACCATAGAGGTAGTTGATCTCAACACCAAACTTGGCTTCCACTTCCTTCTTCACGCGGTCGGCGATGGCCTTCTGGTGTTCAAGTTCCTTGACATTGATGGTCAGCGGGACCATGATTTCCAGATGCGGGTCGAAACCTTCGGTCATCAGTTCAGCGGTGGCCTGGAACAGGGCGCGGAACTGGGTCTCGGTGATTTCGGGGTAGACGATGCCGAGGCGGACGCCACGCAGACCCATCATCGGGTTTACTTCGTTGAGGGCGTCGATACGCTTCTTGATCTCTTCGAAGGTGATGCCACGCTCAGCGGCGAGGGCCTTCTGCTTCTCTTCGGTATGAGGCACGAACTCATGCAAGGGCGGGTCCATCAGACGGAAGGTCAGAGGTTTGCCGTTCAAGACCTTCAGCGTGCCCTTAGCAGCGTTCTTGATATAAGGTTCGAGTTCGGCAAGGGCAGCCTTGCGTTCTTCGGTGGTGTTGGCGAGAATCATGTTACGCAACTTGGCCAGCGGCTCTTCGCTGTTCTTGCCGTAGAACATGTGCTCGATACGGAACAGACCGATGCCTTCGGCGCCGAAGTTGACGGCGTTCTGGGCATCTTCCGGGTTGTCGGCGTTGGTGCGGACACCCATCTTGCGGTATTTGTCGACCAGGGCCATGAACTGCTGGAACAGCGGGTTCTCTGTGGCGTTGATCATACCGACGGGCTCAGCATAGGTCCAACCCTTGGAACCGTTCAAACTGATGACATCGCCTTCCTTGAACTGCTGGTCGCCGATCTTCACGATGCCCTTGTCGAGGTCAATCTTCACGGCGTCGCAGCCCACGATGCAGCATTTGCCCCAACCACGGGCCACGAGGGCAGCGTGTGAGGTCATGCCACCACGGGCGGTCAGGATGCCGTCGGCGGCACGCATGCCTTCGACGTCTTCGGGGTTGGTCTCCTCTCGGACGAGGATGTTGGCCAACTTGGAGGCGCGGTATTCCTTGGCCTTCTCGCTGGTGAGGGCAATGCGACCGACAGCGCCACCAGGACCTGCGGGCAGACCCTTGGCAATGACGGTGTGTTTCTTTTCATCGGCAGCGTCGAGGATGGGGTGGAGCAGTTCGTCAAGTTGCTCGGGGGTGAGGCGCATGACGACTTCCTTCTCGTCGATGAGGCCTTCCTTCAGCATGTCGAGGGCCATGGTCAGAGCGGCAACGCCAGTGCGCTTGCCAACGCGGCACTGCAGCATGTAGAGTTTGCCATCTTGGATGGTGAACTCGATGTCGAGCATGTCGTGGTAGTTCTCTTCGAGGATGCGGCGCACCTCGCAGAGCTCCTTATAGGTTTCGGGCATCAGCGCTTGCATTGAAGGCATGGTCTTGTTCTGCTCGTTCTTGGTTTCGTCGTTCAGCGGGTTGGGGGTACGGATGCCAGCCACCACGTCTTCGCCTTGGGCGTTGATGAGCCATTCGCCGTAGAACTGGTTGTCGCCAGTAGCGGGGTTACGGGTGAATGCCACGCCAGTAGCGGAACCATCGCCCATATTGCCGAACACCATGGTCTGCACGTTGACGGCAGTGCCCCAGTCGTCCGGGATGCCTTCGATGCGGCGGTAGGCGATGGCCTTCTTGCCGTTCCAACTCTTGAACACGGCCTTGATGCCGCCTTCGAGTTGGGCCTCGGCGTCGTCGGGGAACTCAGTGCCCAGCACTTCCTTGATGCGGACCTTGAAGTCCTCGGCCAACTGTTTCAGATCTTCCCATTTCAGTTCAGTATCTGACTTGTAGCCATTCTTCTCTTTAAATTCATCAAGCATGTCGTCCAATTGCTTGCGGATGCCTTTGCCGTCGGCGGGTTCAATGCCCTCAGCCTTCTCCATGACGACGTCGGCGTACATCATGATAAGGCGGCGGTAGGAGTCATAAACGAAACGCTTGTTGTCTCCAGTCTTATTGATCAAACCAGGGATGGTCTTGGAGCAAAGACCGATATTCAGCACGGTGTCCATCATGCCGGGCATCGACTTGCGCGCGCCGGAACGGCAGCTGACGAGCAGCGGGTTGTCGGGGTCGCCATATTTCATGCCCATGATGTTCTCCATGTTCTTCATGCCAGCGTGGACTTCGTCCATCAGGCCAGCGGGGAGTTGGCAATTGTTTTGGTAATAGGCTGTGCAGCATTCCGTGGTGATGGTCAAGCCAGCAGGTACAGGCAGCTTGAGCAAGCACATTTCGGCGAGGTTAGCGCCCTTGCCGCCCAGCTCGTTCTTCATCGAAGCATTGCCTTCAGCGGTCTTTCCGCCAAAGGTGTAAACGTACTTTGTCATTTTCTTAATTGATTATTAGTGATTTAACTGATATTCTTTCGTTCAAAAAATGAAGTTGCAAAAATAGTGATTTATTGGAAAATTACAAAATAGATGAATCATCTTTTTTCACTATTTAGAAAAAAAAGTTTTAAATTAGATGATGGGAAAGTGGAGCTTGAGCTTTGTAGATAGTTTTTCATCATTGAGTATAATTTCAGCATAATATGTTGACAAAATTATTTTTTTTATTTTTGCATGCTTTTTTATCAGTCGAATTAAATTGATTATGGTTTTGTTATAATATGATTAAAATAAAAACAAATTTCATCATAAAAAAGGGAAGAAGATTATCCCTTTTGCTGCTTTTTCTTATCCTTGCTTTTGAAGTGAATGCCAATACAGTTGATATGAGGATTGCTCGTGAGGTGGCAGTAAAGTTTATGAATGCCAACACGAAAATGCCCATACAGGTTGTAGAAGAACTTCAGCTTGTGGGCACCTACAATATCTCTTGTGGTGATGCTGCCTTTTATGTTTTCAACACACCCAATGGCTTTGTCATTGTTTCAGCCGATGATCGTGCCACACCTATATTAGGCTATTCCGAAGAGGGGCAGTTTGATATAGAGGATATTCCCGCCCAATTGCAGGCCTATTTACATGATTTTGTTGAACAAATTCAATTCTGTATAGAGAATCATATTGAAGCAGATTCGACTAGAATACTCCAGTGGGAGATGGTACAGACTACGGGTTACCTCATTGAGCAAAGATATGCAGGGGTTGAACCTTTATTATCGGACACATGGGGCCAGGGTTGTCATTACAACAATTTTTGCCCGATAGATTCAAATGGAGCTTGTGGACACGTCAAAGTGGGTTGTGTCGCCACTTCTATGGCCCAGGTTTTGCACTATTGGGGTTATCCATCAATAGGTATGGGATCACACACTTATAAGCCGACAAATTATCCTACCCAGACAGCTAATTTTGGAACTACTACATACGACTGGGCACACATGCCCAATAATCTGTCAAATGCATCAACATCTACTGAGATCAATGCCGTGGCAACGTTGATGTGGCAATGTGGCGTGGCAGTCGACATGAATTATGGTCCTAGTGTATCTGGAGCGTTGTTCTCAAAGGTTGCCCCTTCCTTATTGAACTATTTCGGTTATTCTAATGATTTATCTGAAGTTTCTAGATACAATTATAATAATGCGGAGTGGTTGAATATGATGAAGAGTAGTCTAAACTTGGGATGTCCGGTTCTCTATAGTGGCACTGGAAACAATGGCGGTCATGCTTTTGTTTGTGATGGTTACGACTCTAATAATTTGCTCCATTTCAATTGGGGCTGGAACGGCAATCATAATGGCTACTTTGCCTTGGGTGCTTTGAATGTTGCAGGAAATTCATACAATAGTAACAATGAAGCCATTATCAATATCCATCCGAATTGTGCTCAAGGATTAACTTATCAAGTGACTGCATCGAAAAGTCCTTACAATGCCGGTCAGGTTTATGGTACTGGTTATTTTGAATGCAGTGATCATTGCAACGTGACTGCAATACCAGCTAATGGTTATATTTTCAATTCTTGGAGTGAAAATGGCGTGATAGTTTCTACGGAACCGTCATATTCCTTTACCGTGACTAACAACAGAAATCTGGTAGCAAACTTTGTCGAAGAAGGTTCTGTTTGTGATATCATTTTCGATTTGTACGATTCTTATGGAGACGGATGGAATGGTAATTATTTGGTCATAGAGTATGGCAATGGAATTGCCGAAAGAATGACTTTGAATTATGGATTAACTGATTCTTATTCACGTTCCGTCAAAACAGGAAATACTATTACATTAAGTTGGATATCTAGTTCAACTTCAAATGGTTGTTCTTTCGATGTTAGATTTGGGAACGGTGCACTGATATATCATGGCGAAAACCTCAGTTCCAGTTTTCATTATGATTTTACCCTAGATTGTGAATCAGCTTATACACCTCATTTTATTTCTGCCATCTCCGACCCTGTGGAAGGTGGTGTAGTGTATGGTTCCGGCACATATGAAAGTGGCACTTTGATAACTTTGACTGCGGTTCCCAATGAAGGTTATAATTTTTTGTATTGGGAAGAAGACGGAGAAATAGTTTCATCAGACGCCGATTACTCCTTCCTCGTACTAGCTGATCGTAATCTGCTGGCTCGTTTCACATTGCTTCCGATTATTTATGTTACGACCAATATTACAGAAGGGGGAACAGTAACAGGTGGAGGGGCGTTTGACTTCAATAACATCTGCACCTTGTCCGCCACGGCTAACGAAGGCTATGTGTTTGACAGCTGGACAAAAGACGGAGAGGTAGTATCTTACCTTTCAAATTACGTTTTTACAGTGACCGAGTCAGCTGAATATGTGGCGAATTTCGGTCAAGTGGACGGCATTGTCATAGGCGATGCGACCTATATTAATAGGTTTCTCCCTTCGTATTGTGGTTATCATTCTTTGTCAGAGCAAATTTACACTGCAAGTGAAATGGGTGATATGGCTAATGAAATTTTAAGTTTGTCGTTCTTCAACACCCGTTCTTCACAAACCTGTAACATGTCGATTTACATGGTTCATACTGACAAGACTGAATTCGAAAACACTTCCGATTGGATTGCAGTCACTGAAGCAGATCTGGTGTACAACGGTAGCTTCACTATGACATCCCAGGGATGGACAACCATCTATTTCGACACGCCATTTATATACGATGGGGTGTCAAATGTTGCTTTAATTGTTGACGACAACACTAATATTGGTTTTAGCACTATTGCTTGTCGTACATTTGGCACAGATGCAAATCAAGTATTGCGTGTTTTTGGATTTAGTACAAATATTAACCCGCAAGAACCTTATGGATATACAGGCACACTAATGTCGGAGAAAAACCAAATTATTTTTGGCGTTACATCTTCGACCTTTACCCAAGTCAATACATTTGTCCAAGGATGGAACTGGTTCAGCACATATATCGATAGGGATCCCGTTGAATTACTTAACATGCTGAAGGCTGGTCTTGGAGAGAATGGCCTTCAGATAAAGAGTGTAGACGATTATACGGATTATTATGATGGATTTGGTTGGTTTGGCTCTTTGGATGAGTTAGGCTTAATCAACACGCAGATGTACATGGTCTTGACTAACGCCACTTGCTCGGTGGAATTACAGGGACCAGCTGTCAATTTCGATGAAATGGTCATCACTATCGTTCCAGGATGGAATTGGATTGGATACCCCTGCACTGAGGAAATGGAAATCACTGATGCCCTTGCAAGTTTCGAAGCTGAAGTGGGTGATAGGATTGAATGCAATTTTGGTGGTATTGCAGAATACCTTGGTGATGGTTTTTGGATGGGATTTATGACATTTGAGCCAGGACAAGGATATATGTATTATTCCTCTAGCAGCGAGACAAAATCTTTGGTATTTCAGTCAAGAGGTTCTAGATTTAAAAGACCAGCAGAATCACTCAGGGACGAAACTTTCAAGAGATTTGATAAACAAAAAACAGCAAAGCCGCGGAATTAAGCGACAATCTTTAGAATTATTAATACCAAACCGAATGAAAATAACTGTTTTCGCAGGCACACAATTCGAGGAAATCGACAACTTCATTAACCGCTTCAAGCTACTATTCAGGTAGTTTATAGCTATCTTTTATGTGCAGTTGCTTTATATTTGAATAATAATTTGTTGAAAGTGTGGAAACTAAGAGAGATGATTTATCATTGCAACCCATCTTGAAATGCATCACAGATTGATTGCGGAATCAGCGGTTTAAGTTGAGAATCTATAGTTTAACCACCTTAGTTGCGATGATTTGGTATGTAATAGGGTACAATTTCAAAATCAATGCTTCACCACCTTCACCACGCCCTTGCTTGTGCAGATGGCATAGAGCCCGCTTTCAAGATTGTTGATGTCGAGTTGTCCGTTACAGATTTCTTGCATTACCAAACGGCCCGAGTCATCATAAACGCTGACCATTTCATTGTCAACACCATTGATGTGCAACATGTCTTTTGCGGGATTTGGATACACCGAAAGCAAGTTCATATTGTCCTCATCCAATCCAACATTCCCGCCAAAGACAAGTTTGATGTTGCCACGGTAGTGGCTCACCTCTTTGGGTCCCACAAATGAACCAAGGTCATACGGATTCAGGTTCCAAATGTCGCTGCAATAGCTAAGAACCGCATTGGGTGTATCTGTGTATCTGAAATAACGGATGGCGTAGTCTGCTGAATTCTCGTCAACGGCAATCAGCAGGTTGTCGGTGCCGTTGTAGGCGAATGGGGTGTCAAACTCAATGGTGATCCAGCCGTCATAATCGGCAGGGATGGTCCACGGTCCAGTAAACACGATGTCTTCTTCGGTGACAGGTTCGTAATCTGCAGGGTCTTCAAATGTGCTCCTCGACACGTTTTTCAGATAAACTACAATGTTGCTGGTGTATTCGGTGTTGTAACTGTAAGCAATACGAAAACTGACGGCCTTGATGGTTCCTGCATATTCGATTTCGCTTGCAAGGAAAATTTGCTCTGTGAACGAGTAATTGTAAAACGTGTTGTAAGGCACTACATCGGTCATGCCATTGCCTTCACCGATGGTAATGGTTTGGGATTTAGCCATTAATGCCATGGCTAAGAATGCGATAAGGAATAATTTCTTCATATCTAATCTGGGTTTGTTAATGGTTGCAAAGGTACTCAAATTTTCAATAAAACCTATGGATGCCAAACAAAAAGCACCCCGAGAAATAATCCCGAGGTGCTTTCATAGAATTAAAGCGTTCCTTATTCTTTCACGAACTTCAAGGTACTGGCAGCCTTCTCTGACTTCACTGAGACGAAGTACATGCCGCTGTCCAGACTTTCGAGGTTGAGCGTGGTCAAGCCCTTGGCTTGTTTGCTGTAAACCTGTTGGCCAAGGCTGTTGAACACCACAATGTCACAATCCTCTTCAGGCAGGTTGATACTGAACTGACCCTTGTTCGGGTTGGGATAGATGGCAACACCGTTTGTCACAATCTCTTGCGTGACGGTGATGGTCTCCGCAGGCGGGAAGACGATGTTGTCAAGCCAAGCGCAGTCGTTGCCAGTGCTCATGTAAACGTCCTTGTTGTAGGACCAATAGAGCTGATGCTGTCCAGGGGTGATGGGATACGTTACTTTGCCCCATGCCACTTCACCGGACCATTCACCTAACAAGTCAGTGTCAATGGAGAAGTATAAAGCATCATAACCCTCTTCAGAGGAGACTTTTCTATAGAAGCTGATCTCGCCTTCGCTGTGCACGTCCAAGGTAATCTTCAATACGGAGCTTTGGTTGTTGCCAATACTGCCCGACTTGGCGCAATAATCGCCTTCATAAGGGTTCTCGGTGACGATGGTCCAAGGTTTAACGGGGTCGTTTTCCCATTCGAAATTGCTGAAGTCACCGCTTTCCCAGTCTTCGATGACATTGCCTACCGCGAAGGCGAAGCTGCCATTAGTGGAATAGGCACCCGATGTGATGTAGAAGCCGATTTCGTAAGCAACACCTAATTCAGCCGTTTCAGAGAGTGTGAAGACGAAGTCAACAGTGAACTCTCCGTCGGCATTCACGGTACCTTGCGGGAAGTTGTCCTCTTCGAAAGTGATCTCAGGTAGGTCGCAGATGATGTTGAGCACGGTTTCTGGTGCTGCGGCCATACCCGCGTTCTTCACGGTGATGTGAGCGGTGACAGTCTCACCCGGGTCGACATGGCCGTTGCCGTCGCCGTCTTCAATAACGGTGCCTACCACAGTGAACTCAGGCGCTTGTAGACGGATGGCAAATTTGCTTTCCCAAGTGTCGACGCCATCGGTGCAGGTCAATATAAAGTCGGCTTTCATCATGTTAGGCACATCGTCGGCGATGTCCATGGCAAAGGCTTCGGCAAGAGTGGCTGTCGCACCACCATCG
>JAEEGI010020773.1_pt1 | contig 13111 bp, 14 predicted proteins | sample 8958751 | NCBI WGS metagenome assembly JAEEGI01 (sample SAMN16246545, study PRJNA631951) | gut metagenome | biome: gut microbiome; feature: rumen; material: KS-attached | host: Bos | place: Iran: Karaj | collected 2018-10
ATTGGTCATGACCTTGTATTCCGGTCTTTCATAGTACAGCGATCCCTGTCCGGGAATGATGTAGAGCACATTTCCGTCTTTATCAGACAAAGCTGACATGAAAGTCAGACCGGGGATGCTGCATACTTTTTCATGTTCTGCAATCTCCCTGATCTCTTCCATCGTCTTGTTCTGCGCAAGCAGATCGATGTCCAGATTGATGACATTGTATGCGTTCTCTGTCGGATTGCTTCTTTCATCAAAAGGCCAGCAGGTCGGCATCCCGACAAAATCCCCTCTGTCGTTGCCGCCAAACAGCGGCATCCACCCTTCCCTGGCATCATTGATCTCGATACAGACGCCTCTGTCATCTGTACGGACTCTGTATTCCATATCCAGAAGATCCAGATTCCAGCCGACGAGCGTCTTTCCTTTATTGACAACGAAACTCGTGCACATGGCCTAAGCGATATCTTCTTTTCTGATCTTCAGCGCCAGCCAGGACAGGCAGGCACCTACCGCAAAGGGGATCGCACCCAGCCAGAGGCTCTTATCTGCGATCACAAATACTGCCGCAACATAAGAAAGCAGTGCCAGGAAACCCAGCCATTTCACAATACTAGTCTTCTTCATTCTTCATTCTCCTTCTTTTCATCATCTTCATCATTTCCAAACAGACCGAATGCAATGCCGAAACAGATCCCCATGCAGATGCCGATCGTCCAGTCATGCATCGAAGCAGCGAATACGATACTCCATAGAACTGTCATGCTTATCGCAAATACACTTTTATTCTTCATTTTTCTCCCATTCTTCTCTTGTGATCCTGTAAACATAATGTTTTACTCCGTCAGGATCATCATATTCTTTGATCCTTTTCATACCGATCGATGCTGCCGTGGAATAAGAAGCAACATTGCTGGCAGGCATATAGGAATACAATGCATCAAATTCCCTGTTCATAAAACCCCAGTCTCTGACGGTTTCCGCTGCTTCTTTGCCCAAACTCTTACGCCAGTATCGGCGATCGATATGATAGCCGATCTCCGGAAGCAGTTCACCGTCGATATTCTGCATCGTTATTCCGCAGTCTCCGATCATCTCACCGCTTTCTTTGAACTCAAGCGCCCACAATCCGAAACCGTACTTTTCATAGTTATCCAGATTCCAACTGATCCAGCGTCTGGTTCTGTTTTCATCATAAGGTTTCGGATAATATGCCATCGTGACCGGATCAGACAATATTTCATAGAGCCAGTCAAAGTCTTCGACGGTAAATTCCCTGAACCTGAGTCTTTCGCTTTCCATCATTCTCATCCCTTCCGGTAAACATCGCAGAGATGGCTGAGGTGTTTCTCGATGGCTTCCATGATATCTTTTTCGCATTCCGGCTGCCGGTCTGCCTTTGATATCAGAAGCGATACCGGTGCTATGAATTCCATAGCCATCTGTTCAGGATCATGTTCCTCAAACAGTCCCTTTTCAATCATCCCCTCAACGATCTTTGTATACATCTTCCTGGGTCCGTCAATCTGATGTCTGGTATTGATTTCAGCTATTCTGTCATTGCGGAACTGTTCTTTTACTAAGAAGATCCGGATCTTTCTGATCATAGAATCAGTAATCGTAAACGCTGTCCTTGTGATCGATGACTGTATGAACTCTTCTATGGAATCAGGGATCTTCCCGGTATGTTTCTCTGATCCGAAGTTCTCCTCATATCTTTGTTCTGCGATATCGATCAAAGAATTCAAGATATCCTCTTTTCCTTTGAAATGTTTATACAAAGACGGAGCCTTGATACCGACAAGTTCCGCGATCTGTTCCACACTTGTTCCGTCATAGCCGTTCTTCGCAAACAGCGACAACGCAGCATCCAGGATCTTTTCTTTCGTTGACATCGGATTCCTCCTTTGGCTAATATTCATTAGCCTATTTCATTTTAGCTAATAATCATTAGCCTGTCAATACTTAAAATATAAAAAAGAAGAGCTTTTGCTCTTCTTCTATTTATTTATGATCTTCTCTGCCATCAGCAGTTCCAGGACTCTGGCTTCCCGTTCAAACATCAGTTCATGATACCGTGTCTCACCGATATTCCTGTTTTTATTGATCGCTGCAACAGGATCCACATATTCAAGTGTATAGAGTTCATCTCTTTCGTAGTCATCCAGATCCTGAGGCACCGCATCGGGCTCTGCTTCACAGAGATAATAGAAATTATCCTGGATGAAACACTCTGTCTCATTCATAGTGCTTTTCTGAATCCGGTGAACGAAGCCGTACTCCTTTACCGTTTCCCTTCTGACGATCAGCCCGGCTTCTTCCCTGGTCTCCCGGATCATCGCTTCCAGAGGATCTTCCCCTTGCTCGATGCCGCCTCCCGGAAACTTGTAGAAATCATATTTCAGGGAATGGATCATCGCGACTTTATCATCTCTGATGATGATGCTTCGGGCGGAATTGCGGATAAAGGAATGCGTGCAGTCCGCATAATCCTTCAGATCCAGTTCAAACAGCAGTCTCATCTTCTATTCCATACTGCGGCATGTTTTCAGCAGATCGATGATTGTCAGATGCTGGGGGCAGGCTCCTTCGCACTGACCGCATTCTATACAATCCGAAGCCTTGCCTCTGTTGTGGGTCGCAAACATATAATCTCTTCTCAGCTGTTCATCGCTCAATGAGAAAAGGATCTGCTGATTCTTCAGAGAGAAGATCTCCGGGATCGGGATCGACATCGGGCAGCCCTCAGTGCAGTAATGACAGGCTGTACACTTGATCTGCTTGTCATCCTTCAGAATTCTCTGGACTTCCTCAATGACCTTTCTCTCATCCTCACTCAGAGGTTTGAAGTCTTTCATGTATGACAGATTGTCTTCCATCTGTTCGATATTGGACATGCCTGACAGAACAGTGATGATCCCATCCAGCGAAGCAACGAATCTCACTGCCCAGGATGCACAGGAAGCATCAGGATTGGCTTTTTGGAAGACATCCTTGATCATATCGGCCGGATTGGCCAGCTTGCCGCCCTTGATCGGCTCCATGACGGTCAGAGGCTTATTGTGTTTTCTGACGACTTCGTAGCACCTTCTGGAGGCGACTCTTTCATCTTCCCAGTCCGCATAGTTGATCTGCAGCTGTACGAAATCAACATCCGGATGCTTACTCAGCAGTTCATCCAGAAGCTCCGGCGTTCCGTGGAACGAGAAACCGTAATGTTTTACCAGGCCCTGTTCCTTCAGCCCTTTCACATAATCCCAGATGCCGTATTCATCATATTTGCTGATATTGTTGTTCTGAATGCCGTGCAGAAGATAGAAATCAAAATAACCGGCACCGGTCCTCTCCAGAGAGATATTGAACTCATTCTTGGCACTTTCCTCATCACTGACACCGATCGCTGCCGACAGTTTTGTTGCGATATAATACGCATCACGCGGATAACGGTCGACGACCGCTTCTTTGAAGGCTCTTTCCGATCCGCCTCCGTCATAAAGATAAGCAGAATCAAAGTACTTGCCTCCGGCTGCAATGAACTTGTCAGCCATTACCTTGACCTGTTCCACATCGATCGATCCGTCTTCCAGCTTCGGCAGACGCATCAGACCGAAACCGAGTTTAAAAATATCTTTGCCTAAATAATCTGTCATATCTCCTTTCCATGATCCTTTTATCACTTTCATTTCTCTTCTACTCAATTATAACAGTTATTATTTCACATCATCGGAAAGGATCCCGTAAATATAATAATCGCACCAGCTATTCACCATCTTTCCCTGTCTGATCAGGCCTTCTCTTTTATATCCGCATTTCTCCAGCATCCTCCAGGAAGCGGTGTTTCTGACATCGACCTCAGTCCATAGCCTCTTCAGTTCCGTGTGTTCAAAACAAAACTGTGTCATGGCTTTCATTGCTTCTGTTCCATATCCCCTTCCCTGATGTTCCTTTGAAAGACGTATCGCCACGGAAGCCATACGGTCATTGACGATCAGATAGACCCGGATATCCCCGATCACCTGATCATCATCTTTTCCGGCGATCCCCAGATGAAAACTCTTTGTCGGCTTTTCTTTCTTTTCAAACATCAGCTCCGGATCCTTTTCCGCCCTGCTGGGACCTTTGCCCCAGTAGATATAGATCGAATCATCCGGCATCCACTTTTTCAAAGCAGGAACATCATTCCTGTTCATCTCACGCAGATACAGTCTTTCTGTTTCAATGACCGGTTTCGTTTCAACATAATCCGCAAGTGCCATCATCTTTTCTCCCTGTCTACCATTATCGTAACAAGTATTCCTGATACTTCAACCTGTAATAAAAAAAGACAGATCCTGCTTTGGAACTTGTCTGTAATCATTATTGTCCGATATCCTTTATTCGACACCGGTGATCGGTATCTTGTATGAAACCGGCGGAACAGGCGCCGGAGAAGAAGCCTTCTTGATTGTCAGAGATATCTTTGCTTCACCGTCATTGAAATAAACAGTGACGGTATGTTTCCCTTCAGAAAGCTTGTTCATAGTCGCGGCCTTGAGGGTAACGATCGTACTTCCTTTTGCCGCAGTATAGTCTGTATCTCTTATTAATGTACTGTCATCGATTTCTACGCCCTTCTCTGACTGGTTGAAACGCTCAAAACAGGAACCGTCATTGACATTCCGTTTGACAGTAAATACAAGATCCTCACCGCTGTTCAGAACATAAACTGCATCTTCTCCCGAAACTGCAGCATATACAGGAGTGACAGGTCCGATGGAAGCTGTCTTCTCCAATCAATCCACTGGTGTCTTCTTTGTACCACTCATCACCGCCTGGACTTTCTATCCAGGAATAATCTGCTTCGAAAGGAACCGATATCTTGGCAGCCATCGTTGAATCGCCGACTCTTGGAGGAGTGACATCAATCGTGACTTCACTGATGGTATTTTCTTTTTCCTCTGCTGTCACTGTTCTTGAAGCAGATGAAAACACTGTTCCGATCACGATCAGAGTCAGTAAAATGATCTTGATCATTCTACCTTGATTTCTCATAACGATTTACCTCCGGATGATATTCCCATCTCAATAACGACATAGACATAAAACATATGTCAGATCATTGACACTTCTATATAGAATGATAGGATCTGATAGGTATACAGACAAGAGCAGATGCAGACAAGAAAATGAATTCCATCTTTCCAAAGCAAAAAAGCGACAATCCTTCAATGACTGTCGCTAAGTTTTTTAAATCAGATAAACGGATCAGATATCTTTACCGTTGCTGGCAATGACATCTTTATACCAGTAGAAACTCTTTTTCTTCCTTCTGGCAAGATCCTTCAGATCGTGTTCGTCGCGGTTGACATAAACGAAACCGTATCTCTTGGAGAAGCCGGAATGTCCGGAAATCAGATCCATGAATGACCAGCAGCAGAAACCGATGAATTCTGCGCCCAGATTCATCGCTTCCTTGATGGCATGCATATGCCTGCTCAGATAATCGATCCTGTCATCATCCTCAAGGATTCCTCCTTCAGGCCATTCCTCCTTGTTGCCGAAACCGTTTTCCGTGATCAGCATCGGCAGATGATATCTTTCCCACAATAATCTGGCCGAACACTGCAAGCCGATGTCATCGATCTCCCAGCCCCATAAGGTAGCTTTCAGGTTTTCATTCTTGACAACCTGATAGATGCCTGCTTCCTTGCTCGGCAGAAGCTTGAATTCGATATCTCCGATTTCATGTTCCTCATCCAGCGGAAAAGCACTCACTGATTCGGAATAGTAATAATTGAAAGCCAGGATATCGGGGCGGTTCTCTTTCATCACTTCCATGTCACCTTCATGGATCTCAGGCATCATGTTTCTGTCTTCCAGATATCTTCTGAATACACTTTTATATTCGCCCTTGCATTTGAGATCCAGCAGATAATAGTTTCTGATCTCCATCACATCCATCCACGCCAGCATGGCTGCCGGTGAATTGGTCGTCGGATACATCATCGTAAAACAGGTCGCCGGACCGATCTTTCCGCCTTCCACGATCTCATGACATTTTTTGATCGCTTTGGCTGCAGCCACACACATATTGTGATTGGCCAGATAACCCAGTTTTTCCTTTTCCTTACGGTCGTCATTGGTCAGACCGAGTCTGAACGGCATGTGTACGACATGGTCCTGTTCATTGATCGTCAGCCAGTATTTGACTCTGTCACCGTAAGTCTTAAACAGGAACTCCGCATAGTTGACATAATCATCAATACTTCTGCGATCCAGCCATCCTCCGTACTGCTCGATCAGACCCTGCGGATATTCAAAATGATAGATCGTTGCGATCGGCGTGATCCCTGCCTTGACGATCTCATCGATCAGATCATTATAGAAATCAACACCTTTCTGATTCACTTCTCCGTTGCCGTTCGGGAAGATCCTGGTCCAGGCAATCGAGAAACGGTATGCCTTGAGACCCATTTCCTTCATTAAGGCGATATCTTCCTTATAACGGTGATAATGATCGGAAGCCACATCAAAATTACAGATGGAAGGATCGATCTTCCTGACATCCATGACGGAAAGACCTTTGCCGTCCTCGTGAGCTGCACCTTCACACTGGAAAGCTGCCGAGGATGCACCCCAAAGAAAATCTTCAGGAAATTCCTTTATTTTTCTTGTCTGCATTGTTGCTCCTTATAAACAGGGGGATACTGTCCCCCCTGTTTTTACAATCAATGAATTATTCCTCGTCGAAACCGATGAGCCAGGTTGCGACAAAACCCAGGATCGTTGCAATGACAGCAGCGGCAACAGCCAGATAGAAGTTGCTCATGGAATCACCGCCCATGAAGATAGGCAGAGTCAGGAATGAGCAGGAAGCAGTTGCATAGGCTCTGACATCGAAGATACCGATAAAGAGACCTGTGATGGCAGCACCGATCAGAGCACCGATCAAAGGCTTCTTCAGTCTGATCAGGACACCGTACAAAGCAGGTTCTGTTACAGACAGCAATGCGGTCACGCCGGTTGAAAGACCGGCAGTCTTGTTTTCGGTCTTCTTTGCTTTCAGACCGACAGCCAGAGCTGCACCGGCGATCGCCAGGTTACCGGCAAGCGCCTTGGAGAAGAGCAGTGAAGAACCGTAAGTCGTGATCTCGTTGACGATCAGCGGAGTGATGACAGTATGCATACCGACCATGACAAGCAGCGGATGCAGAGCTGACAGGATGACCATTGATACGCCGCCGAGGCTTGTGATCGCAACACAGAAGTTTGCCAGTGCCTGACCGATCCAGGTTCCGATCGGACCGATGACCAGCAGGGTCAGCGGGAACATGACGGCAGCCAGGGTCGTCGGACGGATGATCGATACGACTGACTTCGGTGAATACTTGACGACATACTTGTCAAGGAAAGCCATGACCGGAACCATCAGCAGTGCCGGAACGATGTTTGAAGTATACTTGACAGTCGTCAGCGGCAGACCGAAAATCGTCAGATCAGCAACACCGGAGATTGCCGGCATACATAAAGCAAGAATGATGAAAGCAGCAACATATTCGTTTGTCTTCAGTCTTCTGGCTGCTGCAAAAGCGACCAATACCGGCAGATAAGTATAAGCGGCATTTGCCAGGGTATTGAACAGCTGATAAGTCGAACCGGCAGTATCGACTTTAAGCAGGTTGGCACACAAAGCCAGCACGGCAGAGATCATACCGGAACCGATCAAGACCGGTAAAGCAGGAGTTACTGAACCGGAAATATAAGAAAGGACTCTGTTCCATATGCTTTCTTTTTCTTCATCAAGGTTCTCTTTAACGACCTCCTGAGCCTCAGCCGAAGGAACTAACGGCGCCAGTTCATTGTAGAGCTGTTCTACATCGGGTCCGATGACGATCTGATACTGACCGCCTTTGTTGACGATGCCCTGAATACCGGCAAGTTTTTTGAGGTCGTCCTCCTTGACCTTGCTTTCGTCTTTGATGACCAGACGCAGACGTGTCATACAGTGCGTATGAGCAGAGATGTTTTCTTTGCCGCCTACCAGTTCTACAATATCGGCAGCAGTCTTCTTGTAATCCATATTAGCCTCCTTTCCTATATTCGATAGCGGTTACTCCGGTAACCTTGCTATATGGACCGTATTGATTTTTCATCTGATGAATAAAAAACCTGTTCAGTCTAAAAGGCCAAACAGGCATTGTTTTTCTGATAACAAGTCTTTCTCAAAAGAATAAACAAATACACTTTTTTCCAAGCTTTCTTTTTTTCTTGCGGTTACTCCTGATGATTCTTTTACTTTGTATCTATATTTAGAATAACAGGTTATACCTGAAAAAGTCCATATCAGGCAGATGATTCTGATTTCTATAATGGTCCAGCCATGTGCCATGATAATGCCGGTTTTATGTAATACAATCTTTCTTATGACAATTTTCGTGAATAATTTCTTCATAATCCAGTCCCCCTTCTATTCTCGATTCAGATATACCAAAAAAACGATTTCATCGCATATCTACAACTTTAATTTTATATGTATATATATATTTCAAGAGAATACTGGTATAAACCGCAGAAAAAGCTTATTGATTATTCAAATAAACAAAAAGACCATCCTCTTTCAGATGGTCTTCAATCCTTCAATGGTCCGGGATGAGGGACTTGAACCCACACGGTCGCCCGCCAGATTCTAAGTCTGGTGCGTCTGCCAATTCCGCCAATCCCGGATTCCTGTTTATCTTATTATATTTGCCTGGAAAAAGCAATTACAAACCTATATAATAGGATGTATGATTTTAACAGTTGATTTAGGAAACACCAGCACGAAATTAGGACTGTTCGACGGAGATCTTCAAGTCTCTTTTTTATGTGCTGACGGTGTGTATGACAATTACAGAAGTCTGATCTTATCCTTTATCTATAAAGCCAATCTCAGAGAGGACGCCATAGATAAAGCTATCCTCTCCTGCGTCGTTCCGCGTGTCTATGACAATATCTTCGATGCGCTGGCTTCGATCGTCGGAGAACGCAACATCATTGACATCAATCCTTCCGTTGACTACGGAATTAAACTGGTCATGCCCAATCCCCAGGATACAGGCGATGATCTGATCGTCATGTGTTCCTACGCCTACAACATGTACCACAGAGAGATGCTGATTGTGTCCATGGGAACGGCGACCGTCATCTGCCACGTGACTAAGAACGGCGAATTCAAGCATTGCATCATCGCTCCGGGCTTCTCCAAGATCGCCGAGACCCTGTGGAAGAATGCTGCTCAGCTTCCGGAATTCGAGATGAAACCGACCTACACCTATCTTGCAGACAACACGATCGATGCCATGAACGTCGGTATCTACAACGGATACATCGGCATGCTGAAATCACTGATCTACGGCATGAAGAGCGAACTGGGCATGAAGGATATGTATATCATCGGCTGCGGCGGATTAGGAAAGAAACTTGCTCCGTATCTCAACATCTTCAATGAGTACGATCCCGACTTTGTGACCAAAGGCCTCAACTTCATCGCTCAGGGGTATCTCTATGAATAGGATCATCCTCGCTTCCAAGTCTCCGAGAAGAAAAGAGCTGCTGGAACTGCTGAAGATCCCCTTTGAGATCATCGTCTCCGATATCGATGAACAGATCGACTACGATAACGATCTGGTGAAAGAGATCGAAAAACTCTCCTATCAGAAAGCCAATGCGGTATTCAGGGATCATCCGGATGCCCTGGTCATCGGTTCCGATACGATCGTCAAGATCGGCAACGATGTCCTTGGCAAACCTCATTCCGTTGAGGAAGCAAAGCAGATGCTCAGGGAACTCTCTGACAATACCCACGAAGTAGTGACCGGTGTCACGATCCTGTGCAAAGAAAATGCCGAAACATTCTCTTCTGTTGCCAGAGTCAGCTTCTATCCTTTATCAGAAGAAGAGATCGAAGAATACGTCAACACCAATGAGCCTATGGATAAGGCCGGTGCATACGCCATTCAGGGCGATGCAGCCAAGTTCATCCGCTGCATCGAAGGTGATTATTACACGATCGTCGGTCTTCCGATCGCCGAACTCTATCACCGATTAAAGAAATATTTGTAAAAATATCCGTCAGGATATTTTTATTTATGATATTTTATTGTAGAATTGAAATACAGGCCGACATAGTATAGTGGTAATACGCATCCATGGTAAGGATGAATCCCGTGTTCAATTCACGGTGTCGGCACCATTAGAGAATAAGTCCGCTGAAGGACTTTTTCATTTAGAGGAAAGAAGATATGATCAAAGTACTGATATTTGATTTGGACAATACTCTGATCGACAGACAGCGCGCATTCAGAGAGATGCTCTACCGCCGTTTCAAAGAACTGAAACTCGATGAGACAAAGATCGATCAGATGGTCGATGACATCATAAAATGGGACAACAACGGCGAAGTGCCCAGACTTGAAGTATTCCGGCGGTGGATCGACAAATATCACATCACTGAAATCGATGCGGAAACACTTGACCGTCAATGGTCTCAAGAGTCCGGAACCATTGCCTTCCTCTATGATGACGTCAGGGAAACATTAAGCAGACTCAAAGAAAAATACAGACTGGCTGTCTTGAGCAACGGTAATTCCTCCTCTCAGAGAAGAAAGATGAATTCAATTAAAATCGATGATCTGCTGGACTATTCCCTGATCTCCGGAGAGTTCCATGTCAACAAACCCGATCCGGAGATCTACAAGTATGTATGCGACCAGCTGGGTGTGAGACCGGAAGAATGCATTTACATCGGTGGCAACTACCGCATCGATGTGGAAGGCTCTAAGAACGCCGGTATGGAAGCGATCTACATCGACCGCTTCAGCAAGCCCCATCCCGGGACGACGACGATCTATGAAATAAAAGACCTCTTAGAGATACTCTGAGAGGTCTTTTTATGAATGATCATCAGTATTTGGAACCGAATCTCTCCAGAAGCCGCTTCATGGCCTCTTCTTCGGAGATCTCTTTTTCTTCTTGCTTTTCCTTCGTCTTTTCCTTGTGATAAGGACGGTTCTGTGCTTTCTTTCTGGAACGGAACTCCTTCTTGTCCGCATCTCTCTGTGCCAGCTGGTCCAACGGCAGCAAAGACAGCTGCACTCTCTGTTTGGCCTCATCCACATCATAGACATAGACCTTGACGATATCAGCCACGGAGACCACTTCGCTTGGATGATTGATCCTCTTCATCGACATGCGGGAGATATGGACCAGTCCGTCATCATGCAGGCCGATGTCGACAAAGGCACCGAAGTCAACGACGTTCCTGACCGTACCTGACAGTTCATCGCCCTTCTTGAGATCTTTGAGTTCCAGGATATCGGACTTCAGGATGGCACCGTCAAACTGATCGCGGTAATCTCTCAAAGGCGCTTTGATGCAATCCTTGATATCGTTGAGCGTATAGGAATCGATATCCAGTTCCTTGATCTTTTCATCGTTGAAAACGATATCCGGGTCACCGAGTTTGGAAATATTCGATACTTCCATGATCTTCCTGGCGATCTCATAGGATTCCGGATGGATATTGGTCGCATCCAGAGGTTCATCGCCGTCGATGATCCTTAAGAAACCGGCACACTGTTCAAACGCCTTTTCACCCAGTTTCCTGACCTTCAACAATTGTTTGCGGTCGGTGAACTTGCCGTTTTCATTCCGATAGTTCACGATCTCGGCAGCGATGCCCTTATTCAGACCTGAGATATGTTCCAGCAGCTGGGCGGAAGCCGTATTGACATCGGCACCGACTCTGTTGACGACCTTCATGATCGCCTCATCCAGTCTCTCGTTGAGCGCTTTCTCCGGCAGATCGTGCTGGTATTGGCCGACACCGATCGATTTGGGATCGATCTTGATCAGTTCGGCCAGAGGATCCAGGAGCCTTCTGCCGATCGAAACGGCCGATCTTTCTTCGACTGCCAGATCGGGGAACTCCTGCCTCGCCTCTTCCTGAGCAGACCATACGGATGCACCTGCTTCCGATACGATCGCGTAGGAGACATCCAGATGATTCTCCCTGATCAGTTCGGCGACCAGTTTCTCCGATTCCCTTGATGCCGTGCCGTTACCGATGGCGACGATCCTGACATCGTACTTTTTGATCAGATTCAGCAGTTTGGCCTTGCTCTTTTCGATCTCACCGTCCTTGCGGAACGGGAAGATCTTGTCGACACAGAGCATCTTGCCGGTCGCATCCAGCACTGCCAGCTTGCAGCCGTTGTAGTAACCCGGGTCAAAACCCAGAACGACTCTGCCCTTCAAAGGAGCCTGTGAGAGCAGCTTTTCCAGATTGAGCGAGAAGACTTCGATACTTGTATTGTGTGCCTTCTCCGACAAATCGCTCCTGATCTCATTCTCGATCGAAGGCATCAGCAGACGGTCGATGCCGTCATCGATCGCTTCGATCACATAAGATTCCAGATTCGATCTCTTGTCCTTGATATATGCCTGATGTGCAAGATCCTTGATATGATCCAGATCATAATTCATGGAAACAGAGATGACCTTTTCCTTTTCCGCCCTGTCGATCGCCATGACTCTGTGATCGGCCATGTTGGAGATCTTCTCAGAGTATTCATAGTACATCTCATAGACCTTCTTCTCATCGACAGCATCCTTCTTTAATGCAGTCGAGATCGAACCGGCTTTGATAATCAGATCCTTGAACTTCCAGCGCAGATTGGCGTTATCGGAAACATTCTCGGCAATGATGTCCTTGGCACCCTGAATCGCTTCTTCAATGCTCTTGACGTTTTCATTCAGATACTTCTGCGCCTCTGCTTCCAGATCGCCGTTTTCCGGTAAAGAAAGCAGATAGACACTCAAAGGTTCCAGACCATTCTTGATCGCAATACCGGCTCTGGTCTTCTTTTTCTGCTTGTACGGTTTATACAGATCCTCGACCTGTGAGAGCTTCTCACAGTCCATGATCTGCTTTCTCAGTTCTTCTGTCAGTTTTCCCTGGACCTCGATCAGATTGATGACGCTCTCTTTTCTCTCGGCCAGATTGAGTTCATATTTATACTGCTTCTCGATGAAAAGGATCTTCTCCTCATCCAGAGCTCCGGTCGCTTCTTTTCTGTACCGGGCGATGAAAGGAACGGTATCTCCCCCT
>JAEEGI010020774.1_pt1 | contig 13111 bp, 13 predicted proteins | sample 8958751 | NCBI WGS metagenome assembly JAEEGI01 (sample SAMN16246545, study PRJNA631951) | gut metagenome | biome: gut microbiome; feature: rumen; material: KS-attached | host: Bos | place: Iran: Karaj | collected 2018-10
AGCAGAGGTTGCCAGGACCAATTCTCATGGCAGAATAATGACTTTCTGGCGTTGATACCATATGCGGGAGGAGTCTGCGCCCCCTAGAACAAAGGGAATCTCCTGCTCAAAAAAAGCAGGAGATTTTATTAATTACAACATAGAATGCCCAACTGTTTAATATCAGAATTCTAGATCTTTAATGTTTGATAGTAACGGGTATTTAATAAATCACCATCATTTAGGTCTATTTCATATTTGCCATCACCAAAGATGTAACCAAGCATAACATGTATCGTCTTACCTGATTTGTTCGTGATGGAATTATAATAATATGAACTATTCTGAAACTGTTGTGTACGAGGAGCACCAAAGCAATATCCATTCGTATCTCCCACACCTGTCGATCCATAACCGCCTTTAAGATTTACACTACCAGAATAGTAGTAGAGCATATTAGTAACCCCCAGAAATTCAATCCCATGACCACCAAATCCTTCAGACATACCAATGTAACAGCCTCCTCCTTTTGCATCCAGATTGCTATCATGAATGTCTATATTACCTTCTGCAATAGTGACACCATCGCCACCATTTCCTTCATTATATAGAGTTTCTCCCCCTTCAGCAGTTACAGAAGAAGAATAAATTGTCATAGACTCTTTGACATAAATAGCCATTGCACCATCACGAACACCAAGTTTAACATCTCCATAAATGCCATTGCCACCGATAGCAGATACGACACTTCCATAGATATTCAGATTTCCCTCAACACTAATACCACCATATGCTCTTGTTTGTTCAGTAGCATCAGCCCCTTTTGAAGTAACTGAGACTTTGCTTAGAGTCAAATCCCCCTGGCAGGTAATTCCACAAGTTGGGCTGTTGACAACTAACTTTGCAGTATTTATTGTTTGGCCAAGAATGTTAAGACTTGAACTTGTGGCGTTTTCTATTTTGCCATTGATAGTCAACGTCTTTCCATCGAGAATAAGAAGATTAACCTCACCATTGATCATCAAATCACCATTGATGGTCTTATCTTCCTTCACGACATACCAGCCACCATTCCATGTAACTCCATTGCTGGCGACATCAACTTCGGTATAGTCACCAGATGTAACAGCATCCACAAAAGCCTCCATCTCTTGATTCCACTTCTTGTAAGAAATACCAACCTTTACAACAGGCTGCGTAGAGTTTGAAGGATTGTCTGTGTCACCAACAATAGCGTCAATGAATCCCTGACAAGAAGTCAGAGCCAAACTCATAACCATTAGAAGTACTATAGACTTCATGAATTTCACAAAATTGTTCTTTTTCATATTCTTTAGTTTTAGTTGTTACATAAATTCCTTATTCATCGTCTTTCCCTTTGAGTATTTCAATATTGATCTCTGAATAGAAATCGCGCACATAGATGAAGTCTGTAAGGGCGAACTCCGTATGATTATAGAGATGACGAAACTGATCTGTCAGTTTCAGGTCTTTTGTAAGCTCTGGATCAAATCCTTCTATCTTGCTGGAAGACGAACCATTCAAACCAGTGAACAATTCAAACGGATAGCCACAAGCTCCTCTGGGAAGGTAATAGGTGGTAATTCCTGACGAGTAGCCATCACGGCATTGATAATACAGAAGAGCATCCCATAAGTCCTGACGATCTTCACTCCGAATAGGATGGGCTTCTGGATAACGCTTGCTCAAATAAAGACTTGCTTTCAATTTGATTTCATCTCCATATTCCTTGTGTTTGGAAATGTCGTCAAAGATTCGATTTGCCCTATCGCACATTTCTCTGAGGGCATCCGTCAGGCAATTATTAAAGGCTTTAATAGCATCAATATAGTCCTCCTGATGTGATATGACGGTCTCATTGATGAGTTTCTTTCTGAGGGGTAACAGACATTTACCTTCCTCGTCTCCTGAATTGTCAACCAAATACATATTGATGATATCCCCCTCTATCCCATCGATAATTCCATTGGTCAATTCTTGGTTCTCTTTCATAAACGGATAATGATATTTAAGCTGGTTATACATAGAAACGTTGTAAAAGGTGGTTGTTTCTGTCGATTCTGTCTTTCCACCTTCCTCATGAACATGACCAAAAATGTGGTGTTTAGGCTTCGACTCATCAATCATCATTTTGAGCATTTGACAACCAATGTAATTGTCAAGATGTCCCTCGGCAGGGCCATATGAGATTAGGAAATCAACACCCTTTGGAACTTTATTCTCTGTATCCTTAAAAATCCAAGGGCGACAGGCGACCCCAAAGAAATAGATGCCATCGAACTCGATGCCACTGTCTTCCAACAGTACAATAGAAGATGGAATCATTTGCATGGCCTCTTCTGGATGCATTTCGAAATACACCTCATGATTACCAGGCACATAAATCTTGAGTTTGGCATCAAGATGGGAGTACCAATTCAGAAATTTCAGATAGTCATCATGCATATATAACATGTTGTCCTCTCTTATGCAGTCACCAGCACAGATCAGGATATCAGCATCCTTGGGGATGTCGAGCCGATCATTAAGCCCATGCGTATCTGAGAACGCAAAGATATTGTGGTTCTTGTATTCTATCAACATTATCTTTACCTTATTATATTTAAGAACAACATCATTTCAACCTCCTGCTTCATCGACTCTTTGGTGCCTAATCCGATCTTGATAGGCATTGCTTTCAGGGATTCAGATAATCCTGCCAGCAGCTTTTCTTTTTCAACCTCTGTTACAGGATGCTCAGATGAAGCACGCAGACAGATGATCGCATCATCGAATTTTGAGAAATCCAAATCCTGATACTTGTTGATTGATTCCAGAATATAGTCAATACGCTTGCTTACATCCCATGTTCGAGAGTCGTAAGGATAATACTGGCCTTCATCTACTTGATGCAGATAATCCACTTCTTCTCGCTGAAAGGCCCCACAGCGGGTTAGCTTCAGGATAAAGTTTTCTCGCTGGCTATGCCTCTTCAAATAATTCTCCCTGCATTCCACGCGATAGTCACGCTTACGTTTGCTGCGATTCTTACTCTCTTTTATTCTCTTCATGCAGAATTCAACATCAGTGCAGAGTGGGAATTCCTTGGATCTATATCTGCGAGGGGTGGTATGCTTCCAGTGGCTAAGCTGAATTCGATAGAGTGCTTCATCATATTTATTCCTATGCTTAGGAGGATAGTCAAACGGCCCTTCATCCTCAGGATCAGGCTCATCTCCAAATCCCCAGAATGTGATTGACCAAAGACAACGTGCAGCAATGTCTTTTTCATCCAGTTGCAGGTCCTCAGCTACTACCACTTCTTTGGCCAAGCCAACATCCCAGCGGACACCTTCAAGTGGATGCACTGAAATATATCTGTCTTCATCATATTCATCCTGAGACCACTCAAGACGCACTTCTCCACAATCCTCTTTCGAAGGCTCCATGTGTTTCAGCAAGTCCAATGCCTCGCGGAATTGATACATAGAATCCCCTCTCTCTGGTTCAATCGTCTTCAGATAAGGCAATATCTCATCAAACGTGTACTTGTCAAACAGTTCTTTCAGTTTCATATTAATATATTTTGCTTATTTCTTTCCAATTCAGTTTAATCATACCACCAAGGGTACCGTTCCTTGATATGTGTAAAAAGTGCAGTCCATGCTTCTTTCTCATCAGCTTGGCCAATATGGGTCTGAGCTTCATGCAACAATCTGATGGTTTCTTCCAGATCGATAATGGTCTGGCGATGATCGGCATATGTCCTTCCCTATTTTATAAAATCAAGAATTTCCATCAGTTCGGTATTCATAGCTGACAGCAGACTGCTATAATACAACGTCCCGTCATCCCTCCACTCCATGAGTGTCCTGGCGAGATAGGGCATCATCAAATTTTTGGCCTTGTTGTGTCTGACATTGCACAGGTATTCGTCCAAGGTTTCTTTCCACAGATATTCATCTTCGTCCCACTCCGTCGGATCATCCTCATACTTAGCTCTTACATATATTATGTGACTTTTGCGCCTCTCTTCATGCTGGTTTGTGTACTTCAGACCTTTGCCCTCACTACGCCAATACTCTGTACTTCCAAGCTTCCACAGCATCCATGCCGTTTTCGCTTGTTTCCCCATCGTGCGAAACTTAGGAGCCTCTTTCCTTTTGTCCCAAAGCGTATGGTAAAGATTCTCCAATTCGGTAGTGATACTATCGAAAAGGTCTTGGTAGTCGCAATAATCTGGCCCTTCATACCTTGGTTTTCTTTTGCTCATAATGATTCTCCTTTGTATCAAAATATCTTATTTATGCTGCAAAGATACAGTTAAGGTGCGCCATATTAGGGCACACCTTATAGAAATATTAGAAATTTGTTGGGGAAAGCCTCTAACTATTCAGAATCCAGATGGCATGTTGGGCTTTTCTATCTGTCAGACCTTCTGTCTCGTCAGTCAGAACCAGATGCTCTTGCTGCTCTGGGAAGAAATAATCCTCATCATCAAGGATCACATAGCGATAATCTCTTGCTGCATTCTGAAACAGCCAAGCATTAATCTCTAAAGCTTTTGCCTCACGTAATGGCAATCCGATCATCTCGCCTGTCATAGCATCCTGAAAAGAGGTGCTCAGCAAAATAGGAGTCATGGAATAGATTTCGCCAGGCAAACCACGCTCCTTCCAAAGCTCCCTCATCCGCATGATACCTTCATTGCGCCAAGTCGAAGATAGGATAATCTTACAATCCGTCAGTTCTACGATATGCTTCAGGGTCTCAATCGCCTCAGGGTCGAACATCGCCCCAAACTCATCAAAGGGGTCAATGCCCTCGCGCTTCATCTGCTTGGCATATTTGCCAGTATTCAGCACGCCATCGAAATCCAGGAACAGGTATCTATCCATATTAATGGCATTTTCTGCAGGCTGCAACTTCCTTGCTAAATCGTCGATGGCCTCTTGCACAGTATCGCCTTTGCCAATAGCATACTCTTTTGCCTCCTCATCCCAGAAACAAATGCAATCAACGTCGCTCCCATTGACGTCCTCTGGCACATCCCAAGCTTCCAGATTGAAGGCAAGATATTTTCCTCCGGAATAACAACCACCATATCTATCCTCAACAATAGTCAGCGGATAAATGTGTTCTATTACTTTCTTTTCCATACTTATAATTTTTCTGCAAAGATACAAAAATATTCAAACTACACAAACAAATGCGTCTGAATTAATTCAGCGGCTAGTCCATAGTTCTTTTCTTGAACCAAGACAATCACACTCTTCCCATATTCAATTACATCTTTATGAATAGACAGAAGGTTCTCTTTCAAATCCATCTCATCATCAAATGGCAAATAATTAAGCCCTTCAACAATTGCGATTTTAGATGGGTAATCAAAGATGCTTAAAATGGAATCGTCCCCTAAATAAACATCTTCTTTCCAGAATGAACCGTTTTCTACATAATCATTCATCTCTTCAGGATAAAAGAAGAACCCATGCTCGTAATACTCAGACATTTCATGCTCCAGCCAGTTCCTTTCGTTCTTATTTGATGTCTCATCAAGACGGTCTTTCATCACTTTTGCTATAACCTCTCTCTGTATCTCTTTCTGATATTGAGTATTCACAAAGAGGTGAGCACAACCCTTTACAGCCAACTCATAGATTAAAGAACTCATGTCTACAATTGGCTTAGTCGATTTCATGAACCAAAGTCCTGGCTCTGATATTTTCTGCATCATTGAATCTGTTACTATCATACGCAATTATTTTAGCCCAACTTTATGGATTGGCTGATTATATGCTTTGCCAGATCCACGTCGATATTGGAATTGTTGACTGAGGAATAGGCTCTCAGTGTTTTCACTACGCCTTCCAACTCACACACGCTACCATCGACAGCCTTGGCAATATATTCTATGACCTCTGCAGGTATCTTGAGCCCGTATTGTTCGCATTTGGCATTCATGATGTCAACACACAATTGCTTGGTAGGTATCTCCATCTCCAACACCAAGCCACTTACAAAGCGATTCATTATCTTCTTTTTAAAGCCCTGTAGTTTTACAGGAGGACGATCACTTGCCAGAATAACCTGTTTGTCGCAGCGGATGAGATAATTGAAGATATGGAAGAAGGCGTCGACTGTCTTGGGTGCGTTTCCCCACTCCTGAATGTCATCCACAATGAGTACATCAATCGACTGACAGTAGTTGATGAAGTCATTCATCGTATTTTGACAGACAGAACAAGTAAACTGCCGCTGAAATTCCTTAGCTGTGACATACATCACTTGCTTCTGTGAATCCTTCTCTTTGCAACTTATGCCAATGGCATTGATTAAGTGAGTCTTCCCACAGTCATTTGGTCCGTAGATGAAGCATGGATTACAGGTGGCATGCCCTGGGTTCTCAGCGATGGATAACCCTATGGTGCGTGCCATTTTATTGTTCTCGCCCTCAATGAAGTTCTGAGAGGTCTTCTTAGGATCAAGTTGAGGGTTAAATATTAAAAGTGCTACTTCTTCCTTTTTCTGTTTATTCTTCATACGCTTTTTACTATTTGGTTCATGCTGCAAAGATACAAGAAAGGTGCGCCGTATTGGGGCACACCTAAAAAGAAAGTGAGAATGAGGATGATTTATTTCACTAATATGGGGTCTGGGCAGAAGTCTTTGCGCTTACAGTTTTTGCAATGCTTACCTATCCACACCTCATCAAACTGGTCCATCGCTTGCGCTACGATCGCTGGATCATCAGTCAGGATGCCTGCCTCGAAATTACGCGTGCCATCAGCCTTCATGCCAATGCCTGCACCTGTGAGATTGGCACTCCCAATATACGCCTCTTTGCCATCAAAGATCATCATCTTGAAATGCACCCTTGGACAAAGCCCCCTCTCCAACCCATCATATAGAATCGGGAACCTGTCAAAGTCCTCCCTGAAGTTTGGCCCTGGCTCCTTGGCATGAATCAGCCTCACAGCCACACCTTTCTTAATCAGCTTAGCCAACACCTCTAAGAAAGGCTTTTTGGCTTTTCTTTCCTCGATATACAGATCCTTAATATCAGCCGTTCCAATCCATAAAGACTCCTTCACATGCAAAACATGTGAAAGCACTTCTTTGTAGTGGGCGGAGTTAGAGATATACTGCATATTCATCATAACTGTTCTTTAATCACATCTATCATACGTCTGCCACGCGCTTCAATGATATTTGTAGAATCATCAATATATCTGTTGGCTTCTTGAAAAAAACGCTCTTTATTAGTATATCCTCCTCTCCACCACGTATAACCTTTTGATGTAATAACGGGCAAATAGTTATCGTCAACATAATAATCAAGCATATTTCCATCAATGAAACGTTTCCATCCGTCAACTCCGAAGAATGGATCAAAATCACCTCTATTTAGCATTACAAGCTCTTCTAAATCTTCATCTGCATCATCTTGGTAAGTTAGGACCTTGTATAGGGCATAGAGAAAGCGGTCTTCATAGTCATGCCATTCATCGTGACATCCACGATGTTTATTTATACTCCATTCATCAATACGTTTATCTGGAAGAACTGTCATATTGCCTACTGTATGAAATGTAGTCTGAAACTCAGCAATCTTTTTTTTGAGAGATGCTGGAGGATTCCATGTCGGAGTAAATCTGTCTTTCCACGGATATGAGAAAAAAGATGCCGAAGAGTTCATAGTATCTCCTCTCATTTTCTCATTCCCACTATTATCCATAGTGAGGTTTGGCCAAACAGATCCAAATACAACACAATAGATTGCACGCATTAAAGTGGTGTCATCTGCATCGAATTTCCTGTTCGGACATCCATAAACGTCATCTTTCATCAACTTTTTCAAATCAAATGAAATTAGATTATCCAAGTTGCTTTCAAGATGGTCTTCAGCAAAAGAACGTATTATATCAATGGGATTCTGTTCCATAATGTTCAGTAATGTATTCTTTTAACGAAGGCAAAAGCTGATGGAGCAATAATTGTATTCCTTTCCTTGAAAAGGTCTTTTCTGTCACATACCGTCCAGACTTTTCTTCCTGATGAATAGGGATGTTGATGTTTACATCCAAGAATGGTTTGAAGAAAGTGTAATTATTCTCAATATACAGATTATGGTTGTTTTCCTCCTCATTAGTTGGACGCAGGAATACAGTTAGAGCATAATCGTCTTCCTTTTTACATTTATGAAATACGTCAATTGCCAGATTCCGTTTAAGTTGTGGCACAAATATCTCAAAATACATGCAAGTTTCTTCTCTTGGCCATATACCTACAGACCAACCATATCTGTCATCCACCAAGTCTTTTCTAATAGAAGTGTCGAGGTAGTCAAGATATAAGGCATAAGTGCGGAGTTCCATCTTTCCACTATTGTTACCGTTAGAGGTTTTTAAGAAAATACTCAATCCGTGTTCGTTGTCATATTGCCAACTACATCTTGAAGTAGTCATATAATTCCAGATACCAGGATGATGAATAAAATGAAGATTAAATTTATCCGTTCCATCTTCATTTTCAAGAATCTCTTCATATTTATTGTTGGCTGTCTCTATAGATGTACGCATACACTCGAGAATGGTTCCAGAAATATCTAATGAGGACTTCCTTATTGAAGGGATGCATACATGAACTATAAAATGTCGAAGTGATTCAATATGAACTTCTTCATTATTTACACTTCTGCTATTAAGGAATAATCTCCATTCATCCATATTGCCACAGAAGCACCAATATGCATTCCTCCACATTCCATAAAAATATGGAGGGTACGACATCAAAACACGTCTTAAAAGCCTATCATCAGGTCTATCATAGATATTCCTTACACCTCCTTCACGGCCATCCCCGGAATAGAAGATTTCCATTAAGATATTTGAGCAGTCGATGAAGTCTTGTAAAGTGTAGTTCTCAATGCCATCTTTATGATCCAACAAACGGAAAACACTATTGATACGCCCAGAAAAGAATCTGCTATTCTCCATCTTTTCCATTTGGGGAAAATACTCTGAGGGCATAGAGGCTTTTTTACATTCTTCCTTGATCTGACTTCTATCGAATGAATGCAGAAAATCATTTTCTTGTTTGTCATACGATTGCAATATAGTATAAACATTGCTCTGTTTTACTTGTTCTGCAAACACACTTAATCCTGATAGAATCTCTGGCAACTTTTCTTTCTGAATATCTGTGTTGAGAATAAGATTTCTGCACTCCCTCATCCATGATTTAGCGTCAATTCCTTCTGTAATAAGCAAAACTGCATAAAGCAAAGGAAGTGTGCGACCATAAGAACTTTCTGTAAGAGCCAAGTCGTATATAGGCATAACATCTGTAGATGTATTACCCATAAAAAGTTTCAATTCATTAACAGATTTATAAATGTCTGACAATTTATTCAGCGAATGATATACAAACCTCAGAAAGTCCAATGGCAAAAAATCTAATCTTTCAATCCAGACTAAGGAAGGCATATCACCTTTTTGTAAATTATCAAATAGATAACCCATTATTTCAGGGATTCCGTCTGTTTCTTTTGATTGAGGGAATAAGGTTAACAGCTGTTCATACAAATAATGGTCAGTTGTTCTCATTCCAATTATGTGGTTTTGTAACTGTTCCTTATTCATCATCCAATACAAGATGATTAGATTACAGAAACAGAACAATTGTTCATCATCAATTTCTTCTGGATGGTTTTGAATAAGGTTACGGTTGTTCCAAAAGAATTGAGTCCACGAATTATCCATGTTTTTTATCCACTCATGCAGCCATAATTCATCACTATCCTTCATAGCTTGCATAACCTTCTCGTCCATCCATGATTTAAGGTTTTCAAAAACACTTAGTGGACGACCACGTCCATTCATCTTAATATATATATCATCATCAAGCCCATTCTCTTCTGACATATCAAGAAAAGAAAAAGTAATACCATCTTCAGACAAAAGATGTTTCCATAATGATTCAGCCTCTTGACCTGCACACTTTCGATGAATATACTTCAGGGTTAGGAGCATATTCTTCACCGTTGCATTATTGAGCCATGAGGACAAAAACCAATACTCGTCTTGAATAATTGAATTTAGACTATCATTTTCGGAGGCTTTCTGTAAAACTTCAGGCATTTTACACTTTAATCTTTCACAGAAATCCCCAGCATATTCTCTTGACAAGAAAGTAAGATTAACGGTAAAATCTGACATCATTCCAGATTTCGCAGCTACATAAAGATATAAAAGCCATAATGTCGTTAAACGTTGTTGACCATCCACAGGAATAAAACTTCCATGTTCCGTATAGCCATAAATATAGTTCAAATCTGATGGATTTGATTCATCGAGTAATGAATCAATAAAGGGCGAAATAACAGATTCCTTACCACCTTGAACATAATCTCTCTGCAGGAGGGGAATGCAAATAACCTTGTTTTTGAATATATTTAGAAAGTTCATAACGAATACACTTTAATTCTTGAAATATCTTATTGTGTTATTCTCTGGCTTATCACACAGCTTTTGTTTAATGTCTTCCCTGTACGCATCGGCATCTGGTTGAAGCCAAGAATTAAGTTTTGTGCAACTCTTCTTACTATACGCTTTGGTAAAACATTGCATTGTACATGGAGGAATATAAACCTGAGTAACATTTGTTTCCTCGTCATCTTCTGATTTCAAGCCATTTGCTATAACTACGATTCTTCTTTTTCTGGGAAAAAGAGAATTGTGGAAACTTCTATTAGTATGGCTATCCAATAAAACGAGATTGCCAACCTGATTCTTATCGTCTTCAGGAATATGGTCTCCATCTTGTGCATCATTATACATAATGACGGATTTATAGAGTTCGTCAAAATTTTCTTTACTCTTTTTCAAGTCATATTTGGTTAATCTATCCTTAATCTCTGTTACTTCGAAATAATAAGGATAGTCATTCTTTACACTGCTCAACCAATCTTTTCTATCTTGTTCATTGTCAAATTTGGAATCAGTTTGAGATGTAATATGCTCAATATCCCAACTTTGTTTATGCAGAAGTTCAAAGGGAAATTGTTCATATTCATGTTGCAAATTCAGCTCCTTACTACTTTTTAAGGTTTCATATTTCTGCAATATGGTTTCAATATTATGCAATAGGAAGAAACGACGCAACATCATAGTCGATATCTGACCATATTCAAAATCAGAAATTGATAACTTATCGTTAGGATTGATCGTTCGTCTAATACGCTCGCGGAGTCTGTTAACAAAAACAGTTTTTGAATATTCCCGACTACTTTTCAGGAGAGAAGAAAGAAATTTATATCTGTTATCTTGATTGCAATAGGTGAGATAACCAATATAATGATAGGTGTAGATATTCTTATACATATCATAAAGACGTAAGAACGTGTGTCTTATCTTCTGCCACTTTGCTTCAAGATTGTCATTTGCCTCATTTGCAAACCACCTAAATGAGCTGCGGAAGTCTTTATCAGCTTCAGAGTCATCCACCTTGGCAATGAGGTTAAATAATAAATCCATCCGAGTATGGGGGAAAATCGGTTCCTCGCTTGATAGCATCGCCCAAAAATGGTCATTATTGATTATCTGCTCCATTTCCTCAAACTGTCGAGCAGCATCATCACGCAACCCTTCGTTAAGTCCAGAAGCACGGTTTAGGAAAAGGGCTTTTATTAGTTCCGTATTTGTTAATGATATTTTTCCACTATTCAGATTGCGGAACGTTTCATGTGCTTTATTCTCTGGAACTTCATACCATATGACCTGAATTGACTTAGCACTTTGTCCATTCAGTAGTTCAAGATACTTGCTTTTAATCTCTTCTGTAGTTAGTTCCTTATCTGCTGAAAAAACCTCATCATGATTAGTCTCAAAACAATCAGAAATGGTCTGGTATGCACGATGTATATAATACAAATCTATCTGGCTATCTGCCAATTCTATACTCTCTTTGCTTGATATATTTGTTAAGAAACTCCATCGATTTACAATATTGTCATCGTCCTCATTATCTCTTACAAATTCTAAAGTGTAGGCATTTTGATTGGTAAGATATTTATACAGCAGAAATAGAGTTGTCAATCTTTGTTGACCATCAAGTACACTATATTTCCCACTTAATGGAACCACAGCTAATGGCTGAAGGCAATAGACACGTTTATTTTCGGGAGCCTTCATGAACTCCCATAAATCACGAAGTAGCTCTTTTATGTTAGACGGAGTCCATTTATATCCACGTTGTTGACTCGGTATAACAAATGTATTGCCTTTAAGTTCAAAAAAGCTTTTCATGGGTAATTCCTCTTTACTCATATTGCATTTATTATTCTGCTCTATTTCTTTTTTGTTCATAACACACATTTGTCCATCCATAACCCCATCATTATATTAGTCCAACTTCACAAAATCAAAATATGGTTTCTATAATATCAAAGCTGACATACGAATAGGAACTTTTGATTGAAGATATTCTCTCCAAGCTGGAGCATTGAATCCCATCGCTGTATGTCTAATTATTGAGAAAGGAATATCTCCCTGAGGAAGTATAAGCCTCCCATAAGCAGGAGTGACTTTACTAATTTTGATTGTTTTATCCCATTCTAATTCACATTTTGTATCAGTTCCTTCCAAAGCATGAGTACCATACCAATTACGAATTCCCAGAAACAGAATAAAAGTTGGTTGTAATACTTTGGAAACTTCAGCCAAACATCGCCAAGCCTTCATTCTGTTGGTCGGCGATGGTTTTTGATGGACATCTTTCATAATCTCTTGCACAAAATTATAGAAAGCGATGTTAGACCAGAATTCTTCTATATCCTTTTGTGTCTCAAGATTAAACAAATTATATAAGCCATTATAAAAACTATAAGGTCCCTTCTCAATAACAGCCTTAATTGTTTCTATGGTAGAATAAGGATCCTCAAATTCTTTTTCTGCTTCTTTATTAGTGGCATAATGAGAATCGCCGAGGATAAGAATTCTATTTTGAAGATAATTCTTGCCAATCCAAGGATATCTCTCTAATTCCTCAATATCATCAAGAGAATTATAGAGATTGTCATCTACAAGATTTAGAGAACACAATAGTTTATTATCCATAATTACTTTTTTAT
>JAEEGI010020776.1_pt1 | contig 13110 bp, 7 predicted proteins | sample 8958751 | NCBI WGS metagenome assembly JAEEGI01 (sample SAMN16246545, study PRJNA631951) | gut metagenome | biome: gut microbiome; feature: rumen; material: KS-attached | host: Bos | place: Iran: Karaj | collected 2018-10
CTTCCCATTCCGAACAGAGAAGTTAAGCCCGCCTGCGCCGATGGTACTGCAATGCAATGCGGGAGAGTAGGAGGCCGCCTTCTTTATATGAAATAGGAGTCGCAGATGCGGCTCCTATTTTTTTTGCCTTTTCCCCTCCTAAGTTAGGAGGGGCTAGGGGGGGGCTGATCCGCCTTATTATCACCTGCTTATTGCGCTCTTAGCGCATCGGCGATGATGTCGGCCATGCGGGCGGCACCCTTGGCGTCGGGATGGATGCCGTCGGGCAACACCTTGTCACCATCGTTGGCGAAGAGAGTATGCAGGTCGATGACTTCAAGGCCGTACTTCTGGGCGACTTCCTGCTGAATAGGAATGACGCCATTGACGATCACAGAGTCATTGATGTTCCATGTTGACTTGAAAGCGGGGATAGGCGTGCAGAGATAGATCTGCGGTTTAGCTGGGGCGGCACCAGACTTGGCTGCCTTTGCCTGTGCCTTCGCCATTGCCTTCTGAGCCTTCTTTACGGGCATATTGGCATACTGCTTTAAGTCAGGACGCAGTGTAAATATCATCTGCTCCAGATCCTGCTTGAACTCTGCGTTGTACTGCCAGTTCTCTGGCTTCGAGTCGTTGGTGCCTAGTTTGATGATGACGATCTCTGGCTTAAAGTCGAGTGCATCGCGCCAGGCAGGCTCGTTCATATAGGGCCAGTCACCCTTGTTGAGCATTGTGCGTGAGCTCACACCGAAGTTCCTTACCCAGTAGCCGTCGCCCAATTTTTTCTGTAACATGGCAGGATAACCGTAGGCCGAGGCCATATCGATGCCAAAGCCGTCGGTGATACTGTTGCCGAGACAGGCTACGCGGACAGCATCCTCCTTAGGAGCCTCACGTGCATCGAGCCAATTGCCGATATCCGTGAGCAACTGCTGGTGGTACTTGAACCAAGGGCCGAAGCCGAAACCGTGATCACCTGTGGGATAGACATACATGGCGCAGTCGTTACCAGCATTGCGCATAGCCTTGTAATACTCCAGTCCGTTGGTTACAAATGGCACCAGACGGTCGTCGCTGGCAGAGATGATCAGCGCAGGAGGCGTTATGTGGCGCTGCACAGCGTTCATCGTTGAGAAGCTGCGCACGAGTTCAGGATCCTTCTGTCCCTCTTCACTGAGAAAGTTCACGCACGACCACTTGTGACTCACGCGCTCATCCATCGAGATGACCGGATAGAATAGTATCGAGAAGTCTGGGCGCACGTCGAAGGCCGAATGGGTGGAGATGACTGATGCCAGATGGCCACCAGCCGAGAATCCCATGATACCCACGTCGCGAGGGTTGATACCCCATACGGTAGCAGAGTCGCGAACAATCCTAAAGCCATTCTCCACATCGCTGATGGGAATGGTTCGGTCGCCATTAGGCAAGCGGTAGTTCACCACGAAATAACTGATGCCACGCTGGTTGAGCCACTTAGAAGCCATCGTGCCCTCGTGATTGTTCGACAGCACGGAATATCCACCTCCTGGAATGCCCACAATGGCTCGGCCAGAGGGCTTTTCGGGGAGGAAACAAACCATTTGTGCCTGACCGTCGTCAGTCAGGTTGAGCGTAAAAGTTCTCGCTGTCTGTGAGGACACGGCGAGTGTCATACAGACAGCGAGAATAATCAGAATACTGCGTTTCATGCGAACGGATTCTCTGTGGGATAGAAGTCACCCTTCGGGAAGTTGTAGTCGATCTCGTCCACGGGGATGCCCATGTACTTCAGCACCTCCCAGAGGTACTTGCCCTGATGGCCGAACATAACGGCGCAGTGGTGCGGGTAGTGCTTCTCGATGAGGACGTGACGATAGAAGCGGCTCATGTTCTTGATACCGAAGATACCGATAGAACCGAACGAGCGGGTAGCCACAGGAATCACCTCACCCTGTGCGATGTAAGCGCGGAGCTTGGTGTCGGCAGTAGACTGCAGACGATAAACTGTAGCCAGACCGGGCTGGATGTCACCCTCAAGGGTACCGTTGGTCACCTCTACAGGCAGAGCGCGGGCCATAATGCGCTGGAAGCACATCTGGCAGTTGCAGACCTTCGTAGAAGCAGTGTTACCGCAGTGGAAGCCCATGAAGATTTCCTTCTCTGTGTAGCTGTCGCAAGCGAACTTCTTGCCCTTGATACTCTCCTCGTACATGTCGGTCGGAACGGTGTTGTTGATGTCGAGCAGGGTAACGGCATCCTGAGAGATGCAGGTGCCGATGTACTCAGACAGAGCGCCGTAGATATCAACCTCGCATGCTACAGGGATACCACGACCTGTCAGACGGCTGTTCACATAGCAGGGAACGAAGCCGAACATGGTCTGGAATGCGGGCCAGCACTTGTTGGCCATAGCGACGAACTGACGAGAACCCTTGTGACCCTCGATCCAGTCTGTCAGCGTCAGCTCATACTGAGCCAGCTTCGGCAGAACAGAAGGAATCTTGTTACCAGTGCCCAGCTCAGCAGCCATATCCTTCACCACATCGTCGATGCGAGGATCGCCCTGGTGCTTCTGGAAGGCCTCGAGCAGGTCGAGCTCTGAGTTCTCCTCGATCTCAACGTCGAGATCATACAGAGCACGGATAGGAGCGTTACAAGCCAGGAAGTTGTTGGGACGAGGACCGAAGCTGATGATCTTCAGGTTCTGCAGACCCACGATAGCACGTGCGATGGGCAGGAACTCATGGATCATCTCAGCGCACTGTGCAGCGTCGCCTACGGGCTCCTCAGGAATGTAGGCACGGGTCTTGCGCAGGCTCAGAGCCTGGCTGGCGTTCAGCATACCGCAGTAAGCATCGCCACGACCGTCGATCAGGTCCTTCTGAGTCTCCTCAGCAGCAGCGATGAACATAGCTGGGCCCTTGAACCAGTCTGCCAGCATAGTCTCAGAAATCTCAGGACCAAAGTTGCCAAGGTAAACGCAGAGGGCGTTACAGCCAGCCTTTGTGATGTCCTCAAGAGCCTGCTGAGCGTGAATCTCACTCTCAACGATGCAGATAGGGCACTCGTAGATGCCTTCCTTGCCAAACTTCTTTTCATACTCAGCGATAACAGCCTTACGACGGTTAACAGCCAATGACTCGGGGAAACAGTCGCGGCTAACAGCCACGATACCAATCTTAATTACAGGAATGTTTTGCATAATTGTATTTGTTAGAAAGTAATGCTTAATTGATTAGGCTGCAAAGATACGCATTTTTTTCCGAACGACAATAAAATTAAATGTTAATTGTGTATAATTAGTGCTGACTGTGGTGAAACTGATACCTTGCAACCCGTTGCCTTGCCTATTCCTTGCTCGTTGATGACACCGTTTTTGCAGACGATGATATAATCGCCAGCAGGGATATTGACCTCCGTAGCAGCCTTGTTGGCGTTGAGGATCACGATGATGTCGCGCCAGTCGTCACGGCCTGCATAGTTCTTCAGGCGGTAGGCGACGATGCCTGCAGGGGCATCGAGGAACTCCAGATGCTTGCGCACGAGGTCGGCATTGCCCAGACGGAAGGCTGGGTGGTGCTGGCGCAGGGCGATAAGGTTCTTGTAGTAGTCGAACACCTGCGGATACTTCGTCTTGTTGCTCCAGTCGAGCTGGTTGATGGAGTCTGGGGATTCGAAGCTGTTGTGGACCCCTTTCTTGTTACGTAGCAGTTCTTCGCCAGAGAGCATGAAGGGCACACCCTGGGAGGTGAAGACGGCCGTCTGTGCGAGAAGGTCGAGGCGAATCAACTCGTCGGTGGTGATGCCAGGGACTGAGGCCTTCAGACGATCCACGAGGCACATGTCATCGTGACACGAGACGTAACTCATCATCTGCGTGGGTTCCAGAGCCCAGGGCTCTTTGGCATAGTTTACCTTCGTCATATCCACCTGCGGATGGGCGATGGCTCCGGCGATGCCGAACTTCAGGGATTCCTTTAAAGACGACAACTCGGACAACTCAGACAACTCTTTTTCAGATGACGAACTGTCATCTGTTGATTCGGCAGAAATAGTTGTCTTGGTTGTCATAGTTGTCGTAAAACCAAGCCAACCTGTTTTAGTATCATCAGAGAAGGGACCACGGAGGGCGTCGCGGATCTCGTCTGAGAAGGCTGCGATGCCTGGCATCTGTGGGATGTTTGCCTTCATACCGAGCTGGTCGTTGGGAAGGGCACAGGCGCCAGCGCTCCAACCCTCGCCATATATAAATATGGTGGGATCGATGGCGTCGACAGCCTTGCGGATCTCGTTCATCGTCTCAATATCGTGACAGCCCATCAGGTCGAAGCGGAAACCGTCGATGTGGTATTCGTTGATCCAGTATTTCACGGACTCAATCATGAACTTTCGCATCATAGGCTGGTCTGAGGCCGTCTCGTTGCCACAGCCGGAACCGTTGCTATAGGCTCCGTCGGTGGTCTTGCGATAATAATAGTCAGGATAGGTACGCTGGAAGTTCGAGTGCTCGATGTCGTAGGTGTGGTTATATACCACGTCGAGGATGACGCGGATACCAACCTTGTGGAGGGCCTGCACCATCTGCTTGAATTCCTGGATACGCACCTCTGGCTGATAGGGATTGGTAGAATAGCCGCCCTCGGGCACATTGTAGTTCACAGGGTCGTAGCCCCAGTTGTACTGTGGCTCGTTGAGACGTGTCTCATCTACAGAACCGTAGTCGTAACTGGGCAGGATATGAATGGCGTTCACACCCAACGTATTCAGATGGTCGATGGCCCAAGATTCCGTCAGGGCGAGATACTTGCCAGGGTACTGGGCATCTGGACGTGCGACGGAGAAGTCACGATGGTGCATCTCGTAGACGACGAGGTCGGCAGGTGACTTGCAGACGGGGTGCTGATCCTTAGCCCAACCCTCTGGATTGGTCTTGGCGATGTCGATGATGGCACCACGCTTGCCATTCACACCCACGGCCTTGGCGAAGACACCAGGGCACTCGCCCATACCCATATCAAAGGTGTAGAACTTACCCATGAGGTTGCCCTTCACGGTGGTCTGCCACTGTTCGTTGGCAGTGCGACTCATCTTAACAGTCTTCAGGGCCTTGCCGCCAAGACCTTCCTGATAGATACGTACGACAACCTTCTTGGCATCGTTGGGCGCAAAGAGCGTAAATACAGTCTTCTCTGGTGAATAACTCACCTCCTGAAATGTCTGTGTCTGTGCTGTTGCGAATCTTGGAAACAGCAGAGACAATAATCCTGCAAATATCAATTTTTTCATTTTTGTTTTTTCCTTTTGATACACATGACGAAGAGTGCGATGAGGAGAAGGACAATCACGCCAATGGCGATCATGATTGCCCAGTATGCCCGTGTCAGGGTGTCATGACAGTTCTTCTCAACGATATTGACGACGGGATTGACCTGATAGTTGCGCAACTGGGGAGCGAAAGTCAGGTTGCAGTCCTTGGCAAACTCCATATAGCGTTGGGCACGGTCGGTGTCGCCGTCATTGGCGAGATGCTCTGCCAGAAAGAGGAGCGATGCCTGGTTCATCACGGCGCACTTGATGTCGTCGAGGGCAGACTTTCCCAGCCAGTAGCAGACCTGGTCGTGATTATTGAGACGGTCATAGATCATCGAACGGTAGAAGGCGGCATAGGCACTCTCGTGCGTGCCGTCAGTGACATTCTGCAGCCATTGGTCGCTGATTGCCAAGGCATCTTGGAACGATTTGCGGGCACTGAGGATATCCACCTCCAGATGATACCATTCCTCACTGCCTTCTTCTGCAACCATCAGCACCGAGTCGCGGTAGAGATCCTGTTGCTTAAAAGCTCTCTGGCGGACGGTTTCGCGCTGGGTATACAGCCCAATCTCGCCGCAGACATGCATCCAGGCATGATAATAGTCCACCAGCCCCCTCTTGTCGAGAGCGGACTTATTGACGAGACGGAGTTGTTCCAGCGACTCTGCATGTTTGTCTGTCCGTGAACACTGATAGGCCAACAGGGAGCGGAAACGCCCTGTGAGGTCTGCGCGATGGAGTGAGTCGGCCAGACTGATGCAGTACTCAACAAAATATAATGCAGAGTCATTACGATAGGGCTCATAGAGCTGGAAGAGCTTCTCGGCCAGCAAGATGGTCTTTTCTGCGTTTTTCTCTGCTTGCAGACTATCGCGATAGGCAGTAATCTGTCGTTCCCGCTCTGCGACATATTGCGGTGACAGGCTGATGGCTTCGTCTATCTGCTGGTAGAGCGCCTTGAGGTCTATAGACTCATCTGCCCGGGCTGGCAATGGTGAAAAGGTGAAAAGATGAAAAAGTGAAACACCCATCACCACTCTCAAAGCCTTGTTCAATAGTCTCTTTTCCATTTCTTTCACCTTTTTACTTTCCTCTTTCCACTTTCCACTTTCCACTTTCCACTATTTCGCAATGAGTGAAACTGCGAATCCGCCACCGGGGGCTTCCTTGAGTTTCAGAACGTCCTTGGCCGTCACCACCTTCTTGGTGATGGTATAGGCCTGCGGATTGGTCTCATAGTGGGCATCTTTTGCATCGGCGTAGATGGTACAGTCGTACTTGCGGCCCTTGTCGAGGAAGTCGAGCTTGATGATGCTCAGGTGTCCGTTCTCGTCGCACTTGCCGCCAATGAACCAGTTGTCGGTACCTTTGGCCTTACGTGCGACGGTGATATAGTCGGCAGGCTCGGCCTCCAGATACTTGGAGTCATCCCAGTCGCAGGCTACGTCGCGGATGAACTGGAAGGCGTCGTCGAACTGCTCGTAGTGCTCAGGCAGGTCTGCTGCCATCTGCAGGGGCGAGTACATGGTCAGATAGAGTGCCAGCGATCCGGCGATGGTGATACGGGCCCACGAGGTGTTGTCGCTCCAGGTGTTCAGTTTGGTGACGAAGATACCGGGGGTGTAGTCCATCGGACCGCCTTGCAGACGGGTGAACGGCAGGATGCAGGTGTGGTCGGGGTTCGAGCCTCCGAAAGCCTCGTACTCTGTACCACGGGCACTCTCACCACCCACGAGGTTCGGCCAGGTGCGACAGAGACCTGTCGGACGGGTGGCCTCATGCGAGTTCACCATGATATGGTGCTTGGCTGCCTCCTTGATGACATAGAGGTAGTGGTTGTTCATCGACTGTGAGTAGTGATGGTCGCCACGGGGAATGATGTCACCCACATAACCTGTCTTCACAGCGTCGTAGCCGTATTTGTTCATCAGCTCGTAAGCCTCCTTGATATGGCGCTCGTAGTTCTGCGTCGATGATGAGGTCTCGTGGTGCATCAGGATCTTCACACCCTTCGAGTGTGCATAGTCGTTGAGCATCTTGATATCGAAGTCGGGGTAGGGGGTCACGAAGTCGAAGACATCGCGCTTCCACATGTTCGCCCAGTCTTCCCAACCAACGTTCCAGCCTTCTACGAGCACCTCGTCAAGACCGTTCTTGGCAGCGAAGTCGATATATCGCTTCACCTTTTCGTTGTTGGCGGCATGACGACCGTTGGGCTTCACCTTGCTCCAGTTAATCTGGTCGAGTTTGATTGAGGGGAAGTCGTTGGTATAGTTCCAGTTTGACTTGCCGACGATCATCTCCCACCATACACCACAGTATTTCGTGGGATGGATCCACGAGGTGTCTTCGATCTTACAGGGCTCGTTGAGGTTGAGGATGAGGTTGTTGGAGAGCATGTCGCGGGCATCGTCGCTGACCATCACCGTGCGCCAAGGCGTCTCACAAGGAGTCTGCATGGCTCCTTTCAGGCCTGTGGCATCGGGTGTCAGATGGCTCACGAAGGTAAAAGGCTTCGGCAGGGGCCATACTGACGGCCTGGGGTCAGGGGTATAGGCATTGCTGCCACCATGCAACTTGGTGGTGAGGGCCTTCGTCTGTGCATCGACGAGTTCGAGGTGCATCGTAGCATAGTCTTGACAGGCGGCCTCGTGGATGTTGATGTAAAGACCGTCGTCGCTCTTCATCTGCAACGAGGTCTGTACGCCCGTCTCGGAGAAGACGGCTACGCTGGAGTTGTCCCAGTTCACGGCCTCCTTCATACGGCTGCGGATCTCTGAGAGTTTCGTCTGCTGCGTCATCTGTTCCTGTGTGTCGTAGTCGCCAGGGAGCCACCAGGCGGTATGGTCGCCCGCCATCGCGAACTCCGAGCGCTCTTCCTTGATGAGGAAGTAGTTCAGTTCTTTCTGTTGGGGGAACTCATAACGGAACCCGATACCGTCGTCATAGACGCGGAAGCGGATGATGATCTCACGGTGGTGCTGTTGGGGAGCCAGTTGTGTGTCGTTGTTTCTCGCGGCGAAGCGCTCCCGCCATGTCTGCTGCAGGGTGACGGCCAGTTCGTTGTAGTGGTTGCGGATTTCCTTGGTCTCGCCCCACACGGGTTGCCAGGTCTCGTCGAATTCTGAGGTCTGTTCCTTCAGGATGGTGAAGCCGTCCATGAGGTCGTGCTCTCTCATACCCATCGAGGCGTGTTTGTCCTTGGCCAGTTCGAGGCCGAGGAATGAGGGCTTGATGACTGCCTTGCCCTTATACGCCATCTCATACACGGGTCGACCCGCATCGTCGATGGTAAACTTCAGTTCAATGTTGCCATTCGGCGACAATACGCTTGCGCTAAATGATAAATGACAAATGATAAATGATAAACTTGTCAGTAACAGAATTCTTTTCATTTTCGTCCACTTTGTATAATTAATGTGCTGATTTCGTTGTTCAGTTCATCGGCAGCGAGGAGTTGCTCGATGGTCAGATGCATACGGTAGCGCCAGTAGTGACGGGGATTGGCCGGGATGTTGATGCGCTCGGCATTCTCGTCGGGCAGACGCAGCTTCTCGTCGATACTCATCCAGTCCTGGAAAGAAATGAGGCAGAGCATCGAGGGCGATGTCAGGTGACGGCTCACGATGTCCTTGGCCAGCCAGCCCGGCAACGGACGGGGTGCAGGACCGCCACGACGCAAGGTCGTGTTGTAGTAAGCCTGTGAACGCTCCTCGTCCTCATCCCACCATTGACGCAGGGTCGCCATGTCGTGGGTGGAGATGGTATCCACGCTGCGATAGGGGTTATGCGACAGCTTGCCAAAACGCGTTGTCGGGTCCTTGGGCATTGCCTGGATCTCCAAGGAGAGGATGCGCAACTCGTTCATCACCCAGGGCACGCAGTCGGGCACCATACCCAGGTCTTCTGCACAGACGAGCATACGAGTGGCCTGCGTCAGCTTGGGCAGTTTCTTCATTGCCTCCGTGTACCAGAACTGGTTGTTGCGATGATAGAAATAGTCGTTGTAGAGCCGGTTGAAGCAGTACTTCTCACCGTCGTTCAACTGGTTGTAGCCTTCCTGGTACTGTACGGCGATACGCGGATGCCAGCGATCATTGCGCTTGTGGTCTACGAGGAACAGGTTATCCCTGAACGGTACACCATAGGCCTCAATCTCCTCCTTACTCATGCCGAGGGCTGGTGCGAACTGTCCCATCAGTCCGGACTTCTCGGGCATAGGAATCTCCCAGATGCGGAAGAATCCCAGCACGTGGTCGATACGATAGGCATCGAAATACTCAGCCATCTTACGGAATCGGCGCACCCACCATGAACAGTCGTCCTTCAGCATCTCATCCCAGTTGTAGGTGGGGAATCCCCAGTTCTGACCGTCTGCCGAGAAAGCATCAGGTGGCGCACCCGCTTGACCATTCAGGTTGAAGTACTTGGGCTCCACCCAGGCCTCCACACCGTCGCGGCTGATACCGATGGGGATGTCACCCTTCAGGATTACCCGGTTCTTGCGGGCATGGGCATGGGCCTCATGCATCTGGGCATCAAGGTTATATTGCACGAAATACCAGAAGTTTAGTTCCGTCTTTCTCTTGAAACTTGATTTCTGCGTGTTCTGAAGGGTTGCCTCCTTGGGCCATGTGGGGAACTCGGCTGTGCCATAGAGGTCACGGTAATAGCAGAAGGCAGCGTATGGCACCAGCCACGCCTTGTTCTGTTCGAAGAACTTCTTATAACTCTCACGGCGCTGTACCGTAGCCCATTCCTGTGCAAAGATCTCTCGCAGATAGTCCATCTTGGCCGTGAACATCCGCTCGTAGTCAATCTGTGGCAGTGCGTTCAGTTCCTGGCGCAGGGCCTCGAAGGCCTCTCGCTTGGCCTCGTCCTTGATGGGGGGCAACTGACGGAAGTCTGTGTACTGCGGATGCAGGGCATAGATGCTGATGCTGTTATAAGGATAGGAGTCCTGCCAGGTCTTCGTCATGTTCGTGTCGTTGATAGGCAGCACCTGCAACACGCGCTGCTTCGTCTTGGCACACCAGTCAACCATCTGTTTCAGGTCGCCGAAGTCACCTACGCCGAAACTGCCCTCACTTCGCAGTGAGAACACAGGAATCACCGTACCAGCACCCTTCCAGGGATAGATGGGGAAGTCGGCCTGCTGCAACTCGTACACCACGACCTCGCCCTTTTCCATCTGTGGCAAGGTGACTTTGCGGTTCTCACCGTTCTCCCAGAGGGGTGTCACGTCTTCTTCATCGTCGAGGCCTACGAACTTGAACTCAAACGTCTGTGGCAGGGCGTCTGCATTGAGGCTCACCACCCACTCGTTGTTCTCGTGCTCTGCCATCTCGATGGCTTTCAGGGCTTCCCAGTTGCCCAGGGTGTCGCCGGCACCCATCATGGCCAGTCGCTCGTTGTTGCGCAGTTGTGGGGCACGTACCTTCAGGCGTACCGTCTTGGCATACGATGTCTGCGGACTCATGTTCAGTTTCCTGGCTGCCACACACTCCGTAAAGGCTGTCGAATAGAGGAAGGCATCCTCTGGGATGTCTATCCACTTGTCGTACACCGTATATCGGACGTCTTTTCCGGCGGCAAAATCCAGGCGGTGAGGCTCTACGAGCCACTCCGTCCGTTCCTGTTTGTCACCGCGCATCACGCTGTAATAATAGTCGATGTGACCAGCGTTCTTGATGTTCTTGCTGATCTCAGTTGACCAATGGAGACCGTCGAGGGTTCCCATCTTGTGCTCTTCGGGCTTACCGTCCGTGAGAATGTTCACCATCAGCTCCTCGCCGAAAGTGGTCTGATACTCTAAATGAAATTTGATTCTCATATTATAATTGGTTTTTGTTAGACATTTGATGGTAGCTTTCGCTTATTATTAATAATGTGAAGTTGACTGCGTCGACTTTTCAGGGCAAAATTACGAATAAATTCCCCCCGTTGTTCTCCATCGGCGGAGATATTGCCCAAAGAAAGATGCAAACGATTGCATGGGCGCAAGAATAAGTGTAAGTTTGACACACATCAAGAAGAGGCTCGATTATAGATATTTTTGGCATAAAAACTTGTGTGTGTGCGAACACAGTTGTACCTTTGCACCGGATTTAAGAAACAAAGGTAACATTTAGGGTAACAATTTAAAGTAAAAGAAAGGGTTTAATTATGATTATCTTCAATTTTGTAGTTTTGTCGCTCGCTTCAGTGGTAAAGACCAAGGCAACCAAGGCCGTCTCCCTGATGAGCAAATAAAAAGCATTCGTTTGTATTTTAGAGTATATGAGAGAGAGGGACTGTCCTGCAAGGGGCTGTTCCTCTCTTCCCGTTTGTTGTATTTTACACCAAATCCTCGCTGAAGACTCCCGTGAATGAAAGAAGCGGTGAGGAGGCTTAAAAGGGATAAAGTAAAGAAAACTGACAAATTCGGACGATTCCTGCTTTAAGATGTCGTTTGAACACCTTGAATGGTGGTTGAATGGTGGTTGAATGGTAGTTGAATGGTGCATGAAGAGAGCAGGGAGGTAAGAAAATTTGACAGATTTGGTGAAATAGATAAATGGGTACAGTAAAAAATAGTTAAAATATAGCGCGTTTCTTTGGTCATTTGGAAAAGACTTCTTATCTTTGCCACGTCATTGTGACACAGTTAACATAAGTCTAACTATAAAAGACCAAGAAATGAAAAAAAGTAATTTAAAGATTGCAGCCCTTAGTGGCATGGCGCTTTTTGTGAGCGCAGTGGTAAGTCTCAGCAGTTGTTCCGCAGACGCTGAGGAAGTGATGAACAATTCAAGCCAGTTGTCTGGCCCTTGTGCTTCGGTGCGGGTGCATGTTAGTGATTTCTCCATCTCTGTGGAGGAATTCTCCGAAGGCCGCACGCGTGCAGTGCAGGATGTGGCTGATTATACTAATGTTAAGGCCGTTGATTTGGCCTTTTATGCCGGTGATACGGAGATCCTCAAGGCTACTCAGGTAAAAGGTGATGGCACCTATACCACGTTTGGTGAGTTTGATTGCAGCCTACCCTTAGGCACCTACACTATGGTGGTAGTTGGCCGTGGATGGTTTGATGGTGATGTGTTTACGCTGACCAGTCCGACAGAGGCTGGATATACCAGTGGATTTACCCGAGAGACGTTTTGTGCCACTCAGAGTGTAACGGTAACGGCGGCAGGTGCTGATGTCAGTATAGCGTTGAACCGTATTAATTCTGGCATTCAGATTATGTCTACTGATGGTCGTCCGGCCGGTGTGGCCAAGATACGCACCACTTATGCTGCAGGTAGCAAGAGTTTCAACCCCACCACGGGACTGGCTACTTCCGATACAGGTTTCTCTGTCACGAATACACCCTCTGCTACTGTTGGTAATACTATCAATACGGGCAATTTCGTTTTTCTGGCTACTGATGAGCAGACGATGAACATCACCATTGAGGTGCTGGATGGCAGTGGCAACGTACTATTTACGAAGGTTGCCGAGGATGTACCTTTTAAGCGTAATCGAAAGACGGTCCTTTCTGGTGGCCTCTTTACGGCTGCAAGCTCTTCTTTCTCCTTCCGATTAGATACAGGCTGGCTGCAAGATCATACGGTAAACTTCTGAATATGACAGTCCCTTGTCATGATTAAAGAAGAAGTTCGGCAGCTAAAAAAGAGGGTGTGTCAAAATAGGCACATCCTCATTTTTTTATCGCAAAGCCCCGACTTTCTCAAGCCAGGGCTTTGTTATGTCCAAGATTTTTTGTACCTTTGGACCAAGTTTTCAAAAACATGGCAAAGATACACTTTCGTCCTTACACTACCAAGCAAATTCTGCTTTTTCCGCAAAGAA
>JAEEGI010020778.1_pt1 | contig 13110 bp, 10 predicted proteins | sample 8958751 | NCBI WGS metagenome assembly JAEEGI01 (sample SAMN16246545, study PRJNA631951) | gut metagenome | biome: gut microbiome; feature: rumen; material: KS-attached | host: Bos | place: Iran: Karaj | collected 2018-10
CTCTACTCGTCCTACACGGGCGAGAACCAGTCCCTGCTGACCGACAAGAAGAAGATCGTCGTCCTCGGCGCGGGCCCCATCCGCATCGGCCAGGGCGTGGAATTCGACTATTCCACGGTCCACGCGGTGCAGACCATCAAGCGGGCCGGCTACGAAGCCATCATCATCAACAACAATCCGGAGACCGTCTCCACCGACTATACGACGGCCGATAAACTGTACTTCGAGCCGCTGACCCCGGAAGACGTCATGGCCATCATCGATTTCGAGCAGCCCGAAGGGGTCATCGCGTCCCTGGGCGGCCAGACCGCCATCAACCTGGCGCAGCCGCTGATGGACAGAGGCGTTAAGATCATCGGCACCGACTGCGCCGCCATCGATCTGGCGGAGGACAGAGGCAGCTTCGAAAAACTGCTGCTCGACCTGAACATCCCGCAGCCCAAGGGCCGCGCCGTGACCCACATCGAAGAAGGCGTCGCCGCAGCCGCGGAGATCGGCTACCCCGTGCTCGTGCGTCCCAGCTTCGTGCTGGGCGGCCGCGCCATGGAGATCGTGCTGAACGAAGACCAGCTGCGACACTACCTGAAGAACGCCGTGGAGATCGACGCCGACAAACCCGTCCTGGTCGATAAGTACATCCAGGGCAAGGAAGTCGAGATCGACGCGATCTGCGACGGACGCGACGTGTTCGTGCCCGGCATCATGGAGCTGGTCGAGCGCACCGGCATCCACTCCGGCGACTCCATCTCGGTCTACCCCTCCTTCTCCATCTCGGACAAGGTAAAGGGCACGATCCTGCAGTACGCGAAGAAACTTGGCCCCGCCATCGGCATCGTGGGCCTGTACAATATCCAGTTCATCGTGGACCAGAACGAAGACGTGTACATCATCGAGGTCAACCCCCGTTCGAGCCGCACGGTGCCGTTCCTGTCCAAGGCGACGGGCTATTCGCTGGCGGATATCGCCACGGAGGTGATCCTGGGCAAGAGCCTCAAGGAACAGGGCATCTTCGACCTGTATCCGCCCGAGAAAAAGCGCCACTACGTCAAGGTGCCCGTGTTCTCGTTCAACAAGATCCGCGGGCTGGACGCCTACCTGTCGCCGGAGATGAAGTCCACCGGCGAAGCCATCGGTTACGACGACCGCCTGAACCGCGCGCTGTACAAGGCGCTGCAGGCGGCGGGCATGCATCTGCAGAACTACGGCACGGTGTTCGCGACGATCGCGAATAAGGATAAGGAAGAAGCGCTGCCGCTGATCCGCCGGTTCTATAACCTGGGCTTCAATATCGAGGCGACGGAGGGCACGGCGAAGTTCCTGAAGGAGCACGGCATCCGCACCCGCGTGCTGAAGAAGATCTCCGACGGTTCCGACGCGATCCCCGAGTCCATCCGTCAGGGCCACATCGCCTACATCATCAACACGTCGGCGCTGACCACGGGCAGCGACACGGACGGCGTCAAGATCCGCCAGGCCGCGACCGAGAACAACGCGACGATCTTTACGTCGCTGGATACGGTGAAGGTGCTGCTGGACGTTCTGGAAGAAACGACGCTGACGATCTCCACGATCGACGCATAGCGCGCTTTTGGGGGCTGCCGCAGGGCGGCTCCGCACGGGGACACGCTCCCGCTCAGCGTGGCCCCAACAGCGGTTCTAAGCTCTGTCTTCGCCTTGCGGCTCGCCAATCGCTAAGAACCGGTATCCCCGATGGTCCCCTTTGCGGACCCACCCCTGCGCAGCCTAAAAGATGCTGCAAATTTCATGGGAGATATGCAGCAACAAGTAATGAGTAAGATTTAGGATGAAACAAGGTTTTTATATAATTAAAGAGAATACGCGGATCGCGGACGGCATCTGGAAGATGGTGCTGGAAGGCGACGGAACAGCCGTGACCGCGCCGGGCCAGTTCGTTGATATCAAACTGGACGGACGCTTTCTGAGAAGGCCGATCTCCGTGCACGACGCGGACGAAGGATCGATCGCGATCATCTATAAAGTGCTCGGGCACGGCACAGAAGACATGACCCGCTATGAACCGGGCAAGCAGCTCGACGTGATCGCGGGTCTGGGCAACGGGTTTGATAGTTGTCGCCGGGAACCGTCCCCAACGACAACACGTCCGCTGCTGGTCGGCGGCGGCGTGGGTATTCCCCCGCTGTACCTGCTGGCGAAGAAGCTGATCGCGGCAGGAAAGCCGGTACAGGTCGTCCTTGGGTTCAACGCGAAGGCGGACCTGTTCTGCGTGGAAGAATTCCAGGCGCTGGGCTGCGGTGTGCGCATTGCGAGCGCGGACGGTTCTGCCGGCGTCAAAGGCTTTGTGACGGACGCCCTGCCCGATCCCGGAACCTATGACTGCTTTTACACCTGCGGCCCCCTGCCTATGCTGAAAGCGCTCGATAAAACCATCCCGGCAGGCGTCCCCGGGCAACTGTCCTTCGAAGAACGCATGGGCTGCGGCTTCGGCGCCTGCATGGGCTGCACCGTTCCGGTCAAGGGCGGGTACAAGCGCATCTGCAAGGACGGTCCCGTGCTGGACAGAGAGGAGATCGTATGGCAAGCGTAGAAAACAGACTGGCGGTCGACCTCTGCGGCATAGAGCTCGACAATCCCGTCATCCCTGCGTCCGGCACGTTCGGTTACGGCAGGGAATTCGCGGAACTCTATGATATCGACATTCTGGGCACGTTTTCCTTCAAGGGCACGACGAAGGATCCCCGTCTGGGCAACCCAACGCCCCGCATCGCGGAGGCACCCTGCGGCATGCTGAACGCGGTGGGCCTGCAGAATCCGGGCGTGGAGAAGGTCATCTCGGAGGAATTGCCGAACCTGGCGAAGATCTTCCATAAACCGGTCATGGCAAACGTCTCCGGCTTTTCTGTCGACGACTACGTCTACACCTGCGAAAAACTGGACAAACAGCCCCAGGTCGGGTGGCTGGAGGTCAATATCTCCTGCCCCAACGTGCATGGCGGCGGCATGAGTTTCGGCACGGATCCGTCGGCGGCGGCCGGAGTGACCCGGGCAGTCAAGGCGGTCACGACGAAGCCCGTCATCGTAAAGCTGTCCCCCAACGTGACGGATATCACGGAGATCGCGAAAGCCTGCGAAGACGCAGGTGCAGACGGGATCTCCCTCATCAACACGCTGCTGGGCATGCGCATCGACCTGAAGACCCGCAGACCCATCCTGGCGAACACGACGGGCGGCCTGTCCGGTCCCGCGGTGTTCCCGGTGGCGCTGCGCATGGTGTACCAGGTCGCGAAGGCGGTCTCGGTGCCGGTCGTGGGCATGGGCGGCGTTTCCTCGGCGGAGGACGTGCTGGAGATGATGATGGCCGGCGCGGCGGCGGTAGAAGTCGGCGCGGCCAACCTCGTCGATCCCTTCGCCTGTAAAAAGATCATCGAAGCCCTGCCGGCGGCGATGGACAAATATGGGATCGGGACTTTGAAAGAACTGAAAGGATAGAATATGGGTAAAGACGTGATCGTCGCCTGCGACTTTGCGGGCAAAGCGCAGACGCTGGAGTTTTTAGACAAGTTTACCGGGCAAAAGCCCTTCGTGAAGATCGGCATGGAGCTGTTCTACGCGGAAGGCCCGGATATCGTGCGGGAGATCAAGGCCAGAGGCCACAGGATCTTCCTCGACCTGAAGCTGCACGACATCCCCAACACGGTCAAAAGCGCCATGGCGGTGCTGACGGGCCTGGGCGTGGACATCATCAACGTGCACGCGGCGGGAACGAAAGCCATGATGGCGGCGGCGCTGGAAGGCCTCACCCGGGCGGACGGCACGCGGCCGCTGCTGATCGCGGTCACGCAGCTCACGTCCACGGATCAAAAGGCCATGGCCGAAGATCTGTGGATCGAAAAGCCCCTGCCCGACGTCGTGATGCATTACGCGAAATGCGCCAGGGAAGCCGGCCTGGACGGCGTCGTCTGTTCGCCCCTGGAGGCGAAGGCCGTGCACGAGGCCTGCGGCGAAAGCTTTCTGACGGTCACGCCGGGCGTGCGCTTCGCGGAAAGCGCCGCGGGCGATCAGAAGCGCATCATGACCCCGGCACAGGCTAAAGCCGAAGGCTGCGACTACATCGTCGTCGGACGCCCCATCACCAGAGCGGAGGATCCGGTGGCGGCCTACGAACGCTGCTGCCGTGAATTTATCGGATAAAGGAGAACCACCATGGAAACATCCAGACAGATCGCAAAAGACCTTTTGAGCATCAAAGCCGTGTTCTTCCGTCCGCAGGAGCCCTTCACCTGGGCCAGCGGCATCAAGAGCCCGGTGTACTGCGACAACCGGCTGACCCTGACCGCGCCTGAAGTGCGCACCCACGTGGAGGAAGGCCTGGCGGAGATCATCCGCACGTACTATCCCGGCGCGGAAGTGCTGATGGGCACGTCGACCGCGGGTATCGCGCATGCGGCTATCACGGGCCACATCATGGGTCTGCCCATGGGTTACGTGCGTTCCGGCGCCAAGGACCACGGGCGGCAGAACCAGATCGAAGGCCGGCTGGAACCGGGCCAGAAAGTCGTCGTCGTGGAGGATCTGATCTCCACCGGCGGCAGCGTGCTGGAGGTCGTGGAAGTGCTGAGAAACGCAGGGGCGCAGGTGCTGGGCGTCGCTTCGATCTTCACCTACGGCATGAAGAAAGGGCTGGACCGCATGGCGGCCGCGAACGTGGAGAACCATTCCCTGACGGACTTCGACGAGATCGCGAAGGTCGCCGCGGAGGAAGGCTACATTCCCGAAAGCGACATCGAAAAGCTGATCGCGTTCCGGAATGATCCGTCGGACGAGAGCTGGATCGCAAAATAGGAGGCAGTTATGAAAAGAAGCGTTATCGATACCGTCGATCTGAGCGTCGAAGAGGTGCGGCAGCTGCTGGACACCGCGATGGACATCATCGCTGACCCCGCGAAATATGCGCACGCCTGTGCAGGCAAAAAGCTGGCGACCCTGTTCTTCGAACCGTCCACCCGCACCCGCATGAGCTTCGAAGCGGCCATGTACGAACTGGGCGGCAACGTCATCTCCATGACGGACGCCGGCACGTCTTCCGCCGCGAAGGGAGAGACGGTGGCGGACACAGCGAAGGTCGTCAGCAACTATGTGGACATCATCGCGCAGAGGCATCCGAAAGCCGGCGCGGCGCTGGTCGCCGCGGCGAATGCGTCCATCCCCGTGATCAACGCGGGCGACGGGGGCCACTGCCACCCGACCCAGACGTTCGCGGACCTGCTGACCATCTACCGCGAGCACGGCAATATGAACGGACTGACCATCGGTTTCTGCGGCGATCTGCTGTACGGCCGCACCGTGCACTCGCTGATGGCGGCCATGGCCCGCTATGAAGGCACCCGCTTCGTGCTCATCTCGCCGGAGGAACTGCGCGTGCCGCGCCACCTGATCGAAGACGTGGTCGAACCCGCCGGCATCCCCTGCGAAGAGGTGACGTCGCTGGAAGAAGCCCTGCCCAAACTGGACGTGCTCTACATGACCCGCATCCAGAAAGAGCGCTTCGACGACCCGGCCCAGTACGAACGCCTGAAGAACGTCTACGTGCTGGACGCGGAAAAGATGAAGCTCGCCAAGCCGGACTGCATCGTGATGCATCCCCTGCCCCGGGTCGACGAGATCGCGGTGGAGGTGGACGACGACCCCCGCGCCCGCTACTTCGAGCAGACGCTGAACGGCAAGTACATGCGCATGGCGCTGATCCTGAAGCTGCTCGGCTGGGACGGACAGAAACTGACCGGCGCAAAAGAACCGGCGGAGACCTGCCCCGGCGGACCGTTCTCGCTGTGGACCATCGCAGAAGAGGATCCTGCATACAAGTGCGGCAATCCGAAATGCATCTGCGCCGCGGAGCGTTCCATCCGCCACAAATACTACGTCGCCAAAGACGGCAGCAGGCGCTGCGTGTACTGCGAGCAATAATCCTTCACAAACAGAAAAACCGCCGGGAGCGATCCCGGCGGTTTATTTTTCCGCTTCCTTACTTCATGTAATTCGAAATGATCGTAGCGATCTCGGCTCTCGTAGCCGTTCCCTGCGGATCGGCCAGGTTGCCGGGCTTTCCGCCAAGGATGCCCTCAGCCTTCGCCCATAGGAACGCGTTGATCGCGTACTCCTGAATCTTGTCCTTGTCGGCGTAGCCAAGTTCCGTGCCGGTGATCACCGGCGCGCCTTCGAAGGCCCACAGGATGGTGACCAGCTGCTCGCGGGTCACGGGATCGTCGCCGCGGAAGCCGCCGTCGGCATAACCCGCGACGATGCCCTTGTTCATGGCCCAGGTCGCCGGTACGCCGAACCAGCCGTCGACCTTCACGTCTTCGACTTCAGGCTGCCCCGCGATGTTGTACAGGATCTGTACGATCTGGCCGCGGGTAGCGGTGCCCTGCGGACTGAAGAGATTCGGGGACGTACCGTTCATCAGACCGAGTTTCGATACGTTCTGCACAGAATCGTAGAACCAGTCTCCCGTACGGACGTCTTCGTAATCGAGAGGAACGTAACCGTCGATCTCTTCCGGGCTCAGGACCAGGCTCGCGAACAGCACGCCTGTGGTACCGCCCGGCGTCTTGTTGGCCGGATGGGAAACGCCGAACTTCGCGCCGTCCACGACCGTGTCGTTGCCGACGAGCAGATATTTCTCGTTTTCATAGCCGGAGATCTTGCCGTCCTTGCCTTTCACGATCGGATCGTTCCAGGTGGTATCCGTGCCGTACCAGGTACCGTCGATCTTGATACTCATCCACATGTGCAGTTCGCTGTGGGATCCGATGCTGGCGACGCCGGTCTCGAGAACGACCGGAATGCCCAGGCGGTCGCAGACCGTCTTGAAGCCTCTGGAATACCCGTCGCATACAGGCCCGTTGATGCCGAAATTGCCCGTCAGGGACTTCAGAGAGCGGTGCGGAGTGAAACCGATCGCGCTCAGATCCGCGCTTCTGTTGTATTCGTTGTTGAGCGTGAACCACTTGTTCAGGTTCACGACTTTGTCTCTCGCGCTGGCATTTGCCGGAACCTGCGCGATGATGGCGTCGACCGCGGCATCTCTTTGCTTGATGGCCGCCTCGATGGACCCTGCGGCGGCATATTCTGTGATGCGCATCGTGAAGCCCTTATCGTCGACGAGGGTCATGAAGATGAACGCAGTCTGCTCGCTTCCCAGCGTAACCGTCAGAATGCGCAGTTTGATGCTTCCATTCAGCCAGAACACTTCAGGATGGTCGAGCTCGAACGCGCGGAAAGACGCAATCGTATCGTTCTTCAACTGTGTCAGTTCCGCATCGTAATTCGGGTTGTTGCTCTTCGGCAGGCGTGTGACGTAGACGCCGTTGAACGACTTATTCGTCACGATATCGCCGGTCTTCAGGTTCGGATAGTCGATCGTCATGTCGCCCGTCCCGACCCCCACGACATAGAAGTCGGAGTTGTCGAACGTGCTCTGGTCGACCTTTCCGTCGCCATTGGCGAAGTAGAGCGGTTCGTTAGCCTGGCAGATCCGGACCTCCGCCACCGGGGTCTCCGGAATGTCCGGATTTTCCTCAGACAGCGCCCAGATGTCATCGGACGCCAGGAAGTGATCCGTCCCGATCTCCGGGAACGGCAGCGGATTGTCCTCCGCTTCGGAGACGGAATTATTCGAGAGAACCATGTAGAGCGTCGCCAGATCCTTGGGCAAATTGGCGCGCTCGCCCCAGGTCCAGGCCTCATCGTCTTCTTTGCCGGAGCCGACGCCTTCGTCAGGCTGGGTAAAGTCGTAGGATTTCTTTTCTTCTTTCGGACCGCCGGAAGACGTCGACCTCCACTGCGCCATCACGACCGTATCAACGGCAATATCGACCATAGTTCCGGGCGCGCCGAGATCCCATCGCCAGAACGTCTTCCCTGCAGGAGCAGTGAAACCGTTAGCGGGCAGCGTCAATTTCCCATCATACCGGATGTACATCGGATCCATAACGCCGGTACCGCCGTTGGAATCAAAACTGACCAGCGCATCGCCCGTGACGACCCAGGTGCCTGCCATGCCGGCCGGATCAGCATCGAATGCTGCTGCAAGATCCGCCGCGACATAAGAATTTATCATATCGCGGGACCACTTGCCTGCAAGCAGACTGAAATTTGTGCCATCGAGGATACAATTTTCACTTAACGACAACTCCCTTAATGCAGGGAGATTATCCAGCATTTCCATACTACCAGCCGGAATTAAAGAGCTCATATCGAATTGGCCGGAAAGATCCAGTTTTACCAACCCCTCGCAACCTGAGAACATATGCGGCATTACAGTCACCTGACTCGTATCCCAGCCGGAAAGATCCAGTTCGGTCAGTCCTCTGCATCCCTCGAAGGCGGATGTCAGCTGCGTCACATTGGAAACGTTCCAATTTTCCACACCGGTCAGATCTGCAAGGTTGCTGCAAAGAGAAAAGACAGACCTCATATCCGTCACGCCCGACGTATCGAACGATGACACGTCCAGCGCTGTCAGCGCTGTACATTTATTGAATAGATTCCGTATGTTTGTCGCACTCGCTGTGACGAGATTTACCGCATTCAGAGAGGCCAGGCCCTCACACTCGGCGAACATATAACTCAGATCTTCCACATGGGATGTGTCGCACGTATCCAGATTCCCGACGGATGATAAGTTTTCGTTATAACTGAACATGCGGGACATGCTCGTTACGTTAGAAGTGTTGAAGTTAGCCATATCCGCATGGAGGAGATTATGTTCGAAACTGAACATCCCCCTATGGTTGCCATTTCCGTTGACGGGGGCGACAAATACGACAGACGTGATCGCGTCGGCGAAACCGTTCCATGGCCAGGCATCGTAGTCACGATCATCTCGGAATGTAAACGTCTGCACCGTCACACGGTCCTGCGCGCCGATCTGCAGTTCCCCGGCATCTGTGATCACCCAATCGACACCATCATAAGTACCGGAGGCGATCTCGGCAAAAACAGGAATAGGAATTACCGCCAAACATAAAACCAAAACCAGCAGAATAGATAGACACCGTCGTTTCATCTTCTTACCTCCGTTCCTTGAAATTTATCAAAAAGTATTTTTATTACACTTTTACACTTTACAGTATAAAGGAACAGTCACAGTTTTGTATACAAAAAAAACCGGAAGTGATCCGGTGTTTTTAAAAGTATCGTGCCGTATGTTATTGTCTCTTCTTCGCCGCCAGGCCCAAGACGAAGCACACCGCCGATACGGCCATTCCCAGGAACAGGCTGTCGAATGGCAGGCCGAGCAGTTTGCCGGCGAAGACCGCCGCAGGAGACAGGATGACGGACGCCAGGATGAAACGGCTGTCCGCCTTGCCGGGAAGCCACAGCGCGCCCAGCAGAGGCATAAAGACCACCGCTGCCCGCAACCCCATGGACATGAAGGCGAACTGCAGGATGAGGTCTCCCAGACTGCCGCAGGACAGCGCGCAGGCCGCCGCCAGCACGAGGACGATCCAAAGTTTGCCGAGCCTGTCGGCCTTGGCGGGGTCATCGAAGCGCCGCGTGACCCGCGGAACGATATCGTTGTTCAGCATGGTCGAGATGCCCAGCGCGAGTCCCGCGCCGGTACCGACAGCCGCGATGAACAGCCCGGCCAGCACGACGCCCGCCAGCGCGGACGGCACGTGGGCCGTGATAAAGGTCGTCAGGGCGGTCTTGGCGGTCATGCCGGGATACAGGTCCGCGTGCGCCCGCATGTACAGGCCGACCAGAATGCCGCCGATGCCGATGGGCGGGATCAGGAACGCGGAAAGCAGCGCGCCAGCCTTGCCTGCCGCGTCGCTCCTGGCTGCCAGCACGCCCTGGGCGTAGGTCTGGGTCGTCAGCACGCCCAGCAGCAGCGAAAGCGCGGAGCCCAGATCCTTGCCGGCGCCTCTGGCCAGCAGAGAGAAGAACCGGACCCCTTCCGGGTTGTCGATGCCCTTCACCATGTCCGTAAAACCGGCGATCCCCGCCGTTTTCTGCAGCACCAGCACGCCGCAGGCCATCATGGCCACGTAGAGCAGGATGGTCTTGACGATGCCGACGACGCCGGCGCCTCTCGTGCCGCCGAACACGACGTACAGCACCATGAACAGCGCGGAAAACGCCGCGGCGGGAACGATGCCCAGCTTCGGCGCGATCACCGCGACTACAGCCGTCGCCGACAGGATCTGCGAGATGATGTTGATGAACGTGCCAACGGAATTCAGCACGGAAGCGGTCATACCGATGTTCTGCCCGTATTCCTTGCGGATCATGCCGACCAGCGTCCGTTCGCCGTTGCGGCGCAGGGGAACGGTATAGACCAGCCCCAGCACAAGGCACGAAATGCCCGCGCCCAGCGTGAACCACCAGGCGGACATGCCGTAGGTATAGGCGAGCTGCGCCGTGCCGACTGTCGAAGAACCGCCCACCAGCGTGCCGATGATGACCCCCGCCACGATGGCCGCGTTGCTGCCCTCGCCCTTCTTTTTCGTATTGTGCGCGCCCGTCCAGACCGCCAGCGCCACGATGGCCGCCAGCGTCACGACGAGACTCGCGAGTAAGGCAGGACTCAACTCAGCGTTCCTCCCTCAGTTCGATCCCTTTTTCATATCCCAGGTCGAAAGCCTTTTCGTTCAGGGCGATCACCTTGTCGCTCTTGCCCTTGAAGAACTTCCGTATGGCTTCCTTCGCGCCTTCCGGCGTGATGACCTGCGTCAGAGCTGCGATCGCCCCCATCGTCAGGATGTTGGCGGTCTGGGGGTTGCCCAGTTCCTTGGCCATATGCGTGATGGCGAGGCCTTTCTGCGGGCCTGCCGCGCTTTCGTCCGCTTTCACTTCGTCGGAGTTGTACAGCAGCAGCGCGTCGCCGATCTTGCCTGCGTAGCGCGCGTACGCGACCGGGTGCAGGCATACGACCAGGTCCGGTTCGGTGACGTCCGGGAAGAAGATCTCCTCGTCGGAGACGATGACGTCGGATTTGGCGAACGTGCCGCGGGTCTCGACGCCGTACTCGGAGGAAAGCGTCGCCCTCTTGTGTTCGTGAACGGCCGCAGCCTCCGCGATCAGCGTGCCGCAGAGGATCATGCCCTGGCCGCCGACGCCGGAGATCGTGATCTCTTTCTGTGTCTTCATTCGCGCTCGCCTCCTCTCAGACTGTCAATGACCTTCTGATACGCCGTGCCGTAGTCTTCCTGTTCCCGCTCTTCGAAGATGCCGGTGACGAACTTTCCGCGCAGCTCTTCATAGCTCATGCCGGCCGCCTTTTCCCTGCTCACCGTGTTGTCCTTGATCCACTGCATCATCTTCGGCGCGTCGCCCAGTTTGTTGGAACGGCCGAAGTGCGTCGGACAGGGCGAGATGACCTCGACGAAAGAGAAGCCCTTGTGGTCGATGGCCTTGCTGATGAGCTTATCCAGCTGCACCACGTCGTAGACCGTGCCGCGCGCGACGAAGGGCGCGCCCGCCGCCTGCACGACTTTGCACACGTCGAACCCGTTCTCCACATGGCCGTAGGGAGAGGTCTTCGTGATGGCGTGCTTGGGCGTCGTGCCGGAATACTGGCCGCCGGTCATGCCGTAGTTCAGGTTGTTGACCATGATGGCCACCAGGTCCACGTTGCGTCTCGCCGCGTGGATCAGATGGTTGCCGCCGATCGTGATGCCGTCGCCGTCGCCCATCAGGGTGAACACGTTCAGGTCCGGGTTCGCGAGCTTGATGCCCGTGGAGAACGGCAGCGCCCGGCCGTGGGTGCCGTGGAAACTATTCGTGGTCACGTAGTCGTCCGCCTTGCCCCAGCAGCCGATGCCGGTGGTGATGACGGTGTTTTCGCGGGTCCAGCCGCGCCTGTCGATGTTGCGCAGGATAGCCTGCAGCACGATGCCGTTGCCGCAGCCGGCGCACCAGAACAGCGGCAGTTTTTCTTCGAGCAGATAATCTTGGATCATTTTGCCGCCTCCTCCTCGATCGCTTCCAGGATCTGCGCCGGGAAGATGGGCTGTCCGTCGATGCGGTTGACCCCTCTCACCGGGATGTTTCTTGCATTTCTTTTCGCGACTTCGCCGATATACTGCCCCAGGTTGAGTTCGGGCACGACGACGGCTTTCGCGGTCTGCATAGCCGCGGCGATATCCTTTTCCGGAACCGGCCACAGCGTGACCAGCTGCAGCACGCCGGCCTTGATGCCCTTCTCCCGAGCTTTCTTCATGGCGGAAAGAGCTGAACGGGCCGCTCCGCCGTAGCAGATCAGCACGATCTCGGCGTCGTCCATGTTGTATTTGCGGGTGATGGCGATCTCTTCCGCGTGCGCCTCGATCTTTTCGGAGAGGTGGCGGATGATGCGGTCCGCGTTGTCGGGCCTCGCGCAGGGCCGGCCCCATTCGTCGTGCATGGACCCGTTCACTTTAAAAACGTACGGGCTGCCGAAGTGGCTCAGCGGCGCAAGACCTTCGGAATGGTCGTAAGGCCTGTAATCCTTCGGGTCGCAGGTGGGTTCGTTTCTCTCGACGATCTCCAGTTCCTCCGGACTTTTGAGGATGACCTGCTCCCGCAGGTGCCCGATGATCTCGTCCGACAGGAAGATGACCGGCGTGCGGTACTGTTCGGAATAGTTGAACGCGGTGACCATCAGGTCGAAGCAGTCCTGCACGGAGGACGGCGACAGCACGATGATGGAATGGTCGCCGTGGGTGCCCCAGCGGGCCTGCAGCACGTCGCCCTGGGCGGGCTTGGTGGCGAGGCCGGTGGACGGTCCGCTGCGCTGCACGTCGATCAGCACGCAGGGGATCTCCCCCATGACCGCGACGCCCAGATTTTCAGCCATCAGGGACAGTCCCGGACCGCTGGTCGCCGTATAGGCTTTCTTGCCGGAGGCAGACGCGCCGATCAAAGCGGCCATGCTGCCGATCTCGTCCTCCATCTGCACGTACAGGCCGCCCACCTGGGGCAGGCGGATGGAGGAAGTCTCCGCGACTTCGCTGGACGGCGTGATGGGATAGCCTGCGTAGAAGCGGGCGCCTGCCGCGATGGCGCCTTCGGTCATCGCTTCGTTGCCCTGCATAAATCTGAATTCGCCCATGTCTATCCCTCCTGTACGCTCACGGCGAAGTCCGG
>JAEEGI010020780.1_pt1 | contig 13109 bp, 16 predicted proteins | sample 8958751 | NCBI WGS metagenome assembly JAEEGI01 (sample SAMN16246545, study PRJNA631951) | gut metagenome | biome: gut microbiome; feature: rumen; material: KS-attached | host: Bos | place: Iran: Karaj | collected 2018-10
TACAAAATTTTGCTACAAAAATTTGCTGCAAAAATACATAGTTTTTTGGATTTAACATCCAATAATCCAGAAGTATGAGAAAAAAATTTTTAGTGGTTTCTGAACAGGCAATGAGGGTATTAAAACGACCCGAATCGAAGGCAAAAATGTTGATCTTTTTTGGCGTAAAAGACATGAGAACTATCGATTCCTACCTTGCGAACAATGTTCCGCAAGGGCAAATCGTGAATCCGAATCTTCTTGAAATCGTCAGAGAGCACGCTCCGGAATTTCAAGAAAAGAACTTCTTTGAGAGAGTCAGTATGGCGGAAATCGCCAAAAAGAACAAATCCAAGAAAGGAATCAGCAAAAAATCCAAAATAAATGAGAAGAATGGAAAAAAACATCAAGCAACTGAATAACCAGCTGCTTCTGCTCACCTGTTACCTGGTCATCCTCAAGGCCTTCGGCTGGCTGACCAAAGGATGGCTGTTCGCCCTCGCCCCGCTGCTCTTGGTAGCGGCGGCGAGGCTTGCGGCCTTCACCGTATTACTCATACAATATATTATTGAAAGACATGGGCGCAACAAAGGCAATCAGTAAGGAGCTGCGGCGCTACCTGCCGCGAGGCTACGGGCAAGTGCTGGCCGAGGAGTTTGGCTGCAGCGTGAGCAAGGTCTATCACGTGGTGACGGGTCAGCTGACCGACTACCGCATCCTTGAAGCCCTGCTCGACATCATAGAGAGGAACGCCGCCCTCGAAAGGAGGCTGGAGCGGCGCAGCAAAACCGCCAAAACCAAGGAGCAATGATAAAGATATACAAGGACTGGAACTTTCCCGACACGCAGTATGTCCGGGAAGAGACTGCAAAGAAACAGATTGTGCTGCACCACACCGTCTCCGGCGACAGCGTGAACGGCGATATGTCGTGGTGGCTGCACACCCGCGAGCGGGTGGCCACCGCCTACGTCATCAGCCGCGAGGGGCATCTGCACAGATGCTTCGACGACCGCTATTGGGCGTACCACCTCGGCCTCACCAACCACAACTTTGCCCGTTTCGGCCTCGGCTACCGCAAGATAGACCCCATGGCCATCGGCATAGAGATGGACAGCTGGGGTGCGCTCACACAGCACACTGACGGGCTGTTCTACCCCATAACCACGCAGAACGGCAAAGTGGTCCCCAACCTCAAATGCAAGCCCGTGCGCAACATCTACGAGTATTGCACCGCACAGAAATACAGGGGGTTCCAGTATTTCGAGCGGTACACCACCGCCCAGCTGGACACCCTCGGCGAGCTGCTGCGCCACCTCATGGCAACACATCAAATAAGCCCCAACTACCAAAGCGACATTTGGAACGTCACGCCCCGCGCCCTGCTCGGGCAGGAGGGAATCTTCTCCCATTCCTCTTACAGGCAAGACAAGAGCGACGCGCACCCCCAGGTGGAGCTTGTCAACCTGCTAAAATCCCTATAGCATGAAACTTGACTGGAAGTGGTTCGCCATCGTGATGATGGCCGTTGTCATCATCGCCCTGCTCCACCGCAACTGCGGCGGAAGCGGCGAGACCGTGCAGGTCAGAACCGTGACCCGCACGGACACGCTGCACGTCACGGACACGGTCTTCTTCCCCGCGCCGTACTTCGTGGAGTTTCCCGTCACCATGCCCGCCGATATAGACACGGCGGCGGTGATCCGCGACTATTATTCCAGGAAGAGCTACGCAATCCCCTACGCGGACACCGCCGTGAAAGCCGTGACGGGTATCACCGTGAGCGGCAACACCGTGGAGCGTGTCACGCTGGACTGGGAGCTGGTCAACAAGCACACGCTGACCACAAGGACAGTCCGCACAGAGCCGAAAGTGGCCGTCACCCTCGGCGGTGGGCTGACGTTCAGCATCCCCGACCGCAAGCCGGGCTTTGAAGTCGTGTTGGGCGTGAGCATCCGGCGAAACCAAATATATGCCGGCTACGACTTCGTGAACATGACCCCGCGAATCGGCTGGCAGTACCAGATATTCAGAAACTGACCAAAAACCACCATATGCGAAATGATACCGAAAGACAAAATCCATGACGTGTTATTCGCCGCCGACTTGAAAGAGGTCGCGGAGAACTGCGGTCTGAAGCTGAAAAGAGCTGGCGCAGTGCTTTACAAGGCATGCTGCCCTTTTCATGACGAAAAGGACGGCAGTTTCTTCGTGAACACGAAGACCAACCGCTGGCACTGCTACGGCTGCGACCGCAGCGGCAACGCCATAGATCTCCTCATGGAGAAAAAGGGGCTGTCGTTTCCGGAAGCGGTGAAACTGCTGGCTGCGGAACACGGCATCACCATAGAGGAACGCCAGCCAACCAAGGAGGAGGAACAGAAAGAGAGGGAACGGCGCGGCCAGCTGGCCATCTACGAGGCGGCGGCACGCTTCTACCAGCAGAAACTCCAAGAAACCTCCGAGGCACTGAAATACGCAATCGGCAGGTTCAACGAAGAGTCAATCAAGAACTTCCGCATAGGCTACGCCCCGAGGGAACGGAGCGCATTATACCACCATCTCCGGCAAAAGGGTTTCCTCATCGAGACACTTGAGAAATGCGACCTTTTCCGCGAGTGGAAAGACCGTTCCATCCACGACTTCTTTCGTGACAGGATCATGTTCCCCATCTTCGACCCCAAAGGGGACGTGGTCGCCTTTTCGGGGCGTGCGCTGCACCCCTCGGACGACACGCCCAAGTACATCAACAGCTCGGAAAGCGCAACCTACTCGAAAGGCACCGTCCTTTTCGGGATGAACTTCGCTTTCCGGCATATCCGCAACGCGGACATGTCGGTGCTGGTGGAGGGCAACGCCGATGTGGTGAAGATGCACCAGCTTGACGTGTGCAATGTGGTCGCCCCCTGCGGCACATCGCTGACGGACGAACAGATACGTCTTCTCGGCAAGGCCTCGAAAAACGTCACCCTCATGCTTGACGGCGACGAAGCCGGACGGAAGGCCACGGAACGCAACGGAAAGAAGCTGGTGGAAACGGGCATGAACGTGTCCGTCCTTGAAATCCCCAAAGCGGAGGACGGCTCCAAGCAGGACCCCGACAGCTTCTTCACGTCAAAGGAACAGTTTGACGGGTTCAAGAAGGAACATACGAAAATGTTCCTCGCGGTGCTGGCCGAGTCGAAAAAGGCCGCGTGTGAGAATGACCCTGTGATTCGTGCAAGGACGGTAAAGGAAATCGCCAGACTTTTCGCCGACCGCGATCCTGCGGAGCGCGGCGAGCTGGCCAACCAGCTTGCACTTGTAATCCCCGGCAGGACGCTGTGGAAGAACACCCTGAAGCTGATTGACGACGAGAAGCGCAGGGAGGCGAAGCTGGAAAAAGACAAGGAGCGTAAGACCGTGGCCGGAAAGACGCAGGAACAGGAGGAACTTATACTCAAGTACGGGTTCTACACCGAGAACAACTGCTACTGGTTCTACTCGCTCAAAGGCGACAATTTCTTCAAGGGGTCGAACTTCACCATGGAGCCGCTCTTCCACATCGTCAGCACCATCAACGCCAAACGGCTCTACCGTCTCAAAAACGTGTACGGCAAGAGCGAGGTGCTGGAGTTCAGCCAGAAAGACCTCATATCGATAGCGGCGTTCCGGCTCAGGTGCGAATCCTTGGGCAACTTCCTTTTTGAGGGCGGCGACCACGGACTCAACAAGATAAAGGCGTATCTCTACGACAACACCAAAACCTGCCGCGAGGTCACCCAGTTGGGTTGGCAGAAGCAGGGCTTCTTCGCCTGGTCGAACGGCATCACCGTTGACGGCGAGTTCCGCGAACTTGGGGAACTCGGCATCGTGGAGCACAACGGCGAGCACTACTACATACCCGCTCTCTCCTCGTTCTACAAGGAAGAGGACACGCTCTTCCAGTTCGAACGGAAGTTCGTCCACAGGGCGGGCGACATCAGCCTCTTCGACTTCGCCGACATGCTGCTGAAAGTCTATGGAGACAACGCCATAGCCGGAATAGGGTTCTACTTCGCCACGCTGTTCCGGGACATCATCATAGCGCAGCACCGCTTTTTCCCCATACTGAACATCTTCGGCCCGAAAGGCACGGGCAAGAGCGAGATGGCCGTCACGCTGCTGAAGCTGTTCGGCGACCTTCCCGTGGGCGTGAACATGACCAACAGCACAGTGCCCGCGATGGCCGACCACGTGGCGCACACCCGCAACACGCTGTGCCACATCGACGAATACAAGAACTCGCTTGACTACGAGAAAATAGAGTTCCTCAAGGGGCTGTGGGACGGCGTGGGCAGAAGCCGGATGAACATGGAGAAGGACAGGAAGAAGGAGATGACCGCCGTGGACGCGGGCATCATGCTCACGGGGCAGGAGATGGCCACCGCCGACAACGCCCTTTTCTCCCGCGTGCTCTTCCTCTCGGTTTCCAAGACGGAGTTCTCGGAGGCGGAACGCCTGCGCTTCGAGGAACTCAAAAGAATAGAGAAGCAGGGACTGACCCATATCACCAACAAGCTGCTGAAGCTGCGCAAGGTATTCCTTGAGGAATACACATCCTGCTTCAACGAAGCCATTGCAGATGTGCGCCCCCACATAAACTCCCATGTGGAGGACAGGATACTGAAGAACTGGAGCGTGGTGCTCGCCGCCCTTCGGGTGGTGACCCGAAAGGAGGAACTGCCCTTCACCTACGAGAAGGCCGTGCGGACATTCGCGGAAATGATAAAGCGGCAGAACGGGGACGTGGTAGCCGGGAACGAGGTGAGCGACTTTTGGAGCGTCTATCAGGAACTTTTCAGCAGCGGGGTCATAGAAAAGGACTTCGACTTCCAAATCAAAACAGTGGAGGAACTGAAGACCACCACGCAGACGGTCAACGGAAGCACAAAGGTTCTGTTCATGAACCCGAACAGGATCTTCGGCCTCTACGCGCAGCAGAAACGCAGCGCCAACGAGAAACGGCTTCCCAAGGACTCGCTCAAGTACTATCTCAAGAACTCGCCGGAGTACCTCGGTCTCCAGCAGAAACGCTTCCGCCGCAACATGAAGAACCTGCAGGAGCGGGATTCGGTGAGATACCTGCCCGGCGACGGCACGGAAGCTTTGGAATACGAGCGTCCATACGCATGGTGCTTCAACTACGACATGCTCGCCGCCGCCAACGAACTGAACCTTGAGACCGACTACCTGTGGCAGCCCAAGGACGAGGTAAAGCCCCTCGCCCCGGAGCACAAAAACGGGTTTGAGGAGCCCGAAAAGGGGAAACCTCCCGAGCCAAGGGAGGAAACGGGAAACTTATTCCCTTATTAGCCAGCAGTTTGGGAATCCACGGAGACCCGAACCGCCTATTTTTTGCAAAAGTGAGTACAACGGGGTAAGTCCACATTTTTCGACAAGAAATACAAGACAAACAAGACAAAACTGGAAACCAGCAAGTTATGAGCGCGATTTTTCAAGACACCAACAAGACAGAACGGAGACAGTACAAGACAACGGCGGCGAAGGGAAAAGCCAACAAGCACAACAAGACAGGAAAAGCCGTTTTGTCTTATATGTTATGTTATTAAAAGACAACAAGATAAACTATAATCGGGCTTTGTCTTGTATGGCAACCCCGAAAATGTGAAACTTTGGCGTGAAATCCATTTTTTTTTGAGATGAAAAAGAGAGAAACCGACACAGTGACCATCCGAGTCCATCCCGCCGTGCGGCGGTGGATGGAGAACACCTTCCCGAAGAGCGGCGGCGCATACGACCTGCGCGGTCATTTCCTCCACGACTTCCTGCGTGCGGGGCTGACCAAAGAACCGCAGGGCAGACGTGAACCGTCACCGCTTCCCGAAGTGAAAGTGGCCGTCAGCCGCAGGGACGGACAACGGTTGGGGACGGAACTCCCCGCCGCGTTCCAAGAAGACTTCTCGCGACTTGCCTACAGGTACATCCGGCAGACGGCCTGCCTTATGGTGCTGTTCGCCCACACGGCGGCAAAAGTGCCCCGCGACACCGCCATCAAAGAGTACCTGCTTGACAACCTCTTCGAGGATGACGAACTGAACTACGCCGCCCTGCGCAAGTACTACCAGCGCAACTGGATGGAGACCGAAAGGATGGTCAAGACCGAATGCGGCACGCTTGCAGGACGTTTCCAGCCCGTACACAGCATAAATAAGTTTGTCAAAAATGTCCCTTTTTACAAATAACACTGAAAAACTATGGAAAATCTGATGAAAAACGGCTCCTGCCACGTCATGGCAGGCAACAAACGGCTGCTCATTGCTGACGTTGAGGAAGTGCAACACATTGAACTGACGGATTTTACAACCAAAATCGTGACCATGAAATCCGGCTGCGGTTTCGCGGAGATTTCCGCGAAATCCATCCAAACGGAAGTCACGGAGGACGGCGGGGCGTACTCCCACGCCGTCACCTGCCGCCTCGCGGGGACAAAACGCAGGTACGACCGCCTGCTGGCCGACATGGCAAAAGGTCGCTGGATAGCGAAAATCGTGGACAACACTGACACGGTATGGCTGTCGGGAAGCCTTGAAGAACCGCTGCGCCTGTCGTTCCGACATCTCGGTGCAGCGGAGGCATCGGGCGAGCATCTCTACGAGATAAAGCTTGAGCGCGACATGACAGAACCGCTCTGCGCCACTTCCCTATAATATATTGTGTCCACAGCAAAGCGGGCGCTTCGGGTTATCTTTGCCGCAAAACATCAGAGATGAAAAGACAACCCGCCATAAGATTCCTGGACGAAAGTGCCGAGGAAGCCGTGATAGAGATCTACGGCCAAATCGGCTACGAGGGATGGACGCGAGACGAGGACGAGAACACCGCCCGTCAGATGAGCGCGGAGCTCGACCGCATAAAAGCCCTCAGCGCGAAACGCATCACCGTGAGGATTAACTCCCTCGGCGGAGACGTGAACCACGCGCTGGCCATCCACGACCTGCTGGCGGAGCACCCCGCACTCGTTACCACTCAGATCAACGGCCTGTGCGCCTCCGCCGCCACCATCGTGGCCATGGCGGGCAAGGAACGCAGGATGAGCAAAAACGCGCTTTTCCTCATACACCAGTGCTCCGCCTACGTGGGCCGTGCCAACGAGGAACGGCTCTCGCAGGAGCTTGAGACGCAGAAGACGGTGAACGGACGTATGCTCGACATCTACACCGCGGCCTGCAGCGGCAAGGAGGCCGAAATCTCGGAACTGCTGAAGGCCAACAACGGACAGGGCAAATGGCTGACCGCCGAGGAAGCCAAGGGCTTCGGTTTCGTCACCGACATCTACAACGAGAGCCGGAAGACGGCCTGCTTCACCCCGTCCGCGTTCACGGACAACGGACTTCCCAGCGTACCGACGGCATACGCCTACATGGTGGCCGAGGAGGACGAACCCCGCTCGCGCTGGCAGCAGTTCCTCGACCTGCTGGCCAGCCGCCTTTCCAATGACAACGAACCCAATCACCAAACCCTTACAGACATGAAGAAACTCTTCCCGCTGCTGGCGGTCGCCCTCGCATTGCAGGACGCCGCCGCATACGACCCCGAAAAGGGGCAGACCCTCACCGACAGCCAGCTCAAGGCCTTGGAGGACAAGCTCACCGAACTTGACAACCTGCTCAAGGAGAAAGAAACCCTTGTGAAAGAGAAACAGGCGCTCGTGGACGAGAAGGCCACCCTCACCAGCCAGCTGAACGCCATGACCCAAGACCGCGACCGCCTCAAGGGCATCGTGGACGCGGTTCCGGCGCAGACCCCCGCCGTGGCAGGCGGCGACCCGACACCCGCGCCGAAGGACGACATCAAGGCCTACGTGAACGGCTCCGCCCTGTACCAGGCAATCAAACAAGACATCTAACCGCAAAACCACACCGACATGCCGGAAACAATCGACACCAAAATCAATGTTGACCTCATACTTGAGGAATACGGCCGCTTCTACGAGAACTCGGGGCAGGGTATGGACAGACTCAAGAGAGCCTTGACCGTTCCCGCCACGACCCTTGAGAAGTACGCCACGAGAATCAACACCAAGGACGACATCTACAAGATGGCCACGGACGAATGGGAGGATGTGCTCCAGCCGTTCCGCATCCAGTTCGAGCCGAAAGCTGGGGTGAAGTTCATCCCCAACGCCATCATCCTCAACCACATCAAGGTGGACGCGCAGTTCTCGCCCATGGGAGTGTACCACTCCTGGATGGCCTTCCTCGCGGGAGACCAAAACAAGATTGAGAACTGGCCGATAACCCGCTACTTCGTGGAAGTCTATCTGAAGAAGAAGATTGACAACAACCGCGAGCTGAAGGCGGTCTATAAGGGCGTGCGCGACGACAACGGCACCACCCCCGAAAGCTGCATGGACGGCATCAAGCGCAAACTCATAGAGGGCGCGAACAACGCCGACAACCCCATCAACGTCATCCACGGCGTTGACCCGTTCACCGAAGAGAACATCTTCGATGAGATAGAGGCCTACGACCGCAAGATTGACGAGCTGTATGACGGCGAGAACATCATCCACTTCGTGGCTCCCAAGTGGGTGCGCGCGATGAAGACCGCCAAACGTGCAGCCGGCTACTACTTCATCAACTCTCCCGACCAAATCAACGCCGACATTGACTTCACCAAGCACGTTGTCTGCGGAGTGCCGTCCATGAAAGGCACGGACGACATTTTCTCCACGATGAAAGAGAACCTGCTTTGGCTGGTCAACCGCAACAAATTCGACTTCGACCTCCAAAAGGAGAACCGCATGATCAAGGTTCTCGCCGACTGGATGGAGGGCGTGGGCTTCGGCTGCAACGCGATGGTGTGGACTTCCGCCCGCACGGTCAGACAGGAGGCCTCGCGCTGTTCCTGCGGACCAAACGGCGAGCCGGAGACCATCACCGATGAAATCCAGCTTGTCATCAGCGCCATCGACCAGGGCGCGAGAATCGTCAAGGAAGGCAACAAGTACCGCATCATCTGGCAGACCGACACGCCGGAACTCTCCATCAACGTGCAGACCCACGGGGCAACGGACATTACCACCAATGGCGTGACCCTCCACGGCCGTGTCTTTGGCGATGACCTCCCGCAGGTTCAGAACGCCGAGATAGGCTTCTATGTGGCCGAAGACGCCTCCCAGCTTGTCCCCGTCCAAGGCAGACACCTTGGCTACGCAGAAGGCCGTGACCACGATGAACCCGCGAACGAGGCCGGATTCATGCCCGGAAAGCTTGAAGGCAACGAGCTGACCGCCACGATGGAGACCAACATGCCATCCGAAATGGACATCTTCTATCGCGCCGTGGTGCACCACAACGGGGCTGAATACCTCGGCGACATCGAGCGTTTCACCACCCCGCACAACGACAACCCGCCGTCCGGCAACGGCGACAATGGCGGCGACAACAGCGGGGATGACAGCGGAGATGACGATGGCAGCGATGGAAATGACAACAACTAACTCCCGAACCCTTTGGTAATAAATTTTTCATACGCAGGAAGGGGCGCGGCTTCCCAACAACGCGCACTTTTTTCTCTCAAACCACTAAAAAACCAACGACATGCCCGAAGAAGTAATCTGCGCACTCGAACTGGAAGACCTTAACAAAGGCGCGAACTGCGGCAACAACATGTCCGGCGTGAAAAACGTCTATATCTCCCTCAAGGACAACGTGTCGCACTTCCCCAAACTGCCGTCAAACAGAAACTCTTACGAGGACTTCGCCGTCCTGGAAGGGGACATCGTGATGATTAACGGCCAGCGCTTCTACCACATCTACTGCTCCCGAGACATGGGAGAACTCAAGTACACCACCCAAGGCACCTTCGGCGGCAAGTCCATGAAGGCCAACCTTGAAATCTACCACCCCGGCTTCAAGCCCAAACTGCTCGGCTTCATCGCCTCGGTGATGAACTCCGAGGTCATCATCCTCGCCCGCCTCAACAACGGCGACATCCACATGCTCGGCGATGCCGACCGCGGCGCGGAAATCGGCGAGAACGTGGAGGCCAGCTCTGGCAAGGCCGTCACCGACAACAACGGTGCGACCGTCTCCTTTGTCTATGACACACCCACCGCACAGGTCTATACCGGCGTGATGGACTCTCTCATCGGCCAGTCCACCAACCTTGATGACCAAGTGACCCCATAACCCAAAATCGCATTTTCGGTTGTTTGATCAGTTTTTGAAAGCCGTTGCAGTTTGTAACGGCTTTTTTGTAGTTTTGTGCCGTTAATTGAAAAGTTCAAAAAATGCGAAATTACATATTTTTTTAGACAAGAATCACTGTAATAATATGATTCACAAAACGTACCATTCTACAGGTTTTTACGACCTGATATTTCGAGTACGTTAAAACAAACGGGATTCACCGTTGCCGGAAAATCCCGTATTTTTCATATATAACCGGACATTCTACGTCAGAGACTCATACTCGCCCAACGACAGCATCCCGACATATTCTGCGGCCTTGATTTGTTCACCTCCAGACGCGACTATCCAGGTTGAGCCAATCCGATAGTATTCCTCGTCGGTTTCGATGGCCGTAAAAATCATATAACTCTCATCCGGGTGCAGGTGTTTCATCCTTTCGTACTCCATCTCTGCTTTTTCTTTGCTGTCGAAACGCGGGCAACCCTTGATTTGGCTCTGGGATTCATCCGCTATATCAGGATGCCATTCCATCCTTTCCCGTGCGATTTCATAAAGGCATCGAAGCCTCCCTTGATTATCTTTCATATCGTCATCTGTTTTTGTTTTTACGACCTGATATTTCGAGTACGTTAAAACTGTCCGGTTCTGCAAGCACATACCAGTCAGCCCTGTCTCCCATGCTTTGGCTGCGCGCTTTGATCACCCTGCGTCCTTGGAAGAATGTCCTAACGTACTCGTCTTTCTCCAGTTTCCCGTGACGGTAAAGTACTGCCACCTTGTTGAAAAGCAGGCCTTTCGACAACTCTTCCTCGTTGTCGCTTATTATGATCCATCCCCATTTTCCTTTGTCGGCAGATGCTATCGCGGTTGCGAGTTCCTCTACCAGGCAATCTCTTTTAGTTTTGTATTTATCTGATTCAATATCTATTGTTGGAATTATTTTCTCAAATACAGTCGATTCCGTTTCTGTGACTGACATTCTTAATTCTGTAAGCTCCAACAGTTCAATCAGTTTTGCAGTTTTCTTTTCCATTTCCTTTTTTGAATGCAAATATAGTTTTTTTTTTGAAAAAATTTCTTGATAAGTTTTTATGACCTGATATTTCGGGTGCGTTAAACTAATGATGGCTAAAGTCTTATTCTTTTTATTTTGGGCGACCGGGCACGCTTTCCGCTCGAATTTCGTCCTTGCGTCCTCATAACCGCTTCAATCGTTGTCGCGGTATTAAGGTAAACAAAAACGCGGTCAAACAGCACGACCGCGTTTTTCTTTGTCCTATATTTTCCGTTTATAAACGCCTATCTTTGCCGCATAAAGACTGAAGATATGGACGAAATACTACAATGGCTCACTAACGGCAAAGACTACCAAACAGGCATCGCGCTGCTTGAGAGACACCAGCGCAACCGTATGCTGGTGCAGCACTTCCGGCACTCAACCCCGAAATTCGCCGCCGCCAAACTGGAGTACGAGCTGCGCAAACTACTCAAAGGCAAAGTCGTTGCAGCGATTCAGACCAAGCCAACAGTCCCGCCGTGGACGGTTATAAACGTTTCCAAACCCAAAGCGGCGAAGACTGAAACACCGATTCCCTCCATCATCGTGCAGGCCAAAGACGAGCTCTATGAGCTGTTCACCGCCATCTCCACCGCCCACCGCAAACTCTACGAACTGGGCGAGGGCAACTCCGAGGACATCGTGGCGCAGCGCAGGCGGATCCTGGAAGACCGCCTTCCGCTCATACGCCGCTACGAGAAACTCTATCCCCTCAAGGAAAAGTACTTCGACACGGGCGAAGTGCCCGCCGAACTCGTCCGCATGGTTCGGGAAAAGGTTGAGGAGCAGCCCGCACCCGTCCCCATGGACGGCAGGGCGGAACTTGAAAAACTCTCCGACATGGAGCTGCTCAAGAAGCAGCACTCCATCAAGGTCAACATCAACAAGACCCGCAACCGCTTGGAGTACCAGGCACTCAAGAAGCTGGACACCCCGAACCCGATGCCGGACAGCCCGCTGCGCACCAAGCTGGAGGCCAAACTCAACGACCTGCGAAACCAATACGCCACCATTACCAAAATCATAGAGTCAAGACAATGAGCATCATAGACTTCTCACAGCTTTCAGCCCGCAAGGAGGCCAAGACCAAAGAGGCCGAGGCCTACCCATACGACACCTACTTCCCGGATTCCGTGTCGTTCATCGGCGAGCCGTGGACGACATTGGCCAAACACATCGGACGCATCGAGCAGGGGGCGGTCGTCAACTTCTGGACATTCGGCCGCTATGCCATGCACGACCTCATTTCCCACATCTGCAGGCAGATTGGCCCCTGCAACGTCACCGCCTGCACATGGGCGATAACCGAGAAGGCCGTCACCCAAATCCTCAACCGAAAGAAAGACGGCCTCATCAAGGAGTTCCGGCTGTGGATTGACCCGCGTGTCAAGGTGCGCAACCCAGCGCCCCTGCAGATGTGCCGCGCCAACTTCGATGTCTGCATCGCCCCTGTCCATGCCAAGGTCGCCGTAATATGGAACGACCAGTGGCGAATCTCCGTCTCCGGCTCTTTGAACTTCACCACCAACCCGCAGCCCGAGCGGGGCGTGATCCAAGTGATTGACCACGTTTTCCACAGCGACAAAAAGATACTCGATGAACAGTTTGACACAGCAGCAGAAAGATGACATCACCCGTCTTGGACGGCTGGGCTTCTCCTACAGGGATGTAGCCCTCAACTTCGGCTTCGACATCGCCGAAGTCGCCCGCCAGTTCCAGCAGGAAAGAGGCGAGGTTTACGAGTGCTGGTTCCAAGGCTACCTCTCCGCGCAGGCGGAGATACGGCAGACCGTCTTGGACGCTGCGCTCAACTCCTCGCAACCCGCCATATTGCAGATGCTCAAATACTACGCGATGACCGAACAAACCAACCTCGAAGCCTACGACTATGAACCTA